>Ga0116227_10006638_pt1 | contig 23291 bp, 16 predicted proteins | sample S1TSphgellanicum_FD_89693 | JGI IMG/M metagenome (GOLD analysis project Ga0116227, IMG submission 89693) | Host-associated microbial communities from peat moss isolated from Minnesota, USA - S1T2_Fb - Sphagnum magellanicum MG | ecosystem: Host-associated > Plants > Peat moss > Unclassified...
CTTGGCCTGCGATTTTAAAAAGGTTAAAGAAATAATTCCGGTAAATGCATTAAAAACAATATTAAGCAAGCATGCGATTGAGTTATTGGTGCTTAACATTAATTCGGGCGCAGGTATAGATCCAGAAGAAGACCACTTTTTGCATGAGATGCTAAAAGATTATAAGCCACAGTACCATTATGCCGATCATCCTGATACCATAAAAGCAATTGTAAAGTTTGCTAAGGCAGAAAATGCACAGCTAATTATAGCACTACCTAAAAAATATAGCTTTTTTGAAAGCCTATTGCACCAAAGCGTTTCACATAAGCTCACCATTAAATCGCATATTCCAGTTTTACTTTTGAAAGATTAATGATTATTTAAAGTTAAATTAATTGTCCCGCTATTTCTTTTGTAACAATTAAGTTGCATATTTGAGTTAAACTATTGGTCTAATTTTTCCTCAAATTAATCAAACAACAAGGTTGCCTGTTCATTGGGTTTGCCTAAACAACTTAAAAAACAAAACATGAAAAAATTGATGGTAATCTGTGCTTTGTTATTCACAGTAATAACTTATGCAAATGCACAACAAGGTGGTGGGCGCATGGGCGGAACCCCGGAAGAAAGAACAAAGCGTATGGTTGATCTATTAACGGAAAAACTAAAGCTTAGTGATGATCAGCAAACAAAAGTAACCGCTATTGTAACAGATCAAACGAAAGCAATGCAGAAAGCACGTGAAGAAGCTGGCGATAACCGCGACGGGATGCGGGAAAAAATGCAGACCATAATGAAAGATACAGACACTAAAATTAATGCTGTATTAACTGATGATCAAAAAACGGCTTACAGAGCCTATTTAGATGAACGTATGAAGAACCGCGGTCAAGGTGGAGCTATGGGTGGCCCTGGCGGAAACAAAAACTAATATTCAACCATAATAATTTATAAACAGAGCGGCTTTAGGCCGCTTTTGTTATTTTAGCACAAAATTATACGGCCGCACTGCAGCAGCAGATAAATTCCCATAAAATGATTAATACCCCTATTATACTCGCTTCAAAATCTCCACGCAGACAAGAACTTTTAAAGCAAATTGGTTTAAATTTTACAGTAGAATTAAAAGATGTAGATGAAAGTTATCCAGATCATCTGCCTCCTTCAGAAATTGCAGTTTATATTGCAGAGAAAAAGGCTAGGGCATTTACGGCTATGGCTGAAGGGGCAATTGTAATTACAGCAGATACTATTGTGGCTTTAAATGGCGAAATTTTGGGTAAACCGAATGATAGGGCACATGCTCAAAAAATGCTCCAAAAAATTTCAGGTCAAACCCATGAGGTATATACAGGGGTAACCTTAGTAAAAGATGGTCTAATTAAATCATTTTATGATAAAACAGAGGTGTCTTGTAAAGCAGTGTCTAATGATGAAATTGACTTCTATATAGATCATTACAAGCCTTATGATAAGGCCGGAAGTTATGGTATACAGGATTGGTGGGGGGTAGTTGTGGTAAAAGAGATTAAAGGCTCATATACCAATGTGATGGGACTGCCAACGGAAAAATTATATACAGCACTGCTTGAACTGGTCAAGTAATTACCCTGTGTACTGGGGTGTTTTAATGCTGCAGATTTGAAGAAAGAGCACCCATCTTCAAATCATAAGTAGATAAAATTAATTTCTCTATTTTTAAACTGCCCGTCACATAATTGGTGAGCAAAGCCGCTATAGCACTCATGTCAACTCTTAAGGCAATCATACCAGGCATTGACTTTCTCTGATGGTGGGTAGCGCTGATGAGTTTATGGGTTATATCCGTATATTCATTATAGTCAAAATCATATGTTTTTAACTGTTTGATATCGGTGCTTAATTTTTTTTCATTAATGATAAGCTGCGCAAAGGTTTCAAAAGCACCTGCAGCGCCAACAAGGGCTTTAGGCTGGTGAATTTTGCAGATTTCAATTAAATCTGTAAGTTGTACTTTAATATGTGTTAAAATGGCGTTCCTATCTTCATCAGACATTGGATCTGATTTAAAAAACTGCTGCATTAACCGCGCTGCCCCAATGGCATAACTTTTTTTCCAGATCAGTTTTTCGGTATCGCACAAGATAAACTCCACGCTCCCTCCGCCAATATCCATGATAAGGGATTTTTCAGTTATAGCCTGGCTAAGTTTTACACCCTGATATATTAATTCAGCTTCTTCATCGCCTGTAATGATTTTGATGTTGATGTGCGCCTGTTCTTTTGCGGCCTGGATAAAATCATGCCCATTTAAAGCACTTCTAACCGCAGAAGTTGCCATGGCCTGTATTTGCGTTGCCTGCAGTTCAATGATCGTCTTCCGAAACTGTTTTAAAGCTTCAATACCTCTGTTAAATGCTGGCTGAATAATGATGTTGTCGTTAATCCGTCCTTCACCAAGTTTAACTGGTACATTGGTTTTATAAAGAATTTTAAACTTGCTGCCCGTTATTTCTGCAATTAGTAAATGAAAAGTATTTGTGCCTAAATCGATAATAGCTGTGCACATAAATTTTTTAAACAAATATCGTTTTTTTATTCCTTGTTGAAATGCTTTCTATTATTCATTACTTATCCTACATCAATGTTTAAAAAGTAGAGTTGGTGTAAATTTGTATCATAACAAGAAAGGAAATTTATGTCACAGTTTATTTTGCACAAAGGAAGTACAAGAGGCCATGCCAATCATGGTTGGTTAAATGCGCATCACACGTTTAGTTTTGCAAATTATTACAACCCTGAAAGAATGCACTTTGGTGTGTTAAGGGTTTTAAATGATGACAGTATTGATGGGGGAATGGGCTTTGGTACACATCCACATGATAATATGGAAATTATAACCATTCCACTGTCGGGTGCAATTGCACACAAAGATAGCATGGGCAATTCTGCTGTTATTAATGCAGGAGAAATTCAGGTCATGAGTGCTGGTACAGGAGTTAGTCATAGCGAATTTAATGCAAACGCAACCGAACAGTTAAATTTATTGCAGATATGGTTGTTCCCAAATCAGAAAAATGTAGTGCCCCGGTACGATCAAATGGCCTTGGATGCTAAGTCCAGTCATAACAATTTTCAGCAGATTTTATCGCCAAATGCAGATGATGAAGGTGTGTGGGTACATCAGGATGCCTGGTTTTCACTTGGTAAGTTTGATGAGGGATTTGAAACTGAATACAAAATTAAAAAAACAGGAAACGGTGTGTATGCTTTTGTAATTAATGGTGATGTGACTATAAACGACCAGAAATTAAACCGTAGGGATGGAATTGGAATATGGGATACGGATATTATTCGCTTTAAAGCAAATACTGCAGATGCGGAAGTTTTAATTATGGATTTACCAATGGCTTTAAGCTAAATTTTAAATTGGACTGCGCCTGTGTAGTTTCTGTTTCACAGGTGCAGTCCATTATCAACTAAAAAATGCAAATTAACATATTGTATATCGGCCGCAATACAGAGATCAATTTGGTTATGCAGCGCCTACTCAATGCCAGAGCAGAGTGGACAGGTATTGTGGTCAGTAATGATGATGAAGCCATAGCCATTTGCCAACACCATCTTATCAATTTGGTTTTACTTGGTAATGGAATTCATGAGCAGTCGGAAATTCTATTGCGTGAAAAATTAAAAGCACTAAAACCAGAGGTAAAAATTATTCAGCATTATGGGGGTGGAAGCGGTTTGCTGTACGGTGAAATTATGCAGGCCATGGTGTAAGTTCAATGGCAAATGTATATGTTCTTAATCTAAGAAAACAAAACCAATAATGAATTATATAGGAAGCCTAACTTTAAAACAGGTTTTTTTGTCGTTAGATTCTGCCTTAATATAACCTTGATGTGCCTTGGCAATCTCACTGGCAATATACAGCCCTAGGCCAAGACCTTCTTGTCCGGGTTTGATTTTTCCTCTTGAAAAAGGTTTGAACAAATGCGGCATTGCATGTTCCGAGATTTTGTTGCCCATATTGGTAATGCTCAGTTCAAATTCGGGTCCATCTGTTTTTGCGGCCACCTCAATTGGTTTGCCTTTTTTTCCATGTGTTATGGCATTACTCAAAAGATTTGAAAAAAGTTGTGCCAGTCTTTTATAATCGGCTTTTGGTAGTGTTTTTAAATTAAAGGAAGTGTTGATCTTTACATCAGGCCAAACCATGTTCAGTTCGGTTATTACCTGGTTTAATGTTTCTTCTAAAGAAAGTTCATTCTCAAAACTGAGTTTTATGCCCCCACCTAAACGGCCACTGGCAAAATCAAGAATATTATCAATCAAGCCCCTTACCCTTAAAGTTGCATCTTGAATAATTGTTGAAAGCTTAAGTGTTCTCTCATCAGGAGTGCCCCTAAGTAATAGCTGGGATGCATTATTTATGGCATTAACGGGGTTGCGCAAGTCGTGCCCAAGCATGGCAATAAACTGTTCTCTGATTTCTGCGATCCGCCGTTCTTCCCTAAGCTTCTTCTCCGTTATGCTAACTTCTTGTTGCGCGTCTAAATGAAAGGCAATAAGCTCTGCAAATAAGGCAAAAGTATTGATGGTTTGTGGATTGTTAACGCTGGCAGGGTTCGGGTCAATTGCGCAAAGGGTGCCAAAAAAGAAGTCGCCCTTAAGTACAATAGGTACTGAAATATAACTTTGTAGCCCATACAGCAATGGGGTATGGTGATTGTGGTAAATCGGATCTTCAGCCACATGATCAATAGCCACGTATTTATGGTGTTGCCTAATTTCATTGCAAATGGTTGTATCCAGTTTAAGCTCGCCACCTACTTTAAGACCAAAACCGATTTTATCATTCGTTGCGCAGGCAATCCATTTTTCATCAGTTACGCGTGCAACAGCAGCAAAGCCCATGCCCGTTGAGCTGCAGGCAACTTCAAGTATATTTGAAATAGTAGGGATACGGGAAATCGCCTCAATATCTGCCTGTATATTTTTTTGCTGTCTTAAATCCATAGCCATTTAGATAAAACAAATATATTTTATCTATTTTACAAATATAAGATGTTGGCGGCATCTTATGAGATAGCGGCTTAAATAAATAACACAGTGGCAATGGTTATTTAGTCTGTGTTGGTTTATTAAGTTGATGGATGCGCTTTAAGCAAAAATATATCGGTTAACTGATGTTTAACTAATATATTCCCGGTCTTCATCACTCAATTCATTTTTATGCTCACCGCTTGCATTTTTTTCAATTTCAGTATCATAACTTTTAAATGTTTTTCTGGGGCGGCCAACTATAAAACCTAAAATAAAGCCTATTAAAATGCATACGCCAACAACAATGAGTTTTGAAACGGCTACTGTGGCAACCAGAAAGTTGAAATCAACTGGATCTGTGTTCACCATTAAAAATATGGTTAATATTGCAGTTAAGAGGATGATGAAGATTGTTTTTGCGCTCATTTTTTAATATTTATAATTGAATGAAAACTCTAATATCGGGTTTTGATTATAAATCCGGTTGACAAAAATTAATCTAGCTCCCAAGTCAACAACAGGCAAATAGCGCAAAATGTTTAAACTGCTGTGCAATTCTGCTCCAAAAGTTTTTGGCTGTTCAAAGCTGGTGCCCTGTCCAATATTTTCATAATGACAAAACAGACCGCCTCTAAAGTTGCGTATGTAAGCTAAAGGGCCCAGTTCCCAATCTGGGTAAGCTATAGGAAAACGGTAATTAAAAAGCAGTGTGTTTTGAAGTTTGCTCTTTGCTAGGATATTGTTGTAGCCATAAACAGTTGTAATTTCAGTATCGTATTGGTTTACGCCATTTGCTTGCTGATAATTAAAGCTGGCCATAAATGAATGGTTTTTTCCAAGGCCGGGTAAGTAGAAAAAACTTTCTAAAGCTAAAATTTCGCCATTTAAATTTTGATCAAATGGTTGGTTCATGTAAGTAAAACGAAAAATTTGTGCCCATTTTGGTGCAATATCGCGCACTGCTGTACGTGTGCTGTGGCTAAGGGTGAAGCCATATTCCATCGGGAATTTTATTTCTTTTAAAAAATTGACAGGCAGGTTTTCGGGCATGTAGCGATTAATGTAGCTGCTGGCCACATGTAATGATAAACCATAATTTTCATTCCGTGTGTTAATTGACATTGGAAGGGTAGCCATTAGCTTAATATAGTGCTCTCTCCAATCTCCTTGCTGTATGCTGTTTTTACTGCTGTAGAAAGCTCTTTTGGGGCGATTGCTGTATCTTATGTCCAAAATGGGATAAAGTGCCTTATAGCTCAAATTTGTGGTGTATTCAAAACGCTTTAAATCGTTATGGTATTTTGCCCCTGTACTAAAGTCCATTGTATTCATTAAATTATTGGATTGAAGCGTTAACCCAAAAACATATTCATTGTCAATTACAGGAATGATGCTGTGAAAATTGAACAGATGGCTGAACTGGTGGAAAGGCTTGCTTTTAATCAGGGTATCTGGAATCATGCCATTTTCAAATACATCGCCAAAGCCTTCCTGTTTTTCTGCTTCGGCAGCAAAATCAATGAAAGTGTTTTGCCCAGGTTCTCGGAGTTTAATTTTTGTTTCGGCAATTTCATATCCATTTAATTGATAGCTGTTAAAAATCATCTGGCCATCGCTTGTTGGTGATGGGTTAAAGGCACCGTATTTAGATGCGCTTAATGCGCTTATTTTTTTTGTGGCCAAGTCTATATTGTAAATATTATCGACGCCATTGTAGTGCGCATTAAAAGCGATTCCATTATCAATAAAAACTGGCCTGCTTAATTGCTGCCTGGTGTTGGAGATGAGCTGTGTTTTTTTCTGATCCTGATTGTCCATCACCCATAAGCTTTTACCTTTTTCTGTTACGCTGATGTAGGTAATCTGAGTTGCCGATTTATTGAAAGATGGGGTTTGTAAAATTGCATGTTCTGGATTGGCGTAGGTCTTTAAAATGGCTCCATTTGCGGCATCAATTTCAACGAGGTTAAATTGGTTGGAAAGGCTAACCTGTACAGCGATAATTTTTTTTCCATCAGCGGAAATGCTTGGAGAAAAAAGCCTGCTTTTGGTGCTTAGTTTTTTAAACTTATTTCTGCTCAGGTCATAGCTGCAGATGACGCTGTAATTGCGCAGCCTATACCTCGGGTCATAACGGATTTCATCCCATACCAAGATGCCATTTGCATAACTGAACCAGGGCTGTTCTTGGTAACCAATTCCGAACAGGCGCTGCTCCGTTTTGTCTGCATTAATTTTAACAAAATATCGTGCTTCTGCCACACTTTCTTTCAGGGCCAAAATTTGTGTTTGACTAATTTTGACCGGCAAAAAATAATTGGTTGCAAAACTGGTTTTTTGATTTAGGCTGCTATACCTCTCCGCATTTAAAAGTTGAGCTTGGTCATCCCAGTTTTTGGTGATTTCTTTTTGAGTCGATAAAAAATATTGACGGGTATTTTGACCAGTGAATTTTTTTAAGCTTTGAGAAAATGGGTAAGGTCTTAATGGCCGTTTTCTGATGTCGCCAAGCAAACTGTCTGAAATGAATTTTCCATATTTTTTTTTCAGATCAGCAACCATTAAATATCCGGTTTGGTAATATCCGGGTGTTACATCTTTGTCTGATCCTAAATAGGCTTTGCTGTAAGAAAAATTTTTCCCCTCTAAAACTGAAGTCCTAAAAGGCATGATCCAATTTGGCTGTCGGCCTCTTCCCGAATTGGTCAAGGCTGTTTCATTAACCACAGCATCACCTTCAAAAAACCATATGGGTATACCCGCACCCATGTAGGCAAAGTAAACGAGTTCCGGAAATGGGTGTGCTTGATTTCCTGTCAATTTGTCAAATTGAGCAATGTGCCTCAGTTCATGTACAGCAAGGTTGTTTAGCCAGTCCTGGCTGTCAAAGTATTGTGGGGGAGTGGTGTAGAACTCTGATTTTTTAGGGCCAAGCTGAACAAAGCCATTGGCAAGTGTTCCACGGTTTTGGAGCAGGGTTGGAATAGCTGTTTTTTTTTGGTTTAAACTATTTCCAATGGCCGGGTAAATATAAGGTAGGGTGTAGGCCATACGTTTAGCCTCTTTTTCCATTTCAACGGGAAATATAATTCTAAAGCCACTTGTGTCAATTTCTCTCCATTTTACACTAAGTGGGTTTTGCTCAGTGCTGAAAATCTGACCAAAAACCTTTGGTGAAGTTAATGTTAATATAGTTATATATAATGAATTGATTATAAGTAATTTTTGATTTTTAAATATAGTCATAATGAGATGTTGCTAAAATTTTTAGTTTTTTGATTTTTTTGAAAGTGAATTTTATTAAATTTTTAATTTAAATTGATTTATTTAATGTGTTGATTTTTAAATATATATTTAATATAATTTAAATCATGTTAAAGGTGTTTAATTGAATTATTTTGCCTTTTTTAAACTTTGTTTAAAGGTATTTTAGTTTGATTGAACGTATAACTGTTTAAACTTTTAAATTACACTAATTGATCGATTTTTTATGCATTTATTTTTTCAAATTTATGTTGATGTATGTGAGCATACTTCCCTTGCTAGATGTATGAAAATGAGCTGAACAATTTTTGAGGGTGCAAATAAGAAATTATTGCTTTTGTAGAGCTTGTTTTTTTTTGAATTTAATTCCTTTGTTTATGCTTTTTTAAGCTGAAAACTGTTGCTGTTAGCTTCTTTTCTTAGGTGAAAAAATGTGAAAATTTTGCTTTTTAAAAATGAGTTTTTTCTCTTTATGGATAAAATTCACACTTTGTATATAAATTTTTTAACATGACGTATTGTCTTGTTTTGTGTTTTTTTGTAAAATAAGAAACTGAAAAATGATTAAAATTTGAACAAAATTTTTTGATGTAAGTTTTAAAATTTGAATCTTTAACTGCCTTTTTTAGTAATTCTTTAAGCATGAAAATGTGGTTAGCTGATAATTTTTTAGTGCAAAATCATCCAGTTTTAGATTGTAAATTGATTAAATTTATTTGTGTTTTTTTAAATCTAACTTGCTTTTTTAGTTATATTATTGATTTAATTGAGGTCTAAAATGCCCATGTTTTAAGGTTATAATGGGGTTTTTAGCTTGTAATTGTTAATCATTGATTGAAAAAGCATTTCTAATTAAAAAAATGAAATATTAAATATGTAGGCTTGTAATGTGTGTTTAAATATGTTTAAACTAGGTTTTTTGATCTGTTTTAATGTGCAGATTAAATTGACTGGCTGAAGGGAGGAATTTGATTGTCAAGTGTTATTTCGCTAATTTTTTAGGAAAAAACAGTCTCTTTTAAGGCGCAAAAGTAAAAATTATCACCTTATAAAAATGCAGAAATTGCTTGTCGGTTTCTGCATTTTTATTATTTTTTTATTGGATTTTTAATTTTGTTATGTGCAGGTTTTGACTGGTTTTTTTTGAAAACACACATGATTTTTTACTTCTAAAATGTGTAAAATCAACTGGCTTTTGTTTGGTTAAAGACTTTATTTTTTTGAATTTTTTCTATCAATTTTAGAGGTGAAAAATGTAATCATCAAGTAGGGTGTTCGTATTTTTGAGATAAAATACCGTAAATTTTTTGCCTTTGAATGATGGATTTTAAAAGGTTGTATATTCTTTTTTTTTGCTCATTTTACATGGTGTATTCCAGAAGAAAGTACACCCAGATCGAGTGTGTTTATCCTTGCTGAATTTCTATAATTAAGCCTTTGTAGCCATCCAAAAATATCCAAAAATCAGGTGAAGTTTGGGGTGTTTTTTAGGGGGTATTGTGCACTTATTTCAACTTGTAAAGTATTGAAATAAGTGGGTGTTTAACACAGAATAATTTAATTTTTAAGGAAAAAAAATAGGGAAAAATTTGTGTGAAAATAATATTATGGATGATTTTTGATCATTAATTTGGTCATTTTTTTTACGTTTTTTTTGCAAAAAACAAGGACGCTTAAGCTATATTTTATGTTGCTGTCTGGCCTAAATATGGCCCTTGAATTATACCTCAATTATGATGAATCTGGCTTGAAAAGTAATCAGTTTTAAGGATGATTTTTCTTGTTTTTATAGAGGGGATATAAAAATACAGAGGCTAGTATGATGAGGGCACCGATGTAAAATCCACCTGTCATTTGCTCTGTATTTTTAAAGAAAAGAAAGGCTAAAATGATGCCGTATACAGGCTCTAAATTGGTTACTAAAGCTACCCGAAAAGCCGACATTGTTCGCATAACAGAGACACCGGCAACATAGGCAACGGATGTGCAAAAGGTACCCAAAAGGAGGAGATAAAGCCAGTCTTTGATACCTAAATTAAAGTGGTTATTTAATAAGGATCCGTCATATAAACGGTATAAAGTAATCCAGAATAATCCACCAACAAGTTCGTAAAAACCGATAATAGAGGGATCGCTTTTTTGTACAAAAGTTGAATTAATGGTGGAAAAAAGACTTGATGCAACAGCTGCCAATAGTCCGAAAATAATGCCTAAAGTATACTGTGCCTCAAATTTAAAGATCATATAAATGCCCATAACAATTAATATACCGACTAAAATATCGGCTAATTGTATGCGCTGTTTTTTGATTAGCGGCTCTAAAATAGCCGTGAATAAAGTAAAGGATGACAGGCAGACCAGCGTTACCGATACGGTAGAAACCTTAATGGCATGGAAGAAAAATATCCAATGTACTGCCACTATTCCACCTGTTAAAAAGAATTGTATAAACTGTTTTTTGGTTATTTTCAAGTCCTTTTTTGTGGCCAAAAACCAGATCAATAATGTGATTGTTGCAATTAAAACCCTATACCAAACCATCGGTACGGCATCAATAGAGATCATTTTGCCAAGTATGCCTGTAAACCCCCATATAAAGACGGTTAAATGTAGAATGAGAAGGTTTTTCTGGTTTGACCGCATGCTTATTTGGGTGCCCGTTTAAGTAGGTATATGCCTAAAAGACCAAATACAAGTGTAGGCAACAATACGGCAATAAAAGGCGGTAAGCCACCCTTTGTAGAGAACATTTGTGTAAACTGATTAAAAACAATGTATGTAAAGCTCAAAATGATTCCAACTCCTAATGAAACCCCCACGCCACCGCGTACCTTGCGTGAAGAAAGTGCTACACCTATTAAAGTCAGTACAAAAGCCGACAAAGGATTTAAATAACGTTTGTATTGTTCAAACTGAAGATCGTTCATGATGCCTGTGCCACGTATTTTCTCCTTTCTTATCTTTTCAGACAGTTCGTGGGTTGTAAGATTTTGAACAACATTGTCATAAGCAGAAAAGTCATCTGGACGCATATCTAAGATCGTGTCCTTTTGTCCACCATTTCCATAAATCATGGTTTCTTTAATTCCATCAATCTTTCGGATAGAATAATTATTTAACTGCCAGGTATGTTTTATGGAGTCCCATTTAATATTATCGGCCACAATTTTTTTGGTCAGTACATCGCCATTAAAATTGTCTAAAGTAAAGCGGTAGCCCGAATTGGTCTTGTTGTCGAAATTTTCAATATAAATATAAGTTTTGCTATCAAGCTTCATATGTATATTGTTCTTGCTTGAAGAATCATGGGTCTTTACATAGGTATTCTCAAATTTGTTTTTTAATGTATTGGTATAAGGCAATAAGTATAGATTTGATAGTAAATTGGCTGAAAATATGATGGTTGCCGAAATAAAGTAGGGGAATAAAAACCGGTTAAAACTTACACCTCCACTTAAAATAGGTACGATTTCAGTCTGATCGGCCATTTTAGCTGTAAAGAAAATCACAGCAATAAAATTAATCAATGGTGAAAGCATATTTACGTAAAAAGGAATCGAACCTGCGTAATACGTAGATAAGATCGCCCAAATGCCGAGTCCACTTTTTAAAAAATTATCCAGCTTTTCCGATAAATCGAATACAATAATAATGATAACAAAAATAGCCAGGGTATAGATAAATGTGCCCAGGTATTTACCGATAATGTACCGGTCTATAATTTTCATGTTACCTTTTATAATATTCATACTATAGTTTATTGCCCAGTACTTTAACCATTTTATTCTTCCATTCGTAAAATTCTCCAGCTATAATTTTCTCTCTGGCCTGTTTAACCAGCCATAAGTAAAAATGCAGATTGTGTAAGGTTGCAATTTGAGCACCTAGCATTTCTTTGCTGTGTACCAAATGTCTTAAATAAGCCTTACTGGTTACTAAATCAGCATGAAGATCGCTATCTGCTTCAAGTGGTGAAAAATCATTTTCCCATTTCTTGTTTCTGATATTGATTATTCCATTTTTAGTAAACAACATGCCGTTACGTGCATTTCTGGTTGGCATTACACAATCAAACATATCAACACCAAGTGCAATATTTTCCAGTATATTAATAGGTGTACCAACGCCCATTAAATAACGTGGTTTATCTGCAGGTAATATATCGCAAACAACTTCGGTCATGGCATACATTTCTTCTGCGGGTTCGCCAACAGATAAACCGCCAATCGCATTCCCTTCACGGTTCATACTGGCAATAAATTCGGCCGATTTTATTCTTAAGTCCTTATAAACAGATCCCTGTACAATAGGGAAAAGTGTTTGATCAAAACCATATTTCGGGCTTGTTTGATCAAAATGTGTACAACAGCGCTTTAGCCAGCGGTGTGTCATTTGTATGGATTTGGCAACATAAGTATAATCACATGGATAAGGGGTGCACTCATCAAATGCCATAATAATATCAGCACCAATAGTACGCTGAATATCCATTGCATACTCAGGTGTAAATAAGTGCTTAGACCCATCAATATGCGAATGAAAGGTAACGCCTTCTTCTTTAATTTTACGTACTTTACTAAGTGAATAAACTTGGTATCCACCGCTATCCGTTAGTATGGGTCTATCCCAACCTATAAATTTATGTAAACCGCCAGCCTGTTCTAAAGTGTCTAAACCTGGCCTCAAATATAAATGATATGTATTTCCAAGAATAATTTGTGCATCAATATCTTGCTTAAGTTCACGCTGGTGAACAGCTTTAACTGTTCCAGCTGTACCTACAGGCATAAAAATAGGGGTCTGTATTTCGCCATGGGCAGTATTTACGGTGCCTGCCCGTGCTTTTGAAAGTGGATCTTGTGCCTGTAATGTAAATTTCATAAGGTATTTTTCTGTCAAAAAATTAGCCAAAAATAGCAAAAATTGAGTGCATATTTTTGTTTAATTTTTTATCAACATAAAAGTGTATTGCAGATTAAAAATGAGAAATTTGCACCTATTTATTTTAATGTTGTGATATTAACCATACCTGAAATTTGCCTCTTAGGCTTTTTGTTTTTGTGTTTGCTTGTACAGTTTTACTATGTGCTTTTTGTGCATTTAAAATTAGCCAGAATAGAAGTTGAAGAAGTGCCAAAAGTGGCTTCAAAGCCATTAAGTGTAGTTATTTGTGCCAGAAATGAACTTGAAAACTTAAAGATTTATCTGCCTTCGGTTTTAAGCCAGAATTATCCTGATTTTGATGTGGTTGTTGTGAACGACCGCTCATGGGATGGCACAGAAGAATATTTGGAGCAGCTGGAAAAACAGCATGCGCACTTAAAAGTAGTGAAGATTTTAGATAATGAAAAATTCATTGCGGGTAAAAAGTTTGCCGTAACCATGGGCATTAAAGCAGCTAAAAATGAGTGGTTGGTATTTACCGATGCCGATTGCACACCTGCATCAGAAAACTGGTTGATGAATATGCAGCAACCTGAAGATGCTACTACAGACATTTTATTAGGTTATTCACCATATCTTAAAAGAAGAAGTTTATTAAATGCATTAATCCGTTTTGAAGCTTTTTTTACCGCCGTAAATTATTTTTCTTTTGCATTAAAAGGAATGCCTTATATGGGGGTAGGGCGTAATATGGCCTATAAGAAAACATTGTTTTTTAAAAACAAAGGGTTTGCAGCACATATGCATATTCCCTCCGGAGATGATGATCTTTTTGTAAATGCACATGCGAACAGCCATAATACATCAGTACGTTTAAATAAAGAGAGCCATGTTTGGAGTGCACCAAATACCAGCTGGGCAACTTACCTGAAACAGAAAAAACGGCATTTTGGAGCTGGTAAAATGTACAAGTCTAAACATAAGTTCATATTAAGTGTCCAGATTATTTTTCAGTTTCTGTTTTATGTTGCTTTTGTAGCCTGCATGTTTTTTGACCTCCAAACCAGATATATGGCCTTAGGTATATTATTGTTTAGTATTTTTATAAAGTGCCTGATCTATCCTAAACTATTAAAACGGCTAAATTGCAGTGATTTACGTTGGTGGTTCCCCGTATTAGATATACTTTTGTTCTTGTTTTTAACCTTGAACGGACTTTTGGCCGTAATGGGTAAGAAAAAAGTAAATTGGAAATAATTTTAATCCTTAAGAAAAAGATCATATGCTTGATGTTAAACCCGATATCATATTAAAATACTTTAGCAACTTAACTGAAAAACAAATTGAACAGTTCTCGCAGTTATTTGAATTATATAGCTTTTGGAATGCCCAAATCAATGTAATTTCCAGAAAAGATATTGAAGAATTATATGAACGTCATGTGCTTCATTCATTAGGGATTGCGAAACTCTGCACGTTTAAGGCTGGCGAATCTGTATTAGATGTAGGTACAGGTGGCGGTTTTCCAGGCATTCCTTTAGCTATTCTATTCCCTGAAACACAATTTCACCTGGTTGATTCAATAGGTAAAAAAATTAAAGTAGTTAAAGAAGTGGCATCTGCTTTGGGACTAGAAAATTTGAAGGCTGATCATTTAAGAGCAGAGCAAATTAAGGACAAATATAATTTTATTGTATCCAGGGCCGTGACCAGGTTAGGTGAATTTTATCCGTGGATACAAGGTAAGTTTAAAAAAGAATCGATCAATGCCATCCGTAACGGCATTCTTTATTTAAAAGGTGGTGATTTAACTGAAGAAATTGCAGAATCAAAACTGAAAGCAGAGCTATACCCGTTATCAGCATATTTTGAAGAAGATTTCTTTGAAACTAAATATGTGGTTTATGTGCCTCAGTAATTTAAAACGGCTATGATTTATTTGGATGGTCTGTCATGATCAATTTGTCTTTAAGCGACTTTTGCAATGCTGTTTGTTCATCAATGTTTTTGATTGTATTTAAGATTGCATTTACTGCGTTGTTATAAAATACCTGATTTATAGAACTAAACTGATCTGTAGGCTGATGGTAATCTTTATGATCTTCAACACCAAAATATAAAAAAGGAATGTTTTTCGCATTAAATGCACCCTGATCGCTTTGGTTGGTCCAGTCATCTCTGCCTAGTTTTGGATCATCATGCCCAAAAAGTATTTTTAAATTTGGATTGCTGTTTGTTACAATTTTTTTTAACTCGGGGTTTTTAAAGGTGCCACAAACATAAAGCTCTGATTTTTCATTATGGCTAATCATATCCATATTAATATTGAGCCTAATATTCCCAATGGCAACAGGAGGGTTGGAAACAAATGCTTTTGCACCTTGTAACCCTATTTCTTCAGCATCAAAAGCGGCAAAAATAAGTGTATTATTAGGCCTGTGCTTTGCATAATATGACGCAATTTTTAATAGGCCACCCACACCTGAGGCATTATCATCAGCACCATTATAAATTTTACCCCCAATAATACCTACATGGTCATAATGCGCAGAGATTACGATCACATCAGGTCCTTTTCCAGGAATATAACCTATAATATTTGTTGCATCGATTTTCTCATTTTTAACTTTAAAATTAAAATCCTGAGCATAATTGATATGTTGTGGGTAAGATTTTAATCCAAGTTTTTGAAATCGGTTAACAATATATGTTCTCGCCATTTCTGCACCTTTGGTTCCAGTTTTTCTACCTTGATAGGCATCAGATGATAGGATCTCAACATCTTTTAACAGTTGTTTATCTAAATTCTGGGTGGTTTGAACGACCGGCTCCTGATGCTTGTCTTTTACCGATGAGCAGCAACTGAGCATGAAAGCTATAGGTATGATAAAAAGGATTCTCATATTGATTACTTTACCGTTATTATAAAATATTAACCATTTCAACCTTTAGTTTAACTTAAATGTTTGTAGGGAGGTTAAGCATCTCTTTACTGAAAAGGAAACGCTGTTTATTAAACGGTATTGTTTGCTTAAAGTTTTGATGCTTTTTTTAATAGTCTAACTTAAGTTAAACCATAATTATTTAAGAATTATGACTTAAGCAGCTACTTCTCTCAAATCTACAGCCACAACCCTTGATACGCCTTGCTCTACCATGGTTACACCATAAATGATATCTGTACTGGCAATGGTGCGTTTGTTGTGTGATACAATAATAAACTGTGATTGATCAGAGAACTTACGTATAATGTTGTTAAACTTATCGATATTGGTATCGTCAAGAGGAGCATCAACCTCATCAAAAATACAAAAAGGTGCGGGTTTTAAAAGATAAAGTGAAAAAAGGAGTGCTGTAGCTGTAAGTGTTTTTTCTCCACCTGATAATTGATTAATGGACAGTGGCCTTTTACCTTTTGGACGGGCTATGATATCGATATCTGCCTCTAATGGGTTGTGCACATCTGACAAAATCAAATCACAGCTGTCTTCTTCATTAAACAACGATCGAAAAACAGTGATAAAATGTTCGCGGGCCTGCATAAATGCCTGCATAAATTTTTCTTTTGCAGTATCGTCAATTTCCTTTATGGTTTGCAAAAGATCTGTTTTTGCACTATGCAAGTCCTTTTTCTGATTTTGGATAAAAGTATACCGTTCATCCATTTCTTTATAGGCCTCCATAGCCATAGAATTTATGGCACCAAATTCATCTAACTGGCGTTTCATTTTTTCTACCTTTTGACGGAGTTCAAACTCGCTTTCTAAAGCTTCAACGTTTGTTTCGGTTTCTAAAAGGTCATTAATATCGATGTTAAACTCAATTGCCAAACGTTCCTTTAAAGCATTTAAATCTATTTTTAAGGCATTCTTTTTGTCTTTAATTGCCGTTAACAAAAAATCAGTTTCTTCTCGATTCTTCCGGATACTGGACAGGTTGTTTTCGGCTTCGTTAATATTGCCTTTGCTGCTAAAATAGGCTTGTTCTACTTCTGCTAGCCCTTTTTCCAATTCTTCGCGCTGTTGATACATCTCTAAAAGTGTATCATCATTCAAATCGGTATGTTGTAAAGTTGCAGTAATTTCGGTAAGCGTTACTTGCAGTTCCTTCTCATTGTGGGCAATACGTTTGTTTAATGCCTCTTCTTGTACAAAACGGTAATCCAGATCTTTTTCCAAGCCAGATAGTTTGTTCTGTTGTTGGTGAAAACGAATGTTATCCTGATTGTACTTTCCGGCAGATTGAGTTACCTGCTCAGCAATGTCTTGGTAATTAAGTTGTTGCTCTTGAAGATTTATGTGGCTTTCCTGCTGTTTCTTCTGCAAATCGATCAATGCAGGTAATTTTTCGGAAAGAGATTTCTCTATTGAAATGATCTTTTGTGCAATATCTGTTTTTCGGTTTTCGCTGGTTGTAATAAATTCCTGATACTGGTCACGGCGTGTTTGTACAGAAATATGCTCATTGTTTAAACGATTTAATTCCTGTTGTAAGGTATTAATTTCATTTACTTTGGATGCTTCTTTCAGATTGAAAATGGCATCGTTTTCTGCTTTTATCGCTGTATTGTACTGGTTGATCAGTGATTCTGACTGCTTAATTTCTTTAGCTAAATTTTCTAAATTTTTAGCGCGGCCTATTCTTTTCCCTTCGAATAAACCAACAGAACCCCCGGATAAAGTAAATTTGGTTTGCGCATATTTTCCATTTTTGGCTAAAATGGTTAAACTGGCTTTGGGTGTTTCTTTAAAAATGTTTTCTTGTTCTGCGACGGCTATATATACATTTTGCAAAAGTAAATTGCAAAGATGCAGGTATTTTTTATCTACCTCAATAACAGATAATGCTGCAACTAAACCATCATATTGATCAATAGAAGGGGTTTTATCAGGAACATTTTCCAGTATAAAGAAATTTGCCCGTCCACGGCTTGCATCAGTTAAAAGATTAATTGCCTGTACAGCATCTCCGTATCGATCAACCACATAATGATTCATTACAGGTTCAAGGTAATTTTCTATTGCGATGCGGTAATCTTCATTGCAAAACAAAATATCAGAAAGCAATAGGGCTGTTTTTGCAAAAGAATTGTTCTTTTTTAAGAAACGGATAGACTCAGGAAAACCTTCCAGGCTATCTACCAAGGATTTTGTGAGGTTGTATTCATTCTGTTTTGCATCTTTTTTTCTGTTTTCGGCGGTTAAAAGTTCTTTGTTCAAACTCAGGTTTTTTTCTGAATGATCCAGTTTGTCTTTTAAAATTTCTTCAGCCGCTACAAGTTGCTTAATATGATTTTGCTTCTCAAAAAGTTGCATGTTAAGTTCGGCCAAAGCATGGTCGAAAGCTTTTAATTCTAGTGTTTTGGTTTCTGTATCGTCAACATTTCTGTTGGTTTCCTGTACCAAAGCATCTTTTTGAATATTTAGAATGTCAATTTCTTTCTGAGATTGATACACCTGGTTTTGAAGGTCATTAACTGATTTTACTAAATTATCAGTTCGGTTTTTTTCGGCTTGCTGTTGCTCCCGAAGTGTATCGAGTGCAGATTTTAACTGTTTTAAATCACTTTCCAAACGGCTAAATACCTCTGTTTCGGTTAAAACTTCTTCATTTAAGCGTTTAATGTTATATTTAATATGGTTAACTTGATTTCTGTCTTTTTCCAGCTCTCCCGATAAACGTGTTTCCTTTTCTTGTAAGAAACGCATTTGTTCATTTTTTACTTTCTTTTCACTCTCATAAGTACGGATTTTTGAAACCAGCTCATTGGTTGCCTTTTGCTGAACGGATAGGTTTTTTTCCTGATGTATACTGTCTAACTTAAGTTTCTGCAGTTCGGCTTCCTGAACATCAATTTTAGTGCTTAATGCTGTTCTGTGAAGCTGCTGGCTTTGTTCCTGATCTTCAAGTGCATTTAAATCCGTGCGGAAAAAAGCGATTCTATGGGTAGCGAGCTGAACACTGAGCTCGCGGTACTGCTCTTTTAGTTTGTAGTACCTCTCAGCCTTACGGGCCTGGTTTTCGAGTGTTTTTAAGTTCTTTTCAATTTCGAAAAGTAAATCTTCTACACGCTCTAAGTCTGTTTCTGTATCTTTTAGCTTATTAAAAGTTTGTTTTTTGCGCAGTTTATATTTAGAAATTCCTGATGCTTCTTCAAATAAAGAACGGCGGCTATGCTCTTTATTCGTAATAATTTCATCAACCATTTTTAATTCAATGATTGAATAACTGTCAGAACCGATTCCGGTATCCAGAAATAAATCGGTAATGTCTTTCAAACGGCACTGTACATCATTTAGCCGGTATTCACTGTCTCCATTTCTGTAAAGTTTTCGGGTTACCGTAACTTGCGAGTAAGCTGTAGGCAAGATGTTTTTGGTGTTGTCAAAGCTTAGGGAAACTTCAGCCAGTTGTGCCTGTTTACGGTTTTTGGTTCCATTAAAAATAATGTTTTCCATTTTTTCAGAACGAAGTGCTTTAGTACTTTGTTCACCTAAAACCCACCGCATGGCATCAATTACATTTGATTTTCCGCAACCATTTGGCCCAACAATAGCCGTAACCCCCTCATTAAAATTGATGGTCACTTTATCGCCAAAACTCTTAAAACCTTTAATTTCTAACTTAGTAAGCTGCATGGTTTGTAATCGGGTCAACCGACCTCAATAATAAGGATAATTTTAATGTTTTTCAACCCTAATAAAATAGGAAACTACGGATCGGTTTTTGATGTTTAGCTGAGTTTTTGGGTAACTTTATTTAAACCGGGAAGCACTAAAAAGATAGAATAAAATTAAAACAACGTAAATAAATTAATCGGTTTTTCAATATATTTATCCATTATCATTAAATATAGCCCTATTTTATTGTGGGTTATCATATCAATATATCAGAACATAAACAATAAAACGATGGAATATAGAAGATTAGGCAAGTCAGGTCTACAGGTAAGTGTTTTATCCCTAGGGAGTTGGTTAACTTTTGGAAATCAGATCAGTGACAAGGTTGCTGATGAATTAATGGGTACAGCTTATGATGCGGGCGTTAATTTTTTTGATAATGCTGAGGGCTATGCTGAAGGTAAATCCGAAGAAGTGATGGGCAAAATTCTTAAATCCCAAAAATGGGTGCGGGAATCATTTGTTGTATCCAGCAAAGTATTTTTCGGTACTGAAAATAAAGGTCCAAATCAAGTAGGTTTATCACGTAAACATGTGATTGAAGCTTGTAACGGTGCACTTAAACGTCTACAGGTTGATTATTTGGATCTATATTTTTGCCATAGGCCTGATAAAAATACACCAATTGAAGAAACCGTTTTAGCCATGAATACCTTACTGCAACAAGGTAAGATATTATATTGGGGCACCTCAGAGTGGAGTGCTGCAGAAATAACAGAAGCCATTGGCGTTGCAAAAGCATACCATTTAATAGGGCCAACAATGGAACAGCCACAATATAATTTATTTGTCCGTCAAAAATTGGAAGATGATTTTTTAATGCTTTTCCGCGATCATGGATTGGGAACAACAATTTGGTCTCCGCTTGCATCTGGCTTATTATCAGGCAAGTATACTAAGGGGGATGTTGCAGGAACGCGTTTGGCATTGGAAGGTATGGAATGGTTAAAAGACCGTACATTAGCAGATGAACGCATGGAAAAAGCAAATGAACTGCAAAAACTAGCCGATAAACTTCATGTACCCCTGGCTAAATTGTCAATTGCCTGGTGCCTTAAAAATCCAAATGTAAGTACCGTTATTTTAGGAGCAAGCAAAACAGCCCAGTTAAAGGAAAATTTAACCTCATTAGAGGTGGTACCTTTGCTAACGGATCAAATTATGACCGAAATTGATGAAATTATGGGAACAAAACCTGTGTTGAGCCAGTTTTAACTAAAGTATATTTAAGCCACTTAAAATATTTTTTATTTTAAGTGGCTTTTATTTAGTTTTTTACAATCATCAGTTTCGCAAATTTTAGTAAAAGTTGCTTATTGCCCAATCCCTGAAAAAATACAGTAGCTTTAACATCAGGTAAATTACCTTCTAAGCTGATAATTTTTCCAAAGCCAAATTTTTCATGTTCCACTTCCATTCCACCTTGAAATTCATGTGGCTGTGATGGAGCAAAACCAGGTGTGGGAACATGTGCTTTTGCCAATAAGGAAGTTGTTTTCGGACGTACAGGTGGGGTAGAGGATGTGGACGCAGGTTTTGGCTTACTGAAAAAATCACGAGGTTGTGAAGTCCAAGTTTTGCGTTCATCATCAAAATTACCCTCAAAAATATTGCTCTTTGCAGGTTTAACATCCAGTTCTAAATATTTTGCACTTATCTCGTTAATGAAACGGCTTGGTTCACAGTTGGTGAGTGTTCCCCAGCGGTAACGCGAAGTCGCATAGGTTAAGGTCAGTTTTACCTCAGCCCGGGTAATGGCAACATAAAATAAACGGCGTTCTTCTTCTAAATCAGCACGTGAGTTAACGGACATCTGGGATGGAAAAAGATTCTCTTCCAAGCCTACAATAAATACATTTTTAAACTCTAAACCTTTGGCAGAATGGATGGTCATTAAAGAAACGGTATCTTTGTTTTTATCGCCATCTTTATCATCATTGGTTAAGAGGGCAACATCCTGCATAAAGATGTCTAAGCCTTTTTCTTCAATATCTTCACGTTCAGCAAACTCTTTAATACCGTTTAATAGTTCCTGAATGTTTTCATAACGGCTACGGCCTTCAACGCTGTCATCAGAGTATAATTCTTTTAAAATTCCGGCATGTTGGGCAATAAATAGAGCCGAATCATAGGCGTCAAGTTTTTTGGCTTCCGCCTGAAAACTCTGAATCATCATCGCAAAATCGTTCAATTGGTTTGCTAAACGGCCATCAACATATTGGTGTGCATGAGAAATTACATCCCACATCGTTACATTGTTTTGGTCTGCCGCAACAATAATCTTATCTATTGATGTATCTCCAATTCCACGTTTTGGGTAATTAATTACACGTTTAATGGCTTCTTCATCCTTTGGGTTAAAAGTTAAACGGAAATAAGCGATTAAATCTTTAATTTCTTTGCGTTGGTAGAAAGATGTGCCACCATATATTTTATATGGAATATTCAGTTTACGTAAGCCCTCCTCCATTGCCCTGCTTTGCGCATTTGTACGGTATAAAATGGCAAAATCATGGTATAGATATCCCTTTAAACTGCGTTCCTGAATAATGGCTTCCGCAACCAGCTTTCCTTCTTCATTATCCGTAAAAGCACGTGATACCTTAATGCGGTCGCCTTCTACATTATCTGAAAATACATTTTTCTCCAGCTGATTCTTGTTGTTGGCAATAATGCTGCTTGCCGCATCAACGATGTTTTGTGTAGAACGGTAGTTTTGCTCTAGTTTATACACTTTTAAATCAGGATAATCACGTTCAAAATTCAAGATATTTTGGATGTTGGCACCCCTAAAAGCATAAATACTTTGTGCATCATCACCCACCACGCAAATATTCTGATATGCCGCAGCTAATTTTTTTACAATTGTATACTGTGAAAAGTTGGTGTCTTGATACTCATCAACCATTAAATACCTGAATTTTTGCTGGTATTTATTTAAAACATCAGGATGTTCTTTTAGCAGAATATTTGTTTTAAAAAGAAGATCATCAAAATCCATTGCACCTGCCCTAAAGCAGCGTTTAGCATAGGTTTCATAGATTTGACCGAGCAAAGGACGCTTATTTTGAATATCTTCAGCCTGAATCTGATCATTTGCCTGATATTCACCCCAGGAAATGAGGTTGTTTTTTGCTGATGAAATCCTGTTGTAAACAAAATTCGGAGCATATAATTTATCATCGAGCTGCAGCTCTTTTAAAATGGCACGGATTACACTTTTACTGTCATCCGTATCATAAATGGTAAAATTATTGGGATAGCCAATTTTTTCGGCTTCAACCCGCAGTATTTTTGCAAAAACAGAGTGGAAAGTGCCCATCCAGATGTTTTTTGCTTCAGCACCAACCACTTTGCTAATACGCTCGCGCATATCTTTACTGGCTTTGTTGGTAAAGGTCAAAACTAAAATATTAAATGGATCGGTACCAGTTTGAATGAGATGCGCCACAC
>Ga0116227_10006639_pt1 | contig 23280 bp, 17 predicted proteins | sample S1TSphgellanicum_FD_89693 | JGI IMG/M metagenome (GOLD analysis project Ga0116227, IMG submission 89693) | Host-associated microbial communities from peat moss isolated from Minnesota, USA - S1T2_Fb - Sphagnum magellanicum MG | ecosystem: Host-associated > Plants > Peat moss > Unclassified...
GTGCCGGGTCTCGCGTACATGCAAGCGCTAAGAGAGCGTTGCACACAAACCGGGGCATTGTTAATTTTGGACGAGATCCAGGTTGCCATGGGCCGCACCGGTAAAATGTTCGCTTTTGAGCATTTTGGTATTGTGCCCGATATTTTACTAATGGCTAAAGCCTTGGGTGGCGGCATGCCTATTGGCGCTTTTGTATCATCGGCAGCAATTATGGGTGCCTTACGCGAGAACCCGATATTAGGCCACATAACAACTTTCGGCGGCCACCCGGTGTGCTGCGCCGCAGGTTTAGCCGCATTGGAAGTTTTATTAGATGAGCAATTGATAGAGCAGGTTGAGAACAAAGCAAACTTAATGCGCGAGTTGCTGGTTCACCCGGCTATCCGCGAAATTCGTGGCAAGGGCCTTATCCTTACCATCGAGCTCGACAGCTTTGATTTTAACAAGCAGGTGATTGACCGCTGCATTGAGCATGGCGTTATCACCGATTGGTTTTTACATTGCAGCAACTCCATGCGCATAGCTCCACCGCTAATCATCACCGAAGCCGAAATAAGGCAAGCTTGTAGTGTAATATTAGAGGCTTTGGATCATTATTCGCGATAAGCTGGTTTACAAAACCCAACAAAAACCACTTAAATGTTACATTCAAGCAACATTACTCACCTGTATATACAAACAATTGCGCCTGCTTAGTGTTATTATCATACACTATCTAAAACACATATTTTTTATATGCGCATTGCTTATATATCTACATATCCACCTCGTGAGTGCGGAATAGCAACATTCAACCAAAACTTAGTTCGTGCCGTTAATGCCAATTTTACTGGTGAAGACGCGCTTACACAAAGTGGTTTTGTTGTTGCCATGAACGATTCTGAAAAGCTGAAAGATTACGAATATCCGGAAGAAGTAAAGTTTACCATCCGCCAGGATAACCAAAAAGACTACATCCGTGCGGCTAATTATTTGAATACCAGCAATGCTGATGTTTGCATATTAGAACATGAATTTGGTATTTATGGTGGCGAAAGCGGCATTTATATTTTACCGCTAATCAACCGGTTAGAAAAGCCATTGGTTACCGTTTTACATACCGTACTTCGCGAACCAAGCTTTGTGCAAAAGATCATCATGCGTGAAATTGCCGATCAATCATCCAAGGTGATCGTAATGAGTAAACGCGCGGTTGAATTTTTGACCGATATATACGAGATCCCGGCAGATAAGATCCAGATCATCGAGCATGGGGTTCCTGATCTGGAAGCTTCGGAAATTAACGAGATCAAAAAACTGGTACCATTTAAAAACAAAAAGGTGTTGTTCACTTTTGGTTTGATCAGCCGAAATAAAGGTTTAGAAACTGTTATTAACGCCCTGCCTGCCATAGTTAAGCATCATCCGGATGTGATGTATGTTATTTTGGGAAATACCCACCCCGGCGTTTTAAAGAACAATGGCGAAGAATATCGCGATAGCTTAAAACGCCTTGCCGCACAATTGGGCGTGAGTAAGCATTTAACATTCATCAATAAATTTGTTTCAGAAGAAGAGCTGTTTCAATATTTAACGGCCATAGATATTTACATCACGCCTTATTTAAACGAGGCCCAGATCACCAGCGGAACACTATCTTATGCTGTGGGCGCGGGTGCTGCCGTGGTATCAACACCATACTGGCACGCCCAGGAATTACTGGCTAATGATCGTGGCCGTTTATTTGATTTTAAAGATCATGAGCAATTAAGCGCCATAGTGAACGACCTGTTCGGCAATCCGGATTCGTTAAAACAACTCAAACGCAACGCTTACGATTATGGTTTGCACACCCGCTACCCCAAAATAGGTGCCGAATATATTAAAGTTGCCCAGGAAGCATCCGCTAAACACGATGTAAACGATAAGATACTGCAAAGCACAATTGTTGACCCCGAAATTATGCCACGCTTTAGTCTGGAGCATGTGTTGAGATTAACAGATGATACTGGTATAGTTCAGCATGCTAAGTTTGGGATTCCTAACTTAAAGGAAGGGTATTGTTTGGATGATAACGCCCGGGCTTTAATTATGGCTTTAATGGCATATCAACGCAATAAAAGTCCGGAAGCTTTAAAGCTGCTCCCTATTTACTTGAGCTACATTCATTACATGCAGACCGAGGATGGTAATTTCCGCAACTTTTTGAGCTTTAGCAGGCAGTATTTAGACGAGGTTGGTTCGGAAGATTCTTTTGGTCGGACCATCTGGGCATTAGGTTATCTCATCAATTGCGCCACCAATAATTCTTATCGGGAATTCGCTGTCGAGATCTTCCACAAAGCGGTTCAGCAATTCAAAAACTTAACCCACTTGCGCGGACAGGCCAATACCATTATTGGGATAGCCTTGTATCTTAAAGTATTCCCGGGTGATGATGGCTTGATCCAGGAACTGAAAAACCTGACCCAACCTTTGATGGATGCTTACGAAGCCCTGAGCGATGATGAGTGGCATTGGTTTGAAGATGTAATGACTTATGATAACGCCATATTGCCTTTAGCCCTGATGCATTCTACCGAGATAACCGGCGACGCAAATGTGAAACGGGTAGCTTTGGAATCGATGGACTTTTTAGACAAAGCCACTTTAGCGAACGGTTATTTAAGCCCGGTTGGTAACGAAGGTTGGTATCGCAAAGGCGGTAAATTCCCGGAGTATGATCAGCAGGCTATTGAAACCATGGCGATGGTGCTGATGAATTTCCAGGCTTACCAGTTATGGCACAAGCCCGAGTACATTGAAAAAATGTTTACTTGCTACATGTGGTTCTTAGGTGAGAACAGCCTGCGCGCGCCATTGTACGACCATGAAACCAAGGGCTGCTGCGATGGTATTTTGCCAACAGGCATTAACCGTAACCAGGGTGCCGAAAGTACGTTGGCCTATTTGGTAAGCCATTTAACCGTACTCAAAGCGTTTGAATTGGAATACGAGTACCATAAATACGGACAAACCATTGAGCTTTGTTAATTTAGCCCTATGAAAGTAGCCGTATTAGCACCCGTAGCCTGGCGCACACCGCCCCGGCACTACGGGCCATGGGAACAGATCGCGTCAAACATAGCAGAGGGGGTAATCAAATTAGGTGGTAAGGTAACCTTATTCGCGACGGGTGATTCTATTACCGAGGGTACGCTATCTTCCATCTGCGAAAGCGGGTATGAGGAAGACCGTACCCAGGATGCCAAAGTGCTGGAATGCCTGCACATCAGCAACCTGATGGAGCGTGCAAAGGAATTTGATATCATTCATAACAACTTTGACTTTTTGCCCCTCACCTATTCAAGGTTGATTAAAACACCTATGATAACTACCATTCATGGGTTTTCGTCGCCGAGGATAGTTCCGGTTTATAAAAAGTATAATACTACATCGCATTACGTGTCCATCAGTAATGCAGACCGTAGTCCGGACCTGAATTATCTGGCCACCGTTTACAACGGACTTGACCTGGATGCCTTCAGCTTCAACGATTCGCCCGATGATTACCTGCTTTACTTTGGCAGGATCCACCACGACAAAGGCACAGCTGAAGCGATAGAGATAGCCAAAAAGAGTAAAAAACGATTACTGATAGCCGGTATCATCCAGGATGAGAACTACTTTAAGCAAAGGGTAGAACCACATTTGAACAGTAAGATCCAGTTCATTGGCCATGCCGGACCGGATCAACGCAAGGAATTGTTAAGCAATGCCTGCGCCCTGCTCCACCCCATCAATTTTAACGAGCCCTTTGGCATGAGCGTTGCCGAAGCCATGATATGTGGCACCCCAGTTATCGCCTTTAACCGCGGCTCAATGCCCGAATTAATTAAAGATAAGGTAACCGGCTTTCTGGTTAACACTGTTGAAGAAGCCATTGATGCCGTAAAACGCATCCCGAGGATAAACCGTTACACTTGTAACCAGTGGGCCAAAGATAATTTCTCGAAAGAAAAAATGGCGAGTGATTATTGGGCCTTGTATCATAGAATTTTGGGGTAGATATTTAGATATTTATTAATAGGAAAGCCGGAGATCATTCTTCGGCTTTTTTGTTATACAACGAGTCGTTGTGAGGTATTAAGCAATCGCACGGAGTCAGAGCGGTTATCGACATTCCAGCGTGCCACAAGCGAGGGCTAATCAATTAATTCTATATTAGCTTTATGAATAGACTGATACTAATTGGTAATGGATTTGACTTGGCCCATGGCCTTGCAACCTGTTATAAAGATTTCATTCTTTGGTATATTAGAAATTGTTTTGAAGAAGCTTACAAAGATATTCATTATGAGGACCGGTTAGTTAAAATTACTGCGACCAATTACGTTTATAATCAAATTGAACAACGTTCTCGATGGGTGGATAATTACCTTTCAACGATCGAGCATCCCAAGCGAAAGAATCAAGTAACATGGAGTAGCTTTGGCGATGAGAACAGAAGAACAGATATCAGTCCATACAAAATTAGTTATAAATCGAAGTTATTAGAGCCCCTTTTATGTAGCTGTAATGTTTCCAATTGGGTTGACATAGAAAGCGAGTATTATGAGTTATTAAAGGACGTTCTTGAATTAAAGAACACAGAAGCGAGACAGCCGCAGTTAGTCGATCTTAATGAATCCCTATCCTTTATTATCTCTCAATTAGAAATATATTTGAGCAAGCTCGATCCATCACCATTTCTTGAAGGTTACGAAAAAATCTTTTCATCTTTGATACAGGCTGGCGATTTATACCCCAAACGATCTGATGGAACCGTAGCTGCAATTCAAACTTACGTTCTTAATTTTAACTATACAGATACTCCTAAAAAATATATTGATAGGATTGAGAATTCATCAACTGTCCCGCCCGTCTTAAATTACATACACGGCAAACTGAAAGATAAGGACAACGAATTGATATTCGGTTTCGGTGACGAGATAGATGTGGCCTACAAAAAAATGGAAGAAGATTCAAAAGTTAAAGGCTACTTTGACTACATTAAGTCGTTTTGGTATCTAAGAACTGATAACTACAGATCGTTGGTAAACTTTTTAGACCTTGAAGACTATCAAGTGTATGTATTGGGACACAGTTGCGGACTATCGGATAGGACTATGCTTCAAATGATTTTTGAACACCCGAAGTGCAGATCAATAAAAATCTTCTATCACGAGCACAATGGCGTCGATAATTTTGTTAGCCTAACGCATGAGATTGCACGACACTTTACCGATAAAGGAATGATGAGAAAGAAAATTCTTTCTAAAAAAAGAAGCGAACGAATGCCACAATATGATGATAACCATAACGATGGTTCAATTTAGACCTGCCTAAAGAATATTACTACAGGCCCACGTTGGTCGGGATTTATAATCCTCGACTCAATTACTGTGGATTTGCAATCCACAACTCCCGCAAGCGTCCTCACTTGTGGAACTAAAGGACAAGTCTGCTACATACCCATCTCGCCATATGTCATTTCTCTCGGCGGTAAAGAGCGTTGCCGCTCTTTACCGCCGAGAGAAATCTTCTGCGCATGATTGACAAGCCATACAGATTATACACCCACCTAATCAAGCAACTGCACACTGCTAATCAAACGCTACATACAATAGCAGAAGATTTCTCCTTAGGTCAAAATGACAGGGCGGCGATAGAAAACTACCCCACAAAAAAAGCCCCGTTCTTTCGAACAGGGCTTTAAAGGATTTATTTAATTAAAAGCTTATGCTTCGTTTTCTGATTCTTCAGTTTCGGTAGCTGCTGGTTTAGCTGCTGCTGCAGGAGCTTTTTTAGCTTTGCTTTCGGCACCTTCCATTTGCTCTTTCAATTGGGCCAATACGCTCAGATCGCCAAGGGTTGATTTCTCAACAGAATCTTTAACTTTCTTAACGGCATTGGTTGCAACCTTAGCTTCTTTTTTGCGGTTCTCAAAATCCTGAACCCTTGCTTCGGTACGCGCTTCTTCCCAGATGCGTGCATGTGAAATAACGATACGTTTGTTTTCTTTGTTAAATTCAATGATCTTGAATTCGCCAGTATCGTCAGCTTTTAAGCTCTTACCATCTTCTTTAACCATGTGTTTAGTCGGCACAAAGCCTTCTACACCGTATGGTAAAGCAACAATAGCGCCTTTATCGGTAACTTTCAACACAGTACCTTCGTGTATCGAATCGATAGTGAAGATAGTTTCAAAAGTATCCCAAGGATTTTCTTCTAATTGTTTGTGGCCTAAGCTTAATTTGCGGTTTTCAACGTCAAGTTCTAAAACAACCACATCTAATTTTTCACCAACTTTAGTGAATTCGTTAGGGTGATTTACTTTTTTAGACCATGATAAATCGCTGATGTGGATCAAACCATCGATACCATCTTCCAGTTCAACAAACACACCAAAGTTAGTCATGTTTTTAACTGTAGCGATGTGCTGAGTGCCTGGAGCATATTTATCAGCAGCATGTTGCCATGGATCAGGAGTTAATTGTTTAATACCTAAGCTCATCTTACGATCGTCGCGATCTAAAGTTAAAACTTGCGCTTCAACTTCGTCACCAACTTTCAGGAATTCTTGTGGGTTACGTAAGTTTTGTGACCAGCTCATTTCTGATACGTGGATCAAACCTTCAACACCCGGGATGATTTCTAAGAAAGCGCCGTAATCAGCAACGGTAACGATTTTACCTTTAACCTTTGAACCGATAGCCAGATTTTCATCTAACGACTGCCAAGGGTGTGGAGTTAATTGTTTTAAGCCTAAAGCGATACGTTTTTTCTCGTCATCAAAATCCAGAACAACAACGTTGATCTTTTGATCTAATGCCAATACTTCTTTTGGATGCTCTATGCGGCCCCAGCTGATATCAGTAATGTGAAGTAAACCATCAACACCACCTAAATCGATGAATACACCAAAGTCTGTAATGTTTTTAACGGTACCTTCCAATACTTGTCCTTTTTCAAGCTTGGCAACAATTTCTGTTTTTTGGTTTTCCAAATCGTCTTCGATCAACACTTTGTGCGATACCACTACGTTTTTAAACTCGTGGTTAATCTTAACAACTTTGAACTCCATTGTTTTACCTACGTACACATCGTAATCGCGTATCGGTTTGATATCGATCTGTGAACCTGGTAAGAAGGCTTCAACGCCCATTATATCTACTATTAAACCACCCTTAGTTCTGCTCTTCACAAAACCAGTGATAATTTCGTCGTTATCTAAAGCACTATTGATACGCTCCCATGATTTTTGAGTTTTTGCGCGTTTACGGGAAAGAACTAACTGACCGTTAGCATCTTCTTGCGACTCAACAAATACGTCAACTTCGTCACCAATTTTCAAATCTGGTGTATCACGGAATTCAGAAAGAGATACTAAACCATCAGATTTGAAACCGATGTTCAATACTACATCCTTGTTGTTGATGTTAACTACGATACCGCTGATGATTTCGCCTTTGTTGATAGAGCTGAAAGTTCCATCATACAATTTTTCCATCGCCTCGCGATCTGTATCGCTGTAGTTACCAAACTTTTTGTCATCAGCATCCCAGTCAAAATCCTCAGGTTTAATGTGAGCAACTGTAGATTTGATTTCGTCGATAGACAAAGAATCAGCTTCTGATTCGATGCTTTCTTTCTCTTTAGGTAGCGTTACGGTACCTAATTCGGCTTCTTTAGCCTTTAGTTCTTTTTCTGCTTCTTGTTTTTTTGCCATTAATTAATTTATCTCCTTTTCCCAATTCAATTGGGACTGCAAAGGTACGGATATTAATTATTCAAAAACAAATAAAAGTGAATGTTATTGGCTGATATTTAAGCAGTTTTTGAAAAAACACGCCTTTAAAGTAAAATAGAAGTTAAGTGGTGATTAACTGTGCTTTAACAATTAATCCAGCCGACTCTCGATATCATAGAAAATCGACATAAAATTAGGGAGCAATTTAGCACGATAATCCAATAAAACCTGCGTCATGCTCTGCTCCTGCTCCTCCGTAAACGGATTTGGCCACACCCGCATACAGATGCGTTTTAGCGCATAGGATATTTGGGCGGCATCGGCATAAGTGTGCAGATAGCGGTGCTTTTTAAAATTGGTAAAAAAAGTAAAAAACTTGGCGGTATCGGCCAGGTCACTATAATTTAAAAACTCGTTGATCACATCATTATGGCTGATCTCCAGATGAGCATAAAAATCATCCACACTTATTTTACCTGTAGTTAACAGCAGGTTATCTAAAATTAACTCGAGGGCAATGTGCCCCAAAAAGAATGGCTTTACGATTGAACCTTCGATGGCGGGCGCCAAAACCAGTTTTAATTGATGCGAATGATGCTTAAAAAAATCCGATGAGTGAAAGTAAACATCAACCTCGAGGTGCCTTTTCCAGCCTTGTAAAATGCAGTTTACGGCCTTATCAGGATGATCAGGCAGTTTTTCAGGATGGATATTGATAGTTTTATCGGCATTTTTTAACAGATCGGGAAGTACCGTCCCGGTAACGTGGTAGGGATCAGACGAATGACGATCAAAATAAAAGTGCGATAGAAAATTCATATTATATATCCCCCGAAAGGGCACTTATTTGGTAAGATAGGAAAAATATTTTGATTACGCCGACTAAAATTGGAAAGTTAACTTTGCCCTATTCTGTTATCTTTGCGCTTTTTAGAATAGACTTGTATTATGAATTTTGTTGAAGAATTACGCTGGAGAGGCATACTGCACGATATTATGCCCGGTACCGAAGACCTGTTAAACAAAGGAATGGTATCCGGATATATAGGTTTCGATCCTACTTCCGATTCGTTGCACGTAGGCAGCCTGGCCCAGATCATGACGCTGATCCATTTTCAGCGTGCCGGCCACAAACCATTTGCTTTGGTTGGCGGCGCTACCGGTATGGTTGGCGATCCGTCGGGTAAATCGGCTGAGCGTAATTTATTATCCGAAGATGTATTGCAGAAGAACCAGGCAGGCATCAAAGCGCAGCTGGAAAAATTTTTAAACTTTGATTGCGGCGCCAACAGCGCCGAAATGGTGAATAACTACGATTGGTTTAAAGATTTTACTTTTTTAGATTTCATCCGTGATGTAGGTAAGCACATTACCGTGAACTATATGATGGCTAAAGATTCGGTAAAGAACCGCCTCAACGGCGATACCGGAATGAGCTTCACCGAATTTAGCTATCAATTGGTACAAGGCTATGATTTTTACTACCTCTGGAAAAACAAGAACTGTATGCTCCAAATGGGCGGCAGCGACCAGTGGGGTAACATTGTAACAGGAACGGAATTTATTCGCCGTAAGGATGCGGGTGAAGCTTACGCTTTAACCACTCAACTGATCAAAAAATCCGACGGTACCAAATTCGGTAAAAGCGAGGGTGGTAATATTTGGCTGGATGCCGAAAAAACATCGCCATACCAGTTTTACCAGTTCTGGCTAAATGCGAGTGATGAGGATGCCAAAAGCTATATCAGGATCTTTACCCTGTTTGATCAGCCTACTATCGAAGCTTTAGAAACCGAACACTTCGCCGCCCCACACCAACGGGCATTGCAAAAAGCTTTGGCTAAAGATATCACAGTACGTGTGCACGGTGAGGCAGAATACGAAAAGGCCATTAAATCATCAGAGTTTTTATTCGGGAATACGGGTATAGAATTTTTGAATGAACTGAGTGATAAAGAAGTTATCGCTTTGTTTAGCGGTGTACCTAATTTTACCATCAATAAAGCAGAATACAGCGAGGGCGTTAATGTAGCCGATCTGCTGGCTGTTAAAACAGCTGTATTCCCATCAAAAGGCGAAGCTAAAAAGACGATTGCAGGCGGCGGTGTATCCATTAATAAAATTAAGGTGGCTACAGCCGATGATGTTTATAATGATGTACAACTGATCAACAATAAATTTTTAGTGGCCCAAAAAGGCAAAAAAAATTACTTTTTGATCGTAGTTGAATAGTAATTAACATTAAATGCTTTAATGCCATTTACTTGATACCGGTAAATGGCATTTTTATTTATTACTAAACACTAATATTTAATTATTTGGAATAGAATTTGTAATTACGACATTAATACTTTATTTTTGGATAAATGTCACACAAAAAAGAAAAACAACCAGGTAATATTGTAAGTGAACCTATGGCCGCTTATCTCACTGCAGATACAGGAGTATCCTTTATGAATATATTGGGCGGGGCTAAATTCAACACCGATACGCTTAATGATTGGGATATTTTAAAGCTTACCCGCGATGGCTTGCCTAAGCGCCTGTTGATGCGGATGGCTAAAAAGATATCGCTAACTCTGCAAGAGCTTGCCGATATTATGCACATTAATGAACGCACTTTGCAACGCTATGAGGATGATGCCCTGGTAAAAACAGAGTACGCCGAAAAGGCTATTGAACTGGCCATGCTTTACGATAGAGGCGAGGAAGTTTTTGGTTCAATAGATAAATTTAAAGTATGGGTGCGTACCCCCAGTATAATATTTAAAGGTGAAACACCTTTGTCGTTATTAGATACTTCGGTTGGTTTTGATATGGTATTGAATGAGTTGGGCCGTATTGAGCACGGTATTTTTGCCTAAATGATACTTTACAGGTTAACCAAACTCACCTATGCAAATGATTTAAGCGGTGCTGGTGCAAAGGCTTATGGCGGTCGCTGGAACAGCAAGGGTAACGCGATGACCTACCTGGCATCAAGCCGTTCGTTGGCTATTCTGGAAGTTTTGGTTCATTTGCCCCCATCTATCATCCCCAATGGTTATGGCATGATCACTGTTGAAGCACCAGCTGATTTTGAAACTTTTGATATTAGCCTATTACCTGTGGATTGGACCACATCACCCGATGACTATAATTTGAAATTAATAGGCAACAGGTTTCTATCCGAAAATAAAAACCTGTTGCTTAAAGTGCCTTCGTCAATTGTTGTTGAAGAGTATAATTATTTGGCCAATCCTCTACATCCGGCAGCAACCGGATTAAAGATACTGGATGTACAGCCGTTTAGCTTTGACGGAAGATTGCTGTAATTAAAAATCGCTCAGCAATTCCATTTTTTTGTGGTTATATTCTTCCTGCGAGATCAAACCGTGGTCGAACAATTTCTTCAGCTTTTGCAGTTTCTCGGTTAACTCATCCGGTTTTGGTGCAGCTGCTACAGGCTCTGGTATTTGTACCGGCTCGGGTGCTGGTGGCAAAATTATAGTTGGCTGTACCGGAGGAGCGGCAGCTACAGGCGGCTGATATGCCGGTGTGATCGGGTTATCAAAATGCATGGCACCACTTTCTGCACGTTTTTCTTCAAGTTCGCGCTGGCGACGGGCTTCGCGTTCTGATTCCTTACGCTCCTGGGCGTATTGATATAGTTTACGGGCTTGTATCTTAGGCAGGTAATCAACGCCCATCTCGGCACCGTTAGCAGTTTTAACGCTGAATACGGCTCCTAAAATTTCTTCTTTGGTTTGTACATCAACCACATCTTTCCAAACAAAATCAACAAACTTCATGGATAGGCCAAGGTTTGCCGGCGTGAAGAATAGGATACGCTTATTGGTTAATGCAATGCAATCGGGCAGTATGTTTACCACCGGCTTTTTTTGTACAGCTATATATAATATCTCTTCATCGGTTGTACGAAGATCAACCAGACGAGAATAAACCTTTTCAATGGCTTTTGGGTCTTGCTGGTCGTTTAAAAATTTCTCGATCATGTTTTTATGATTAATGCTTTTGTGTCAAAAATAAAGAATATTCTGTAAGTTAACCAATTAAAAGGTTGCATCCACGGATATCGGAATGATCAAAACGCCCCAATACCTCGAAGGAGCCATCGGCTTCAACTTTGCCTAAATCCTGCGTGGCCAAAAACGAGCAGGAGTTGATATTAGCCAGATCGATGATGTTGATCCCTCCTATCTTTCCGGAAGGTAAATTGGTAAATGGGTCGTTCGTATCGCGAATCATGATCTTCATCCAGGGCGGACAGTTGAATATACCTTCGCCTTTGGAGTAGGCTTGCGAAAGCAACTCCGTCATGCCGTATTCGGAGTGGATCTTATCTACACCAAAACCCGCACATAGGGTATCATGCAATTCCTCGCGGATCATTTCTTTTCGGCGGCCTTTCATGCCTCCGGTTTCCATCACGATCAATTCGGGGAAATTAATGGTATAGCTTTCTACAAAATCCAGCAAGGCAAAGGTTACGCCTATCAGTAAGGTTGGTTTGCCTGCTTGTTGTTGTTTGATTAATTGATCGTACAGATCTTGATGGTTATAGAGGTAAAAACCACTATCGGGATTATCGGATTGCTTGATCAGGTCATCGGCCATGTAAATGAGCGATGAGCCTGCACGTTCCAAGTAAGCCGGAAGCAAAGCTAAAACCGTGTACGATTTAATATCACCATAAAACAACTCAAACGCCTTGCGGAAGCTATCTACATACCAGCTTACATCGGTGACGATGTGGCTGCTGGTGATCATCCCTGTTGTACCCGAACTGGTAAAAGTAACATCGGCTTCAGCATCAACACTTACAACATTGTGCGATTTAAAGAATTCTATCGGTAAAAATGGGATTTGATCAATTATATTTATCGCATCAACATGGGCACCAATTCCATTTAAAAACTGCTGGTAAACAGCACAGTTTTTTGCCTGATGATGAAATATTTGCAGGGCGATGTTATTAAAATCATCGCCATTATTAATGGAAAATACTTGCTCTTTACCCGGTTGATTCATTACCGCAAAGATAAACTTATTTGCTTTGAGGGTTGGGTTTTGCCAGTGCCTTTTTAAATAATGCTCCGGTTAGGCCTGCCATACCCGCTACCAAACCACCTATTAAGCCTGTTATTAGTGTAAGCAATATCCAGCTACCGCCGAGCGGCAACATGTGGGCTACACGGATTGCCAAAATATGATCATTCGGAACACTTTTAAACAGGGCCTGTACTACCCACACAATAAATATTGCCGCAAAAGCCGACCAGAACCCATTTGCCGATCCTTTGGCTATCCACAAAGCGGCTAAAAACGAAATGATAGCCACTATCCACCAGGGCAGTACAAAACTTACAATCAGGCTGGCTATGAGTATGATGAAAAATAACATATTATTTATTGCTAAGGGTTAAGGTTGTTTTAATGTGCTGCGCGCCATCGGTGGCGCTTTGAAGGAATAATAGGGCGTTTAACTGACCATCTTTCCAGGTTTTGAACAGATCATCGTAATGGTAACTGCCGGGATTGCCTGATTCACCACCGGGGAAGATACCATAGCCTTTAACTTCCGGACCAAACTGCACGATCATCCGCCATGATGGACCATGCCCTTCTGACAAGGCATTAACAATCCCCGAGTTACCACCTGCCGAAAACACACCCGTACCCATGCCCGGAATATTAGCCAGATGCGAAATTTCGGAACCTTTAACGGCTCCCCACTCCCACGCTTCGCTTACCCGGCCATAGTGTTTGGTTAAGCTATCAATCGCGGCATTAAAGGCCCGGTTGATAATTCCCGCCCTATCTTCAATTTGCGAGGTGCGAGAGTCATCGTACCATTTTGAATTGGCTTGTGTTACCAGCAACTCAACCGTACGGTAAGTACTCGGCCATTTGAGCTGGATGTTGAGTTCTTTTTTTACGGTAAAATCATCGTCCCAAATGGCGTGGTAAACGGATGTCCACCACTGATCAAAAATACTGGCACCAATGGAGTTGGCGTTGTATTGCCTGTCCCACTTGCTAATAACTCCGTACATCGCCTTTTGATATGTGTTCAATTTTGACGGATCAATACCGGCCAGCATGGTTGGCAAAACATCCTGGGCCAAAATGCTGTAGTTATCGTTCTGTAAAACACGCATGCTATCAACCGTAGCATGGTGCATATTCCGCAGGCGATCATTGATCCGCTTGGCGCGGGTGTATGAACCGAAATGCCAGTTGATATAGTAAGGATATTGATCATCGGTTGATTCCTGGTTGGCGGAACTCAGGAAACCCTGTGCCGGGTTTTTAGCTGTTGGGTTTTGCTCCGGCGGGATAAAGCCATGCCAGGCATCTGCCGTATCGCTGCCATCTAAAATAAACTTGCCCTGATCTTTATATTTTAACGGAAATTTGCCGTTCGGCGTAAGTGCGATATCCTTGTCGTTACTGGCGAAAATGAAGTTTTGAGCCGGCGCGGTGTAATATTTTAATGCTTCGCGGTAGTCGGCGTAATTAGCGCCCCGGTTAAGCAGGTAAAAAGTTTTGAATTCGATGGAAGGATCATGCGCGATCCAACGTAAAGCATGACCAACGGGTACATTATTAGCCCGGCTCATTTTCGGTTTGGCATTGCCTGATGCATATACAACCGGACCAATATGGGTATAGATCACCGTATCGAACACTGGTTTCTGGCCTAGTACTTTGATCTCTTCTATTCGGCGGGTATCGGGCACCCATTTGTTGTTGTACCAGTATTCGTTCTTGCTTAGATCTTTAAACCGGATCTGGTACCAATCTAAAACATCGGCATCCACATTGGTTACGCCCCATGCTATTTTTTGGTTGTAGCCGATAATGATAGCCGGTGTACCGGGAATAGATACGCCACTCACATTTACACCCGGTGCAGCCAGTTGGATCTGGTACCAGATAGATGGAAAGGTTAAATTCAAATGCGGATCGTTAGCTAAAATGGGGTATCCGTTTGCCGATCTGCTGCCTGCTACAACCCAATTGTTACTGCCTATGCCTTCCACCTTTTGTTTGGTTTTGATGGTATCGGCCATTTCGTCAACAAAGCCTTTGGACGGTTTGGGAATGGCCAGGGGTTTAAAATCCCATTTGGTATCTGATGGGATAATGGGATCGTCTTTAAAATAATGATCGGGAAATAAATCGTTAGTTACTTTGGAGCCAAAGTATTTTAGCGTATTGGTTAATTGAAAATCATCGGAGCCACCTGCTAATGTTTCCGACATGAGTTTTAATACAAGGGCGCAATCCAAAGGGGTATAATCTTCGGGAGCGTAATCCAACAGCTTAAACTCGATAGGATAATATTTAGATGGCAGATTATGAATGTAAGCATTTACTCCCGCGCAATAAGCTTCGAGCATTTCTTTTACTTTGGGGTCCTTCATGCATTCCCGCAAGGTATTTTCGGCACCGAACACCATGCCCATGCGGCGATGGTAGCGGTCTAATTCTAAAGCTTTGGGCCCAACGATTTCGGAGAGGCGGCCTGATGCTGAACGGGTTTGGATATCGAGTTGAAAAAGCCTGTCCTGCGCGGTAACATAGCCTTGGGCAAAATACAGATCATGATCGTTAGCGGCGAAAATGTGGGGTACCATATGCTCATCGTACCGAATGGTGGTCGCACCTGTTAAACCTTCAATTTTAACATCTCGTTTGGCATCTACGTTTTTACTTTCGGCATTTTGCCAGAAACCGGTTACCGGGTTGAGGAACTCGCCTATCGGCGGCACATCGCCAAATTTATGCTGGAGCGCCCATATCAGCAGCAGCGTAAAAAATGCCGATAAACAAGCTTTGAAAAGTTTCATGCAGGGGTGTTTTGATGCTCTAAGTTAAGTAAAAGTATTGCTAAAAAAAGCAATTGTATCGGCCTTATTACCGTTGATTTGGCCGAAATATTTTAAAAAATTCGGTAATGGTGCGCTTTACCTTTTGGGGACAAAGCTAAAGTGATACTTTAGGGTTTTATAAAACGAATATGACCACAATTAAAGCTTGCCTTTTCGACCTCGACGGTGTGATTGTTGATACCGCCGTTTACCATTATAAAGCCTGGAAACAATTAGCCAACAGCCTGGGATTTGATTTTACCGAGCATCAGAACGAACAGCTCAAAGGCGTAAGCCGGGTAAGATCGCTCGAGTTAATTTTAGGCTGGGGAGGCGTAACTAAAACCTCCGAAGAGCAGGAAGTTTTAGCCACACAAAAAAACACCCAATATGTGGAAATGATAAGCCACATGAAACCGGATGAAATATTACCCGGAGCTAAAGAGTTTGTACAGGCCTGCCGCGATGCGGGATTAAAAACGGCTTTAGGTTCGGCGAGTAAAAACTCGATGATGATTTTGGAGAAGATCGGCATGGTTGATTTATTTGATGCCATCATCGACGGAAACAAAGTAAGCAAAGCCAAACCCGACCCCGAAGTATTTTTAAAGGGCGCTGAAGCTGTTGGCGTATTGCCGGAGGAATGTGTGGTTTTTGAGGATGCCATCGCCGGGATTGAAGCGGCTATTGCTGGCGGGATGAAATCGGTGGGGATTGGGTCTCATGATTTATTAGGGGAAGCTGATTTGGTGATCAGTGGTTTGCATGAGATGACTTTGGAGAAGTTGAGAGCGTTGTAAAATTGTTATGAAAATAGAGTATAATGAAGTGGGATATTCTCAGATCTCGATTAATCAAAATTGCGATTATGCTGATTTTTACGCCTTTGCAGAAAGGCTGGCGTCTTTAGCAAAGATCACATATGTAGCTAAATTTGACGGCTTAGATGACCTATATTGGGATTTTGATTTTGAAGATACTGAAATGGTCTTAACATATAATGTTTATATGGGAATAGCTATTTGTCCACGAAAGTTTAAAAATACTAATAGTCACGATAACGAAAAACTAACATCACTATTTGAGTCAATTAACATTTGATAACAACCGTTAAAGAATATTTTGTTTAATAATGACATATTTAAAAACAATGTTAGCTTATATGGCTGTTATATTCGCATCAAACAATGTGAATGCACAGGCTATCAATCTGCAATCAAAAAATAAAATGGATCAGAATACCAATCATAAATTAATTATTTACCAAATGCTGCCGAGGCTGTTTGGCAACACTAATACCACCAATAAATTTTATGGTTCGGTAGAGGAAAATGGCGTTGGTAAGCTGAATGATATTAATGATAAAGCCCTGCAAGAGATCAAAAAAATGGGTTTTAGCCATGTTTGGTACACCGGCGTTATTGAACATGCCACCATGACGGATTATTCCAAATTCGGCATTAAGGTGGATGATCCTGATGTGGTGAAGGGACGGGCAGGTTCGCCATACGCGATAAAGGATTATTATGATATAGCACCCGACCTGGCGGTGGATGTAAAAAATCGCATCGGTGAGTTTGAAAGTTTAGTGAAACGCACGCATGCCAACGGATTGAAGGTTATTATTGACTTTGTTCCTAACCATATCGCGCGTACCTATAACTCGGATGCCAAGCCTGCTGGCGTAAGCGATTTTGGTGCGAATGATGATAAAACCAAAGCGTTTAGCGCGATTAATGATCTGTATTATACACCGGGACAAGCTTTTGTGGTTCCGCATGGTTACAATCCGGGTGGTGATGGATTTAGTAGTCCGCTTAAGACAGGCACCTTTGATGAAAATCCCGCAAAGGCAACCGGTAATGATGTATTTAGTGCCACGCCAAGCATTAACGACTGGTTTGAAACCGTGAAATTGAATTACGGTGTTGATTATATGAACGGCCGTCAGGGCCATTTCACTCCCACCCCACCCGTTTGGCAAAAGATGTACGATATTTTACATTATTGGAGTGGCAAGGGCGTTGATGGCTTCCGCTGTGATATGGTGGAAATGGTACCTGTTGAGTTCTGGAGCTGGGTAATTCCTAAACTAAAAGCAGAGCATCCCGGCTTGGTGTTTATTGGTGAGGCTTACGATGCATCCAAATATGGCACCTACATTTTTAACGGGCACTTTGATTATTTATATGATAAAGTTGGATTATATGATGGTTTGAAACGCCTGATGCGCAACGAACCAAGCTGCACCATTTGGGATATCAATAAAGTTTGTTTCCACGAAAGCGCACAGTTCCCGGAGCATATGCTGCGGTTTTTAGAGAACCATGATGAGCAGCGGATCGCTTCTTCGGACTTTGCGGGCAACCCCTGGCTGGCTGTTCCGGCGATGATCGTTACGGCTACATTGTCTACCGGTCCGGTGATGATCTATAGTGGTCAGGAAGTTGGAGAGCCTGCAATTGGCACCGAAGGTTTTAGCGGCAGCGACGGGCGGACCAGCATTTTTGATTATTGGGGAGTTCCCGAGCATCAGAAATGGGTTAACAATGGTAAGTTTGATGGAGGGCAGCTCTCCGATTCGCAAAAGCATCTACGGGAATTTTATAGCCGCTTGCTGAACGTAACGGCCAACAATGAAGCCATTACCAAGGGTAATTTTTATGAGCTGATGCTGCTCAACCTGCACGAAGGTTATGGTTTTGATGAGCATACCTATGCTTATGTGCGCTATACCGATAAGCAACGCATTTTAGTAGTCACCAATTTTAGCCGGACCGAGCACGAGTTTAATTTAAAGTTACCTGTTGAGCTATTACAGCAATGGCATTTGGAAGGCGCCGCGGCTTTTAAGGATATGTTGGGCGATAAGATATTTCATAGTACGGATGTGAAAAATGGAGTTAGCATGAAGATACCGGCAGGGAGTGGCTTGGTGTTGAGTTTTTAAGCTATTTCCGTCTCGAATTTGTCATTTCGACCCAAGGAGAAATCTTCTGCCCTATTTATAAACGCGCGATAAATCTACAGCAGACTTATTTGAAGCAGAAGATTTCTCCCTTCGGTTCGAAATGACATTTTTTTTGATTCCCTTCTGCAACTTCCTTTCTTTTTCCACAAAATATTCCCTCTGGCGCATTTATTGAATTATATTAGTTAATTTCAAGGTACTGGCATATAATTGCAATCAGTTACCCTAATTAATACCATTGTTCAGATCCAAAACATTAACATTCCATGGACCAAATACAAGATCCTGACTTACCAGCAGAAGATTTATTGGAAGAAGGTGTAGTTCAGCACTTAAATAACCCGGTTGCCGCGCTTAAACCTATTGTGAAAAAATACCTCGGCGCTGTGCAAAGCGTGCAACAGGAGGGGAATAAATTCTACTTTACCGATGGAAGCGCCAAGGTGGAGGTGATTATTGTGAGTGATGATATTATACGGGTGCGTTTGGCGCCGCATGGGGTATTTCTGGAAGAGTTTTCGTACGCGGTTACGGGTTTGGAGCAAAAGGTTTCGGTATTCTCTATCAAGAACAATACGGATGAATATATCGTATCAACCAATACCGTAAACTGCCACATCAATAAAAAAGACTTTTTAGTTTCCTTTTCGGATAACGAAGGGCATGTTACCAGTGCCGACGCTAAGCCTATGCATTGGGAAGAGAACGTGGCTTTTGGCGGATATTACGTGTTTGGAACCAAAGAGTGCGATCCTGCCCACGAAAGCTTTTTCGGCTTAGGCGATAAGGCTACCAATCTGAACCTGAAAGGTAAGCGTTTACAGAACTGGAATACGGATGCTTATTCTTTCGCGAAAGACCAGGATCCATTGTATCGTAGTATTCCGTTTTATATTAGTTTGAGGGCGGGTATAGCGCATGGGATATTTTTTGATAATACTTTTAAATCGCACTTTGATTTTGGCGCCGAGGATGCTTCTAAAACCAGCTTTTGGGCCGATGGCGGGGAGTTGCAATATTATTATATCCATGGGCCGCACATGATGGATGTGGTGAAACGTTACCACAGCTTAACTGGTACGCACCCCATGCCGCCGCTTTGGGCCTTAGGTTACCAGCAATGCCGCTGGAGCTATTATCCGGAAAGTAAAGTGAAGGCAATTGCCAAAGGTTTTAGAGATAATAGGATCCCTTGCGACGCGCTGTACCTGGATATTGATTATATGGATGGCTACCGCTGCTTCACCTGGAACCGTAAATACTTTCCTGACCCGAAGAAAATGATACGGGAGCTGAGCGACCAGGGCTTTAAAACCGTGGTGATTATTGACCCAGGAATACGCGTGGATGATAATTACGGGGTATTTAAAGAGGGTAAAGAGAAAAAATATTTTTGCCGCCGTAGCGATGATTATTTTATGGAAGGCCATGTTTGGCCGGGCCGCTGCCAGTTTCCGGATTTTACCAACCCCGAGGTTCGTGAATGGTGGGGTGGTTTGTTTGACGAGTTGGTACAGTTAGGCGTTGCCGGTGTGTGGAACGACATGAACGAACCGGCTGTGTTTGGCGCGGGTACCTTCCCGGATGATGTGCGCCACCAGTACGACGGGCACCGGGGCTCGCACCGGAAAGCGCATAATGTTTACGGCATGCAGATGGTGCGCGCCACTTACGAAGGTTTGCGCAAGCTGATGAAAAATAAGCGTCCGTTTACCATTACAAGGGCTGGTTACTCTGGCTTACAGCGTTACGCTTGTGTGTGGACGGGTGATAATGTGGCATCGTGGGAGCATTTAAAATTGGGTAATATCCAGTGCCAGCGTTTATCCATATCGGGGGTGCCTTTTGCAGGGACAGATATTGGCGGCTTTAGTGGCGAGCCTGATGGTGAGCTGTTTACCCGCTGGATCCAGTTAGGCGTTTTTCATCCGTTTATGCGTGCGCACAGCGCGGGCGATACCCGTGAACGTGAGCCCTGGAGCTTTGGCGAACCTTTTACCAGCATTAACCGCAAGTTTATTGAGTTAAGGTACCGTTTGATGCCTTACTTCTATTCCGCATTTTGGGAGCATAACCGTTACGGTTTCCCGATACTGAGGCCGCTGGTAATGCACGAGCAAGACGTTGAGGTAAACGAGTACCGCCAAGATGAGTTTACTTTTGGCGATAAGATTTTGGTTTGCCCCGTAATGGAGCCTGGCGTTAAAACACGCACAGTTTACCTGCCCAAAGGCGATTGGTACCATTACTGGACACACGAAAAAGTTAAAGGCGGCGCTGAACTGATTGTTGAAACACCTTTAGATTCGATGCCGATATTTGTGAAAGCGGGCTCAGTAATACCCGAATCGCCAGTGATGCAGTATGTTGGCGAAACTCAGATTGAGGAATTGCTGTTCCAGGTTTATTATGCAACTTACGAGGTTAACTCTTTCTTTTTTGAGGATTATGGCGAAACCTTCGCTTACGAGCAGGATATTTACCTGGAAAAGAAATTTAGCACTACAGGTGACAAAGACAGCATGACCATCACGCAATCTGTTGAAGGTTTGTACACGCCACGTTACGAAAATTATGAAATGAAGATCATCGGTTTGCCATTTAAACCATCCAAAGTTTTGGTTGATAACAAGCAGATCATTGAGACTACAATTGATGAATTGGAGCGTTACCGCTTTAAGGCGAACAAGAACTTTAGGATGATACAGATATTTAAATAGCTTGGATTTCACTGATTCTTGATTTGATTTCACCGATTTTTTTAGTCCGGCCAAAAGCCGGACTTTTTTGTTTTATGGGCTTTTTTGCGTATCTTGTATGGAAGCGCGAGGCTTTGAGAGTAAAACTAAAATGCCTGGAAATAATTCTTACTTATCCCCCCCTTTCCGCGTTAGTGATAGTAGCGGAAAGCCCGGAGCCGCTTTTATCAGCGAATGAGGACTTGGAGCGGATAGCACGGGCCGCAGGCAACGCCCAAATGATTTGGATTTGGGAATTACGATTTCGTATTGGAAAACACCTAAGAATACCTAAGATTTGTTATTAGGGTTATTGGCGGGTGTGGCCTTGAGCTCCATCCTTCGACTAAGCTCAGGATGACACACAACGCACCTTGTGAAAATACCTAAGCATACCTAAGATTTGTTATTGCGGTTATTCATTTGCACATCTGTACATTTCCTGATTTGCACATCAATAAAATACACTAACTTGTGCAAATATTTTGATGGTTAAAATCAAAACTGACCTGAATTGTGTTAGCACAATATATACCTGAATACCATGGCTAAGAAAACCACCCCTGCTACCGAAACGCCCAAAGCCGTTGCCGCTGAACCTAAGGCTAAGGCCGCGCCAAAGGCGAAACCTGCTGCTGTTAAAGCCGAAACCAAAGCTAAGCCTGCTGCGAAAAAAGCAAAGCCTATTCCGGCTGTTGCCATTAATGAGCAGCTGAAAGCTGTTGAGCCTTTTAGTTTGTTAACGGACTTTGACATCAGCCTGTTTAAGAGTGGAAAACATTACAAGCTTTACGAAAAGTTTGGATCGCATGTGGTTACGCATAAGGATGTGGTGGGTACTTACTTTGCAGTTTGGGCACCTAACGCGCAGTATATATCGGTAATAGGTAATTTTAATGGCTGGAACCGGGGATCACACCCGTTGTTTGTACGTTGGGATGGCAGCGGTGTTTGGGAAGGTTTTATTCCGAATATAGGCGACGGGGAAACTTATAAGTATTACATCAAATCGTCAACAGGTGAAGATTTAGAGAAAAGCGATCCCTTTGCTTTGCGATGGGAAGAGCCGCCGCGTACGGCATCGATAGTTACACATACTTTTTTTGAGTGGGATGATAAAGCCTGGATGAATACCCGTATGCAGCATAACGCGCTGGATGCGCCGTGGTCGGTTTATGAGGTTCATTTTGGATCGTGGGCACGTGGTATCGATTCGCCGGACCAATTTTTAGGTTACCGGGATATGGCTCATAAGCTGGTGCCTTATGTAAAGGAAATGGGTTTTACGCATGTGGAGTTTATGCCGCTAATGGAACACCCTTTTTACCCGAGCTGGGGATACCAGATCGTTGGTTTTTTTGCAGCATCGACGAGGTATGGCAGTCCGCAGGATTTGATGTACCTAATAGAAGAACTGCACAAAGCCGGCATAGGTGTTATTTTTGACTGGGTGCCGTCGCATTTCCCGGGCGATGTGCATGGCATATACAAATTTGACGGCACGCATTTATACGAGCACGAAGACCCGCGTAAGGGTTATCACCCTGATTGGACATCGTACATATTTAACTATGGTCGTAACGAGGTTAGGGCTTTTCTGATCAGTAACGCGCTGTTTTGGTTAGAACGTTACCATGTGGATGGTTTGCGGGTTGATGCGGTAGCATCGATGCTTTACCTTGATTACTCACGCAAGCATGGCGAGTGGGAACCTAATATTTATGGAGGCAATACCAATTTGGAAGCCATATCCCTACTAAAGGAATTTAACGAAGCGGTGTACAGTCACTTTCCGGATGTGCAGACCATTGCCGAGGAATCGACCTCGTTTAATGGCGTGAGCAGGCCTGTTTATTCAGGCGGTTTAGGCTTCGGGATGAAGTGGATGATGGGCTGGATGAACGACACACTGAAGTACTTTAAGGAAGACCCGATCAACCGGAA
>Ga0116227_10006640_pt1 | contig 23280 bp, 18 predicted proteins | sample S1TSphgellanicum_FD_89693 | JGI IMG/M metagenome (GOLD analysis project Ga0116227, IMG submission 89693) | Host-associated microbial communities from peat moss isolated from Minnesota, USA - S1T2_Fb - Sphagnum magellanicum MG | ecosystem: Host-associated > Plants > Peat moss > Unclassified...
GTGTATATGTAACAAAAGAACAAGAAAAAGAAACACAAGCCACGTGAAAGAAAAAGAAATAGTTGAAGAAGGTGCGTGGGGGGGGGGGGGGGGGGGGGAGGAAATCATGTAACAATGATATATATATTGCTGAAAGCTAAAATATGTCTTACATATGCAAGATATTAGTAGACACGCAATGCACAAATGGCGCAGTCACCCAACAAAGCTCATCAAGATGCCGGTGTACAACACTCAACACTCACAAAGCTGTAACTTATCTTTACTTGAACCACCACTGATTAGTCACTTCACTCCTGGAAAGTTGACAGCAAAACAATGAAAGAATAATAGGGTTGCAAAAAACTGCTAGTTTATTATGAGCTCTCCACGCAACTTTAAGATCACACAAATTGCTACAAATTTTACAATTCATCTTTGTAAAACTTTACCCTATTTTTAAATACAAAATGAATATCATATGCAAATGTTACTTTCCTTAATATCATGTGCACAAGGTTATCATCCTATGCTCAGGTTAAATTTCGCAACTACTGAGCTGAACATCACATGTGGAATGAGATATTTTGTCCACACTTAATTCGAGTATTTTCTGATTTCAAAAGTTAAATGCATGAAGCACAAATACTTAAGATATAAATTTAATTCGATAAGAAGTTGATATCTAACACTTATGAGTTAAATATCTTATTAGAAATGAAATAATATTCTGCAAATTCTTTTATAAAAGTAGGCCTGCCTCGTAAGTCATTTGTGAATCTTGGGCAAGGAAATCATCACTGGGAAGTGTACTATGTTGTTCCTTTTGCAACCAACAACAAGACAACACGGACAAAAAAATATCTGAGTTGTAGTGAACATCTAGGGTACTTACTACACTCATAGAAATACCATGACCCAAATTCCAAGCTATCTTCAAGGATGCTTGCATGAATGATGAAAACTTCTTGATGGTTTTTGCAAATTCAATGACATGCAACAAAGATTAAAACTATGTACTGAGGGGAAAAATCTAGATTTATGGAATGTACTCTAATAATTTTTTATTTTTTTAATGATCACTTAGCTTCACTTGCATGAAAAATAGTTAAGAATAATCATAAAGAAGGTGGAGATCTACAATCATTTAAAGAAATTTATGAAATACATTTTAATAGTTAACTAAAATTTTAAGCTTCGCTTTGAAAGGGAATTTTTCAAAAGGTATATGAGAATGAGATAAAAATAATGATAAAAGAGGTGAGATTTTAAAAGGGTATTTGAAAAATAATTATAATATTTTTCTTTTTCATGTGAGTGGGTAGGGGAAAGGAGTGAGGTAGTTATGAAAAAGAGATAAATAGAATGACAAAGGAGGTGAAGATTTTGAAAAGGTATTTAAATAAAATATTTTGAATAATATAATTACACCATTACATAGACCCTCCTGAAACCATAGACTCTGGATAAATCCAGAGAGATATCAACTATTGACAACTCCACCATCTTCTTGTACCGATCCCAAATTCAGTAAAAATGTAGTGCATCCAACTAAATTGATGTCTTAAGAGCAACTTCACCAGTGCTCAATACGCGACCTTACAAATCCCCCAAGAAAAGTCAAAACATGCCAGTTTGGCTCAGCAAAATGGTTTTGGCCTACCATTGTTGTGCAATTTGCTGAGGCCAGCAAACTCCACAGCAAAGCCTAACACCTGCCAGATAAAAGTGTAATACATAGGATCTGACTACTACTCCATGTTTCTGATTTTGGGTGTTTCTGATGTTCACTATTAGTAGGCTCACACCTATTTGCAATCCCAGTTTTAGTTTTATGGGTGGGGTTAGAAAACCAAAAAAAAAGTAAATAACTAAACTTGGATGTCAGAAATATTTTTGGAGGGTCACATATTGAGGAGCTACACTGGAGATGCTCTAAAATGTAGTTATGTTGGTCTAAACTCTAAACCACCAAATTTCTGTCAAATGTAAATCAAGGAATATTTTATCACTTTCTCAACCAATGACTTTCAACATCTTAAACCACCTTTTATTTGTTTGGCTATAGTCAAAAATGAATTTATCTTCCTCATCTTAAGGTGATTTATGAAGAGGACTTGCTTGGGTGCTTTATTTAAAATAAATTAAACACATTTCTATGCTAACCCAATCTAAACATGTGATTGAAGGCATCTTCCCTATAATGCCATGAGTTGGTCCTTCAACCTCGCCATCAGCTTCATGGTTCATTGCCCATTCATTCTATAACTTGTTTATAGCCCGGGGCACATGTTCAAACTCTAGTTTATCTGGTTTAATAGCAATTCAATGATGTAATTAGGCATCCACCTAGTTCACCCCCCTATAAGCTAACTAGTATTCATGGGTGCATTATTTCCATTCATTGTTTACAAAATTTAAACCATCAATCGACACATTTCCAAAGTGTAAAGTATAAGCAATCATGCATGAGATGGTTGCATCTTCCCTGATTTCAATCTAGCATGGTTCCTTGGTTTTGAGTTGGTCCAAATTTTGTTTTTGTTGGACATGATTTGGTTGAACTAAAGAACTATTTTTGGATGGTTAACCATAGGTATAAATGTATTTCGAAATGGACCAATCAAATGATAGGTTTTAAGTCCATCCATCGAAAAGTACCATTGTTATGGAGATCAAAGAATAGGCCCATTCATCCCCTCAAGAATGGAAAAAGAGAAAGTGTACTTTTTTTTCACAATTTTTTAAAAAATGGACTAAACTTCAAATTCCACATGTGAAATTGACCCACTCCAAGACTCTAGTAACTCAATGTAAGGCCCTATCCTTGCATCATGGTCTCTTTTCATGGTGGAGGAAGGGAGCACATGGGTCCTTTGGCCATTCAATTTACTTTCAAAAGTATTCTTTTCCTTTTTTTTTTGGTATCAAAAATTTTCAAAGAATTTAACAAAAGTTAGAAAATTTTGTCAAATTTACATTAAAAAAACAAAAATTTCGAAAACAAATCCTAGTGTTTTTGTCAAAAAATGGTGAACTTTTTCCAAAACAAAAAAAATTACTCAAAAAAATTTAGTTGTCCATAGCTACACCTTGGTAGCCCTGAATTCCAATGAGAATGATTCATCAAACTTGGTTTAAGTGGAACTTTAGGTTCCATAAGTCATCGTTTTGAATGATAGTTCCAAATTGAAATATGTTTAGTTGATTCCTAGATTAAAAAATAAATGAAAATATGTCTTAATCATGTCCACTTCAAAATCTCTTTAGATATTTTACAACACATATCCTTTGTTTTTTCTTTCACATTCATGTCAAGGTTAGAAAGAAGAGAATGCTCAAAGTTTTCCAAAACAAAGGGAAAACATTGCAAAAGTTCTTGAGTTGCTAAAGCTTGCAAAAAGGAAAGAGGACAACTTAAGACCAAATTGGCCAAACAAAAAAAATTATGCAAATTCAAATTTATTGATCTATTATTTTTGTTTTTAAATCAAGAGCATTTAGTTTCACGTTTCATCCCTAATCTTTGCCAAACAAGGGTTCTAGTCCCCTTTATAAGGGATTTCACAAACATTTTTATTGCATGCAACTTGAATTGAATTCAAATTCTTAAATTGAATTCAAATACATCAACAATGAAATTCAAATTCAATTGAAAAGAAACAAGATGCAAATTGGTGCAAAAGGTATTGAAAATATGCTTGTGACTATGGTGTTGAAAGAAAACAAAAAAAATTATGAAATTCTTAAACCTAAACCAATTACCTTTTTGCTTCCTTCAAGGTTTAAATGCATTGCATTACCTACTCAAGTGTAATGGAGTTTGAAAAAATTTGACAAAAAGTGAAGTTGGAATCAAGGCCCTCTTAACTTTCAATACAAATTTAGTGACCTATAGTTCTAAGTGAAGAAAAAAACATTTTCTTGATTCTCTTCATAGTTAGAAAAATGGTGTTAATATCCATTGTCTTTTATTCCTAACTTCATTCTTTTTTTCTTTCAATTCACAAAGTTGAAGGAAAAGGAAATGTGCTTTTGCAAATTTGGCAATGGATGTCTATTTTGATGCCACATGTTTCATTACTAAAAACATGATGAAATCTTCAAACTTTATCTTAATATCAATTTTCATTTTTCAATGTTATTAGACATGGTATGCTATTGTGCTTTCAGGTTGCTTAGGGTTATAGCTTATTTTGTCTTTGACTCTTTCCATTATGGTTTTAAGTTTTTTCCACTCTTTTTGAATGGATTTGTGTGACATTTTGTTAATGTTTCTAAATTTTCAATGCCCAATTTCCACGTGAACTAACAATAGTCCACATTAGTAAACTCTTGAGTTTGTTCCTTGGATCATTAAAGATACTCATTAATGATTATGTGCCCCATAGAGTAAGCTTTTAGGAGACCAACCAATTGGTGAAATATCCCATGGTTATGGTGCAACAAGAAGCATGAAAATGAATTTTAATGGAAGTTGAAGGGGAATCTATGATGGGGTTTTTGGGACATTGTTAATTAAACACTTGAATTTTCAAGGTAAAAAAATCAAAAGATGCCAAAAGCGAGAAATTGGATATTGATTTTTTAATTGTCTCATAACTCCTCCAAAAATTTGAAACCATTTGTGACATTTTTCATGTTGGAATCATGAATGTATTCATACTTTTTTGAAAATGAATCAAGTGTAAACCTAAGCAACTTTTGTTCTTCAATTGTTCAATTTTTTTTCCTTTCACAATTTTGTCATTTCTTTTCCATTTCATGTGTTGCATCTATGATGGGAGTCATAAACGATGTTAGTTGTACATGGTTTAAATTCATTTCACATGAATTGCAAGCCAAACCTATTGTTGGTGATAACAAATGAAATTGAACAATGGTCATCTTGTCCACATCCTCTTGGGGGAAGGTGTGGACCACAATGTTGTTCCTTAAAAGTGTTGCCATTTGAAATTGATGACCAATGTACATTGAAATTAATAATAACCCACCACATTCTCTTCTATTGCCATCTATCCTTTACTCACATAATTGTCATCCCTTTCTCCACCATTGTCATTTTTTTTTCATTAGCATTTATCCTTTCTATACCATTATTTTCTTTCCGCTTTCTGCCATTTTTTCTTTCCTCTCTCCACCATTTCCATCTTTCTTTTTATTACTAACCTTTTTTTTTCCATTACCATCCCTCTCTACCACATCCATTTAAGACTAAAACTTCAACTTGAAAACCTTGAACCCAAAAACTACACCTTATACCTTAAAATTGCACAATCATATACCCCAATTTGTGTGTGTGTTATGTCAAGTAATTCCTTTAAAATAAGTAGTTCTTGAAATAACCACCTTTGGTTCTTGCTTCAAGTGCAATTATTTTAGGAACACCCTCTACCTAGGGCATTACCCTTCACTAAACTTAACCATTTGGTTAATGATATTTTCAATTGTTGATATGGGCTTGCAAACTAGCAAGCACAAAAGGTGAAATTTGAAAAAAAAAACTTGATTTGTTGTTCATTTTCTTCATGTAAAGGTTGGTGGATTGAAATAGGTAACAAATCCACTTTTTAAAAAATCAATACCTTGAGTTTGTAAGTAAATGAAACAAGGAAATATTAGATTAATTCAATTGCAAAATTTTGAATTGCCACTTGATTGTGGATAAATCACATTACAAAATGTAAGAATGAACACCAAAAAAAATAAAAATGGAAGGTTAATTGACATGGCAAAATAAATGTTTTTGTAACATTTTTGTTATTTTGGGAAGTTATCAATGTTAAGATCATTTTAAACATAACTTTGGAATTCAAATTGATTGAATAATCATTACACCAAAATGCCTCTTAGTTCATTGTGGGTTTCATTAGATTTTGAATGAATTTGGACATTTTTAACATGGTGAAATTAATCAACCCCCTTGTGAATAAGGACCAGTTGTTATAAACAAAATTGGTTCACTAATATTTAATGAAACAAGGTTATTCTCAAATGAAATACAAATTTACCAAATCATTTACTGATTAGTTAATTAAATAAACAACATAGAAATCAATTCAATTTAAATTATTTAATATGTAATATTATTGATAATTTGATTATTTGTAGCCTATGAGTTATTAACATGTGTCACTACCTAGGCCAAGTTAAAAACCTAGCTTAAGTATGTAGGCCACATAATCAACCTAGGCACCTACTCTAAGGAATTAAATAGAGGAATATTAAATCAACTTACCACTATTGACCACACACACACCACTTGTGAAATTTGATCCCTTGACCTTTAAAATGGAGCCAAACACCCCTACCACCAAGCCACCCCATTAATTGTGATAATATGTTGCATTGCATTCTATTTATCAAATACTTAATTTTAAACATTACAAAAACATTAACTTTGAAAATTCATATTTTATTAAGACTTTGTTCAAATGAAATGATTGGAGTTTGTTTTTTAAAAATTTCAATAATGTACATAATTACATTTATTCCCTTTTGAAAGTGTAAAATCATTTGAACAATTTTTTTTTCGAATATCACTATTCAATAACATTTCAATGACCATTATTTTGAAAAAAAAATGTTAAAAAAATGGATAATTTTTTTGTTAATATAATAATACTACATATGTTAGGTTACTTTCAACTATTATAAGGTTACTTTTCATTAATTTAAATTATTTCACCCTACATTGTTTATGGCTATTTATGACTCTTATATTATTTTTGGCAATTTTAAACAATTTTAATATATGGTTATTGGTGGCTATTGGTTACTATTTTATTGAGGTTATTGGCGACTATTAATGGTTATTTTAAAAATGGTTATTAGTAGTTATTATATTGGTGGCTATTAATGGTTATTTTATTGATGATTATTAATGGTTATTTTATTAATGTTTATTCTTGGCTATTTTATTAATGGCTATTAATAGTTATTATGTTGGTGACGATTAGTGATTATTTTAGACTAAATTACCATACATTATGAGTGGCTATTGGTGGTTATTTTATAAATGATTATTAGTAACTATTTTATTGGTGGTTATTAATGGATATTTTAGGTTAATTTACCATTGGTTATTAATGGTTATTGGTGGTTATTTCATTAATGCCTATTAATAATTATTTTATTGATGATTGTTGATGGATATTTTAGGTTAAATTATAATAGACTATTATGGTTATTAGTGGTTATTTCATTAATGGCTACTAATAACTATTTTATTAGTGGTTATTGATGGTTATTTTAGGTTAAATTACCATTATTAATGGTTATTGATGTCTATTTTATTAATGGTTATTAGTAATTATTTTATTGATGATTGTTGATGGATATTTTAGGTTAAATTACCATAGGCTATTAATGGCTATTGGGGACTATTTTATTAATGGCTATTTTAATTATTATATAATGGTTGTTGTTGGTTATTTTATTAATGGTTATTATGGTTATTTTATAATGGCTATTGGTGGTTATTTTATTAATGGCTATTATGCCTATTTTATAATGGCTATTGGTGGTTATTTTATTAATGTCTATTATGCGTATTTTATAATGGCTATTATATTAGTGATTATTAGTGGTTATTCTATTAATGGTTATTGGTGGTTATTTTATTCATGGTTATTATGTCTATTTTATAATGGCTATTATATTAGTGGTTATTATATTAATGAATATTGGTGGCCATTGTTGGTTTTTTAAAATTATATTACGACTATTGGTGACTTTTCTATTACAAATTATTGTTGGATATTTTAAGTTATATTATCATAAGTTATTGGGAATTATTTTATTATAATTTTTAAAATAAAAATTTAAGCTATTATTGGTTATTTTAGACTATTTGACCTTAGATAATTCTATTATATTTTAAATAATTTAAATTGATTATACTTAAGATAAAGTAATTTATAATAACATAAAGTATAATGACTTTGGAAAACTTTAAATATAATTTGAAATATAACATGTATTAATTTAAAATAAAATACCCTAAGGTATAACTTAATGTTAGTTGAATAATTTAATTTAAAATAATTTAAAAGCTTATAATAAACTAACTAAGATACTTTAAGGTAGAATAATGTATAATAATTTAGGGTATAATTATTTATAATAACATAGTGTATAAATTAGAATATTTAGGGTAACTTAAAATAATATAAAATATATCAGAATGTAACATATATAAAGTATTTAAAATAATATATAAATTTATTTATTTACCTTAGTAAATTATAATAGTGAATTATGTCAACTAGAAATGAAACATGATGTTTACATAGTGATATTATAGTGAAATAACTTTAACCACGGTGAAATCACTAAAATGAAATGAACTTATTTCATTCTTGAAGTCCCATAGTGATTCAGGCTAATGAATTACACCCCACTTTTACAGTAATGAATATGATAATGTTTGTAATAAAAGGAAAACATTATCTTGAAATAAGATGTTAGATTTGGTTTATGTTTATAGTTCCTCACTGTTTTTAAATTTGTCACCTTAATTAACTTCATTGATTTTTAGTTTTAGCTTTCGCTAAGACTTTATCATCTATCATATGTTTTGAGTTTTTATAAAGTCACTATTTAAACATCATGTTTCATTATTAATTAACATAATTCATTATAGTAGAAAAAAAATGATGTTTGATCTTGTACCTTAAATTATTTTAAGTTATTACATTTTAAGTTATTTAAAAATATTTTTGATTATTCAGTAATACAAAAGTGGGTGTAATTCACTAACATAAATCATTAAAAATGAAATATGTTCAACCCACCTTAATGATTTCACCTATTAAAATTATTTCATTGATGTGCTCCCAAGTCCCTAGTCAGACCCAAAACAGGTCTATGTTTTTCACACAACGGAATTGTGAGGAACTTGGGGCACGCTCCCAACTCTCAGCATTACAAGGGGTAGAGGGGCGTGCTAAAGCTTCGAGATGGGACTAGGAAGAGTAACAAGCTATTCATTTACTCAAAACTGCATCAAACCAAACAATAAGTTGGTTAGTTCACTTTCTAGAGCACCTTTGGTGTTAGGACAAACCACAGGCAACTCTAGATTCACTTGACTCACCATGGCCCAAACTCGGGGAAAGCCACCACCTTCCCCCATATAGTATACTTTATGCCTCTCCGTGGCACCCACATCCGAATGGCTTTTTGTACCGGGATTCCTAAGGAAGAGTCTCGAAATTGTCCCGATTTGGACTCCCGAGACTTTGCGTGGTCATAACTTTTTGCTCAGACCTCCGATTGGGATGAGGTCTGAAGCAAACATGTAACTTTCCTTGAGAGCTTTCGAACGGTGTGTCGCAATTCACCTACACGCATCGGGGTCAGGTTGATTCCTGAATTTTAAATCAAACTACCAGTTTGACTCCTGGCCCTTCTTTTTGCCATAACTTGTGTTGCAAAGTCCAAATGGCCCATGTGAGGCCATTTTCGACATCTACACTTTGATGGCTTTTCAATAATATAAAGAACACCCCAATGTGAGGTTTTTTGACCCCTACAATCGAACTCTAAAATTTGGGAATCCTCCGGGACTCCCAAATTCCAACTTTGGGAGTGTGAGTTTCATCCTCACACTCTCTCAAGGTAGGGTTGTGACATTCATTATATGATCACTACGTAAATATCATGTTTCATTACTAATTGACATAATTAATCATTAATTAAAGTAATTTACTATAATAAATACATTTATTTTTATGTTGTTATTTTAAATATCATATGTTATTTTATAATATACCCTATGTTATTTTAAGTTACCTTAGGTTATTCTAAATCATACCTTAAGTTATTATAAATTATTACGTGTTATTTCAAATTACACCTTAAGTTGTTCAATGTCATTATACCCTATATTATTATAGGTTATTTTATCCTAAAGTATATGAACTTAAAATAACATAAAATATAACAATGTAAAATAACATGGAATAGAATAAAATAACCGGAGTTAAAATAACACATAAAATAATTGTTTATAATGACTTAAAGTGGAATAATCTAGAGTAAAGTACCAATAATACCTTACAATAAATAATAATAATATCTTATGATAACATAACTTAACATAATTTGTAATATAATGACTTAGAATAACTAAAAATAATTTACAATAACTAATAATAATTTATAATAGAATAACTAATAATACCTTATGATAAACTAACCAAATATAACTTATTATCAAAGGCATGAAAGCAACCAAAATGACAAGATTTTTTAACCCAAATGAAAACAAGGTCATGCCTAATCTCAAATTCAAGTAATGAAGCAAGAAAAACAAAAATAAGAACATGACATGTGTAAAACAAAAATCAAACAAAATTTTATTGCAAATAATGAACAAAATAAGGTTATGACAAGAAAATGTACCCCAAATTGGTGTTGAATAGACTAAAAGTAATGAAAAATTTTACCTTTATTTATACATATTGGGCACTTAACGCAAGAAATTTTATTAAGAAATTTCCAATCTACATGTGGCTCATATTCACCCATTTGTGCCCCATGTGTACCCATGTATGTTCACTATGAATGAACTAAAATTCAACTAAGAATGAACTTAAACTTAATTAAAAGTGAATTGAAAATTTATTAAGAATTAATTAAAAGTGAATTAAGAATTAATTGAAGTGAACTAAAAATGAACTAAAGGTTAACTGGAAATGGATTGAAAATGAATGAATTAAATAGAATTGAACTAGGATTTAACTAAAAATGAACTTCAACTTAACTAAAAACTAATTAAAAGTGAACTAAAATTAAATTAAAAGTTGAATTCAAGTTCATTACAAGTTATGGATGAACATTCAAATGAATAAATTTCATGGCATTAACATATGTGCATTTAAACTAAAAGTGAATTAGAGTTAACTATAATTGAATTACTAGTTAATTCAAAATAAATTAAAAATTAATTCAATGTGTATTAATAATTAACTAAAATGAACTAAACGTTAACTAAAATTAAACCAAAACTTAATTAGAAGTTAAATTAAAATGTACTAAAACTGAACTAAGAGTTAAATACAAGTTCATTATAAATCATGGATGAACATTCAACTAAATGAACCTCATTGCATTGGCAATTGTGACACTTGTTGTAGAATAACCAAAAATATCCTATAGTTCATAGTTTAAAATAAGGTTTAATAATAGCCTATAATAAAATAGGCAAGAATACATTATGGTAAAAGTAGTTTAAAATAGTCAAAATTAACTCATAGTAAAATAGTTTAAATTCATTAATAATAGCCAATGATAGAATAATTAATAATATCCTTTGATGAAATAACATAATGATAAAATAACCAAAAATAACTTATGGTAAAATAATGTATACTAGTTAAGAGTATCTTATAGTAAAATATTCATAATAATGTAAAATACTTAACAATAGCATATGATAGAATAGCCAAGAATAATTTATGGTAAAATAATTTAAAATAACCAAAATAGCTTATGATAAAATAACCAATAATATCCTATGGTAAAAGAACCTATAATAATAAATAATAATTTATGATAGAATAACCAAAAATAGCTTATGGTAAAATAACATGGAATATTCAATAATAACCTATGATAAAATAACCAAAAATAAACTATAGTAAAATAACTTAAAATATTTAAAACGATCATAGAAAAAAATAACCAAGAATAACATATGGTAAAATAACCTAGATTAATAAAAAATAGCCTATGGTAAAAATAACCCATAATAACTAACAATAACTTATGATAGAATAATTTAAATTTAAAAAAATACAATAGCCAATAATAATGTAGGGTAAAAAAGAATGTGCATATTAATATGTGATGACAAAAAACATTATTCATTTAAATAATGGTTCAATGGCTAAAAATTTGTTCTTTAAACAAATTAATGAGAAGAAGTGAAATGTTCAAACTTTCACACTTGCACCTTAAGTTGGTGGGCTAAATGTTTAAGTGGGCTAAGTTTTTATTTAAGCTAGGTAATTTAATGGAGGTCCTTAAGTGCCTAGCTTGAGTTCCTAATTAATTATTAATGATTTTATTAATGATTTAACCATTAATGAATTTATTATTCATGATTTAACTATTGGTGAATTTTATTAACTATTCAATTAATTATTAATGAATTCATTTCTTCGTATCAACTTGTCATTGCTCATTAATGGTTTGGTCATTTTCACGATGGTAAATTTGTTGAATTTCATTCAAAATATGGTGAAACACAAAGTGAACTTGGACACACACACACACACACACACACACATATTGATGTAATGATTCTTAACTATTCCACATTAAACTATTATACCATTAGTTATTTTTTACTATTTCACCTTGGGTTATTTTTGGTTATTTTAACCTAATTATTTTCGGTTATTTTCAGTTATTTTAGGTTAATTCATTATAAGTTATTTTAGATTATTTGACCTTAGGCTATTTTAGACTATGTACCTTAACTTTTTTTCAATCATTTAAAATTATTCCAGGCTATTTTACTTTAGGTTATTTTAAATTACTTTACCCAAAGTTAAAATTTCAACTGTTTTAGGCTATTCATGTTTATTTCAAATTATTTCACCCTATGTTATTCTAAGTTAGTTTAAATGATTTTATATTATACTTTAAATTATTCTACCATAGTTTATATTTTAAGTTATTATGTTTAAAGTAACCAAAAGTTACATAACCTAAAATAACTTCAAATAATTTAAGGTGCAATAACCTAATATAACCAATAATAACCTAAGGTAAAATAACCCAAATTAACCTAAGGATAAATATATTAAAATAATAATAAAAAGAAGTGGTCAAGAATAATTTTAAATACCCAAAGGTGGAATAACTAAAAATAATCAAAAATAATGTAAGATGGAAGGACTTCAAATGATAAAAAAAACCAAAAATAGCTTAAGGTAAAATAACCTATAATGGAATAACCTTAAATAATTAAAAATAATTTTAAATATCTAATAATAGCCTAAGTTAAAATAACATAAGGTGAAATAACAAAAAATAGTCCAAAATAACATAAGGTGGAATAACTTAAAATATCTTAAAATGAACTAACCTAAAATAACCAAAAATAAATTAGTGTAATTGAATGTAACCAAAATGTGTCATAGACACCATTATCACATGATGGATAAAGTTCATTCATATGAATGTTCATCCATAACTTTTAATAAAATCCCGTTTCATTTTTAATTAACTTTGAATTCATTTATAATTCATTTTTAGTCCAATTTTGGTTCACTTACAATTAACTTTTAAAATTGACTCATAGTTCAATCATAGTTGAGTTTTAGTTAACTCATAATTCATTTGTAGTTAGGAAGCCTTTCAAAAAACTTCACTAGTCAATAGCCACATTGTAAACTTTCATGGAATTTTTTTTGAGCTAAGTTCCCAAAGGGTTATAAATAAAGGTTCTTTTATCTTTAGTTTCTTCAACACTAATCTAAGGTATGATGTTTTCTATAAACTTGTTTTGTTATTTTTATGTTTATGTTTGTTTACTCCATTGTAATAAAGATTTGTTTGTATTTTGGTCTTACATATTTTATGTTTTTCATTTTAACCTTTGTGTTTTTATCTTGGTCCTTTTGTTTTATGTTTTGAATTAAAATTTTAATCCTTATCCTTTCATCTTTTGTCTTAATAGTTTTCATGCCCAAAACAAAATGTAACTGAAAGTAGTTTAAAATAGTAAAAAATAACTTAAAATTAAATAATAAAAAATAATCAAAGGTGGAATAGCCTAAAATAATTGAAAATAACTTAATGTAGAATAACCTAAAATAATATAGTGTGGAATCACCTAAGGTCAAATAGCCTAAAATAATAAAAAATATCCCTATGATAATTTAGGGTGGAAAAGCTTGTATTATCTTAAATAAATATCTTAAAACATATAATTTATAATAACAAAAGGTAGATTAACCAAAAATAGCCCAAGTTAGAATAACTAAAAATAACCTTGGATAGATTTTTTAAATAACTTAGGATTAGCCTAAAATCCTAGCTTATTGTAGGTTAATAATAATTTAAGGTATCTTGCACAAGTCTAAGAATAAGTTAAAATAACATTTACTAATCTACAAATAACCTAAAACCAACATAGGAACCTAACCTTTAATTGGTAGCTTACACATAAAAAAATAATGTGCATAATAATGTGTGCTAACAAATCATTTAAATTATTTAAATAATGGTCCAATGATTCAAGACTTGACCTTTAAGGATGGAGGTGAGGGGAAGTGAAGGATTCAAACCTTCACACTTCCAACTTAAGTTGGTGAGTTAGGTGGCCTAGGTTTTTAAATGCCTAGCTTAGCTTGGGTGGTTAGGTGTTTAACCTAAGTTCTTAAGTGCTTAAACTAAAATTTTAAATGTTTAACCTAACTTAGCCTAGCTATGAATTAGGAGGTTTGTTTAATGAATTATTCATTAGTGCATTTGATTATTAAATGAATTAATTATTAATGAATTCGATTAGCTATTAGTTAATTCACTTGTCCATACCAACTAATCCCTTGTCATTAAGGGATTAACAACTTTTGCCACAGTAAATGTATTCAAGTTTATTAAAAGTCTAATGAATACAAAATGAACTAGGACACATATTGGTGTAGTGAAACAAACCTCTTTTCTATATTGTTTGTAAGGTTGTGTTTTATATGTAAGGTAAAGCATAATAGTGAAGACATCCAGGTATTTGATGAAACTTTTTTGTAAAGTAGATTGTTGGCACAAATAATTGGCACTTGCCAATGTTCTTTTGTGAATAATACACCACATCTATGAATTTTCAATCTTCATAGGTAAGTTGTCATTGGCAACAAAATAAGCCCTAGAAAATTATATTTTGATTAAGTGGCTTCTAAGCTACAACTTGGATTTGTATAATCGCAAGTTGCATAACTTCAACCTCAATACAATCTATTGTAACAATAGAATGAGTTCTAGCAGTTCAAAAATGAGTTGTAACAACTTGCATATGCACATTCTCAACATTTGAGATGTTGCCATGGACAACAAAATTTGATGGTTTTCCATAATTATCTTCAACCCCACCAATAGTGCCAACATATTCAACCAAGGATACATCTTTTTCTTTAGCCTTCACATTGGGCATAAAACATAGACCTAGCACTTTACTAAGACAATGCAAAACAAAACAAGCCTACAAATTATAACCCAAGTGTATGTGCATGGAAATTTACTTAAAACTACAATTGACAAATCTTAATTGCATGGAAGCTTGAAGATTACGAATTTCAAATTGTTTTGACAAAGCAACAAAACAACAAAAAAGAAAAATATGACAAAACAAAAAAACTTGCAAAAATTTCAAAGGAAAAAATCGAAAGCTTATTTTGCAAAGTCAATTTTGTTGACACTTGCAATTGAAAAATCAAGATTATAGAAAGTTTGAAGACCAAAATCACTGAAAGCTAAAAGATTGAAATTGTTGAAATTGCAAGTGAAAAATCAAAATCATTGAAAAAGTGACAAGATCAAAATTGCTAAAAGTTGTTGTAGAAGTGTTTGAAGAGCCAATCATGCATGAAAACAATGCAAAGAATGCATAAACAACAACACAATGCAAAAAAATGAAAATAGAAACATGATGTGAAAAATGAAGATAAAAAGATGAAAAAGTTTATGACAAAGATGAAGAAACACACTCAAACTTCATTGTTGCTTGAAAAAAAACATACCAAAAAAAAACTAAAACCCTAACACAAGCTCCATATATGAACCTTAAATGCTAACTACCGGATATGCATATGCATATGCATAACCCTAGTATCCATATCTGGGTCCCTAATAACATTAACATACGAATATACATAGTTACTGGTTAATGCTTGAATGCCTTCTGCCGGATATCTATAATTCCAGATATTGGGGAAAAAAAGGATTCTGAATATGATTACATGCATCTCCAGCTATTAACCGGATTCATATCCGGATTTTTCCACATATCTGGGCAACATGGGTTCCTTCGTTAGAGAACCTCCGGTTCTTTGGGCGTTCGGAGGGGTTCGTGCGGACGGGTTGCGGCCGGGGGTGGAAGGGAACCAGCGGTTCCAGAAAAGCGCTGGGTGCGAAAAAAGCGGCTTTAAAAATTCTCCGTTTCACACTCTTCGTCGTCAGTCAGGCGTGGGATTTGGTGAAGGACATTCTCCAAACGTGATGTGCTTGCGTCTAGTCGTTCGTTGCAGTAGCAGTAACAGCAGCAGCAGCAGCAGCGGAGGAGGAGGAGAATTTCGTCACAAGTCGAGTGAAGCGCGTAAGAATTTCATTTCCAAACTGCAATTTAATTTAATTTTCTTTTCTTTTTTCTTCTTTTTCCGGGCTTCTCGTTTCCGCATATGTTCTATGTATCTGTCTCTCTCAATGCTGCAATTTGTTGACAGGATTGTGAACTGCCACAGAGGTCCGAGAGAGAGAGAGAGAGAGAGAGAGAGAGAGAGGATTCACACTTCAAGCTGCTTTGGCTTGGTTTGCGCTTCGATTTCTCCAAGGAAGGACGGAATGATTGAATTGGTGGGTCCTGTTTAGGTGACACTCTTTTTGTTACAAAACCCTAGTTTTCGTCTCCTCCTTCATTCATTTTTTTCCCCCTTACCTTTGTGCGAGTCCTTCACTTCTCTCTCTCTCTTCTTCTTCTTCTTTAGCTAGGACTTGTTGGATTATTTTGGTAGGTTAGAAAGAAATGGTCACAAGTGGTTAGCTAGAATGGTAGAGAAGTGACCTAAAGAAGAAGAAGAAGAAGAAGAAGCAGAAGAAGAAATCAGTGTGTGAATTCTTATTCTAGAAGTTTAGGGTTTCCTGTTGTAGGCAAATTTCGCGAGGAATCCCTCTTCTCGCAACGTTTCTGCATCTCTCTTACTTCACTATGACAAGCAGTTCCTGCAGGTGCTTGAGAGAGAGAATTAGGGTTTTCTCTTCTTCACCTGGACTGAGGACATGTCTCTGTTTGTTAAAGAATCCTGAATGATTGTTGCTGACTTTCTCTTATCAAGTAATAATTCCTTTCATTTCTCCATCTTCTTCTTCTTCAGGTCTGGTGTTGTGAACTCAGCATTTCAATATCATCAAGTCTTGACTAGCATTTCTTTTGCAGCTAGAAAATGCCAGAAGTGATGCAAAGAAGAATTGAGTGGAGATTTTCACTGTGCATCTTCCCGCTACTCAACGAAAAGGAGCTTGGGTTATAAGCCATTTGGAAGGTATCCTCTCTCCTTCACATCATGATTGCTGCAAATTCTGTAGTATTGTTGTGACAAAGTCCTGGTTCTAGGTTACATAGGTCAGAGGTCCACAGAGGAGCATGCTATTCACATATCTTTAGTAGTGGTTTGTAGACTGTGTACTACTCCAGTGAGAAGAACAACACTGTTTGCTGCAAACTTGTAATTCTTGTTGCCACCTTTTCCTTATCAAGAAAGAATCCTTTTCCTTTTTTTTTGCAAGACACTTCCAAAAATCTGGTTTGGCAAATGCAATGATTCTTTGGCTGTTTCTATTTTGCACCATTATGATTCAGAATGCATTTTGAGTTAAAAAATTCAATTTCAGAAACTGAAGAAACACAACCTTTTTCTTCTGCATATGCCTTTGGTTTTTTCCTGAAATTGGATGGGGGTTTTAAATCCATTCAACTGTGTCCTGTGAAGGTAGGTGATTAAAAGACTTTGGCGGGAAAAATTCTGTTTGTGGGCTCACAAAGATGCATTTCAGGAGCTTCGATGAATTTTGGCCATTTTATGTGAACCAGCATACAAAGGCATCAACAAGGAGATGGCATTTCTGTGCAACTGGGAGTGCAACACTGTTTCTCTTGGCTGCCCTTTTGATAAAATGGTGGCTCCTGTTCCTTGCTCCCCTCTTTGGCTATGGGATTGCATGGTACAGTCATTTTTTTATTGAAGGCAACACTCCTGTCTCCTTTGGCCACCCGCTCTGGTCTTTGGTGTGCGATTACAAGATGTTCACTCTCATGTTGACAGGTCGCATGGATCGAGAAATTAAACGACTGGGTAAAAGACCAATGTTACAGGTTTCGTAGACTGTACTTTATCATTTGTTCTTCCCTTGTCATAACTCCTATACAGATTGACTAATTACAGCAAGAACTATACAGGGCAGTTGAGTATTCCAGCTGCAAATGACTGATAAGTATCTGTGCTTTGGATCACTGGGTTACCCAGTGACCATCCGAACCATAGTAACTGGGTCACCAATTGTTGCGGGTAACAGCTACCGTGACCTAGCAGTTATTGGAACCCATAACCACTTGCAAGGTGGCTGCTGGTGCTATTCACTAGGATTTTAGCTGTTGCTGGAGGTAATGATGATCACATCTATACTTGGAAATGCAGGCCAAGCTGATAGAATGATTTGCAATGGGTCTTTGTTACCAAAAGGACTAGTCTTTCATTCATGTGGTGTAAAGTTATAGTTAGTCACGTAAATATTAGTTGCAAATGAGAAATTGGCAAGTCATCTTGTCAAGTGTATTAAGGACTTGGTATACATTGAGGAATTCTGTATTTGTGAGTTTGCAATAAAGTGGAGATCACTTCACTTATATAGCTTTCATATGGTAGTAGCCATGTGTTATGGAGTTTAGTTCTGATTGTGGTCCAGATGGAGGAAAGACCATGCATGGTTGTTTGTTTGCAATTCTGTCTGGTTGTTAGCACCAGAAGTGAAAAAGACTTTTTTGCTTTGATTTCTGAATAGAAAATGAAAAATGTCTCAAACTCACTTGAAGTGACAAACAGTGGGTTTTGGAGGACTATTAAGTTTGAACAGACTCTTAGAATAACAACAATGATCTGCGAGAAAAAAATTCCACAAACCATTCAGGCAAAGTGGGTTTTTTGCACAAAGCAAGAAGCACATTTGTGTTTTGCACATTGTATCAAATAGTTCATTCTGATTTTTTGTGGAGGAAAAATAAGTTGTGTAAAGCATAGTAGTGGGTATTGGAAAGAACCAACTTTGATGAAGAAAAAAAACACAAAGAAAAGAGATTCTTTTGATAGCAGCACTAAGATATTCAAAAATAAATTTGATAGGGTTTAGGGTTTAGGGTTTAGGGTTACACACCCATGATGTAACTGATGTATTACAATAGGCATAATCACACAGGAAGTGGGGGGACTGAGTTGAGTTTCTATATAATTTTGAGCAAATGAAGGACCTTTCAACCAACATATTTTACACTAAAAAAAAAAACCACATGTGTACAGAAAACACAACATCTGCTTCAGAAAAAACTATTTAGACTTTTTAAAAAAAAAACTATTTTCTTGTTGAAGAACATGTATGATTAAATTTTTTGTAAATATTAGCTATAAATTCTTTCTAAAAATCAAGAATGTATGTAAAATATAACATGTCTTAAGACAATATCAAGTTTATTCAAACACCCATTGCGCCAATTAAAACACAAGGGCATTTATCCATCCATCCATCCATCCATCCCTAGACAATAATGTCGAATGTGAAGAATTGTAATTGACACCATTTTTTGGCCATCAAAACACAAGGGCATCCATCCATTCATCCATCCATCCATCTATCCAGTGGTCCCAAGACAATAATGTCAAAGTGTGAAGAATTATTGTGATCGACACCGTTTTTTGGCCATCAAAACACAAAGGGCATCCATCCATCCGTCCATCCGTCTGTCCATCCATCTATCCAGTGGTCCCTAGACAATAATGTTTAGTGTGAAAACTTGTGATCGACTCCGGTTTTTTTCAGCCATCAAAACACAGGGCATCCGGTAATGTTTACACCGGGTTGCGTAGGGCAAGTCGCGAGTGGGCAGCCGTCGAAATTGGTGCCCCACCATTCTATTTGTATATTGTTAAGGCCGAGGGCGAGATACAACAACACGCCCATGAAGGCGATACCGGCATCCAACGCTCCCGATAGAACGTAATTGTAACGTACCCACCAATTTCTCCGATACCTGAATATTAGGAAGTTGAAAATGAACGCCATGATGAACCATGACGAGAAGTTCACCGTGGTCGCCGGTGGCATGATTCCGGTCGCACCAATTAGAATCGGCATGTTAATTAGTCGGAATAGCTTCACCTTGGGGTAACATCTATGCAAGATGTATACGGGTACCGGGGCTAGGAAGCCGAGGAGGAAAAACCAATTGATGGCCGAATACTCACCAAGTGACCCAAATATCCGCTTCGGACCCACGAGGCCCCAAATCACGGATGCATCAAAGAACACCCGATCAGATGGGCATGTCCATATACTACCCGCGGGTAATAGGGCGGCGTCACAAATGTTTTCGATTGTTGTGAGGAGCCACCATGCGACGCCCATGTTCACCACTGCCGCCACAATTGTCCCAACAAGCTGCAAAACTCCCCTCTCCCGCCCATTAATGAATAAATGAGCAAAGTAACTTGGGGCTAAATTTTTACACTAACCTGCTAAAACCCTAAACCCTAATATTAAAAAATTGTGATATTGAAAATTTGGTGATTTTTTTTTTCCCCCAAAGAATTAGCAAAATTAGTCAAATTTACACTAGAAAAAACACATTTCTCCAAAATTTTACCATTTTTTAAAAAATTTTAAAAACATCAAAAGTTGTGAAGAAAAAAAAATTCACCAATTCTATGAAATTTAGCAAGGAGAAAATAAAATATAATAATAATAATAATAATATAAATAAATAATTTCAGACAGATGTAATCTAGTACAATGAAGAAAGCAAAAATGAAATTGTTAGAAGTTTTGTAGGTGGTGGCTTGCAAACCTGAACAATGAACATAGAGCGGGGAGGGATCTTCATATAGTGCCCGAGTTTGAAATCTTGCAAGAAGCTTATAGCCTGCGACATACTTATATAAGTATACGTTTTGAAGCACACGTTTGCAATAGGCTTGCCGGGCAGAATGTAGCCCATCATGTACTCTGTAATAACATTCAAGCCCGGAACCTATACACACACACACACACAAACCCTAATCAATTGTAAAAAACCTCTTCATGTTTTTTGGCCTTTTGTTGTTGGCCTTGCCTACTACCAAGGCAAAGGATACATATGATTCCTTAACACAAGCTGAAAAAAAAAAGGGGTTATGGACATTACAAAAATTCCGTGCAAATGGATGGATGGATGGATGGATGGGGAGACTAGGATGACATTATTATACTACAATCTGAAGCAAATTCTGCATATAATGCCCACTTGCCGGGGTCTCATATGTTGGTTTAGGGTTTAGGGTTTAGGGTTTTGGTGGTGATTCTACCATTTTTTTTTTTACTGGCTGATTACGTGACGGATGTAGAAGGGGGAAAATTTGGGGAGATGGTGAACCTGATTGGTTGTGGCGGCAATGATTCCAATGGGGAGGGTGAAGAAGCAGGCAAAACCACAGCCTAGTAATATACCCCACCATGGCAACTGGAGCTGAAGCTTATAGCCTTCCACAGTTGCAATCGAAACGGCTATGCCCACCACGGCTAGCACCAGAAACCACCATTGGGGAATGTCCTTGTATTTGCGCATAAGCCGTGTGTGCACATCAACCTCATTGCTCTTCAATGCTGCCCGACTACGAAGCCATATTTCCCTACAACATGTTTTTTGTCATTCATTCGTCAGATGATCATTACTCTTCTTATTTAGCAAATTCCTTGGAAATTATTATTATTATTATTTATTATTATTTAATTTTAAAAAAAATTACAAAAAAAAACTACCATATTAAACCCATGGGCATGCATTTGTCCTAGATGGGCATAATTTACATCCGAAATGTTAATACAAACAGATAGAATGGTTTAGAATTGCAGGATAATATGTGAAATTAGTTGTTAGCTAACACAGGGGTGACTGGATGAAATCTGAAATGGGCTTTCAGGTATGATTCTTAGCATTCATTCGTTCATTCATTCGTTCATTTGTTTGTTCATTTGTTCATACATTCATTCATTCATTCATTCGTTCATTCATTCGTTCGTACATTCATTCATTCGTTCGTTCGTTCGTTCATTCATTCATTCATACATTCATTTGTTCATACATTCATTCATTCGTTCATTTGTTGCAAGAGAGAGGGATGAGGGTTACAACTTACTTTCCGTAGAAGAGGGCAACATGTGAGACAGTGGCAGCAATACCGGCGAAGCCGAAACCGTAAGTGAAAGCAAAGAAGGTTGATAAATGAACGGGGCCGACTTCCTCGTATGTAGTCAAGTTAAGCTCGAATTTGGAGTCGATGACAGACGTGATATCATACTCTTGACCGTTGGAGTGGAAGAGTTGGTTGGAAAACATAGGGAAAGTTTTTGCACCGTACACATTGCCGTAATACACGGCGGGTGTGACAATGTACATCACGATTACGAAGCCCACCAGGATGTTCACGGCCGCGAAAAATGGAGTTGCAAGCGGGCTACCGAGATACGCTTCTATGCCTGCCCAATCGAAGCTGACCGCACCGATGCCCAGACCGTTTAGACCCGAACCGAGTTGATGCGCGGTCACCGAATTCGGCCACGCCCAACACACCCATGAGAAGAACGTTAACATCATGAACAAGTAGCCCGGGAGGACATAATACGCGAACATTACCATCATAGCTATCAGGAAGAATTTGATCCGCTTCAACCCCTTTCCCGTCTCCTTCTCGTGTAACGTCCTGAACGAAAAACATGCACAACGATTGTCGAAAAGGCTTAGAAAAAATTGAAATTTAAGATGGGCAGCCCGACCGAGACTTAGACCGTTATTTAGAACGAAACGATGAATGGAATCCAATCCACTCCTGGAATGTAGAATTTAAATTGTTTAGAATGACAATCGGAATCCGCTAGTGGAATGTTACATTGGGTTATGGGGTTTAGGGTTTAGGGTTTAAAAACTCTTATCAACCCAAAAAACTATTGTTATGGGTGTGGTTCATAATACTCTTATCAATTAAATTTGCAAGGGTTGTGGGTTCATTGAGGCCTTTGAAGAATATATATGGGTGTGTTTTCTTTGTATATTTGCCAATTTTAGGGCATTTATTTTAGCTTTGCCATAGAAGATGTTTAATTGTTAGTTAAATTATTTTTTATAATTGTTCGCATGTTTTTTTTACAAATGAATATTATTTGTAATTTGATGATTGTTTTTTTTGGGATAGGAAAAAAAAAAAAAAAAAAAAACAGTAATAATGTCCACCAAAATCTCACATCCCCATAAAACAAAACACCCACACAACAGGA
>Ga0116227_10006641_pt1 | contig 23279 bp, 15 predicted proteins | sample S1TSphgellanicum_FD_89693 | JGI IMG/M metagenome (GOLD analysis project Ga0116227, IMG submission 89693) | Host-associated microbial communities from peat moss isolated from Minnesota, USA - S1T2_Fb - Sphagnum magellanicum MG | ecosystem: Host-associated > Plants > Peat moss > Unclassified...
AAGATTATTATATGCTTATCTACACCCACTGTTGGGAGCTGATGAACTCAGTGGGTAGTCATGGCAGCTCGTCACTGCCGTTCGTGATGAAGGTGATGGTCTGTCACTTTGTGAGTGACTCTCATGAGGTTATGACTGCACTCATTGTTGTGTTACCTTTAATTGTTGTTGTGGAGATTTCTCTGCAACTTCATGGATCTTTGATGTGGTATCCCAGGAGTATACTGGGGGCACTCACAATCATGTTGAGCAGTCAGCGCCTCACCTTGCCATGGTGTTTGTGTTCCAGGTGGTGGGTAAAAGGATACTTTTGGGTGACTCTGGGTTGTTTGGGTTGGGTTTATTTTGGCGAACGCTTTACATATCAAGGTAAAGGGTTGAATTTTAGGTTCAGGGTGTAATTCCATGAGAATAGGGCCTTTTTAGGCCCTCTTTAGACAAGGGTCCAGGGTCCAATTTCCTGGGAACCAATTTGGACTGATTTGAAGCAAATTTAATCCTTGAATTGGACTGTACTTTTGTCCCTAGCCTGATTCTTTGGTTCTCCTAATCAGGAGCTCTCCTTTTAGCACTGTTTTTTGGTCCAAACCAAGTGATTTTCCCTCCAAAACAAGTGCCATGTAGGTTTAGCCTCAATTTGCCACTTCTCCTTGTCTAAAGGCCTCGGAACCAATTTAAAGCTTTTGACCATTAAAATTGCTTGGATTCACTGGTCCCTGGACCCTTGTCTAAATTCGGCCTTAGTGTAAGAACCAATGAGTTCAATGGGTTGTAAGGCTAAGATCATTTGAGATTGATAGTTAGGCACATATTTTAGAGGAGATATTACACATCAGACCTTTGTGCCCACTTGGAACAAGAAATTCTCTGTTGTTGAGGTCCTTAAACAATGAAGTGAATCTTTGTTGAGGTTGTTTTTTCATGTATTTGGAGCTTGGGTTAATTAGGGTTGAACTATTATATGTTTCAGTTAATCTTATTTTCAATGAATATATATTTTTTCTATTTTGTCATAGTTTTTATATTCTTCTTAAATGTAGACATGTAAGAAAGTCCCTTGTCTTTAATCCCCCCTCATTGCAGTCCTTTTTGGGGTAATTTTCCATGTTACAAAATCAAGTGTTTCTAAGATAAGTAGCTCATTGCATAATAATTCATCATTTATAGTAGGTTAAAACAAATAAATTCCCTTATTGGATTTAGAACTTTTCATGTAGATGCATGCACTTTTGTGGAATAAGCCTATTCATCATGTGCACATAATATTCTAAATATCATTCACACACTGGGTCAAGTTCAAGCCAAAATTTTATGTTCCAAAGGGTTGATACTTGCTCTCTTTGACAAAACCATCATACAAACAAGTATTGTGCCATAATAACAATGTATACCTTCTCTATTGATATTAGAACAAGGTTGCAAGGTTGAAATTGTATGCAAAGTGTTAGGGTTTGTGCACCCCTTCTATAAAATTAGAAAAACACTTGTTAAATGTTTGAAATTTTTGTTAAAAGCTTGTTATAATTTGCATGTTGTTTTGTGTGGGTCACATGCAAAAATAAATACAAAATTGGTACATTTTATTACACAAGTTCAGTAAGGCAACTCTCCATGACAATTCAAGGCACCAATTTGAACAATCTCATCAATCACAAATTTTTTTCCTTTCACACTTAAAAGTACAATCATATGAGGTTATTTAAAACATTTAACTACCAATTTACTATACTTATGAAAACTCAACACAAATCTCCTCGAAACAATTCAAGGCACCAATTTGATCAAAATATTATTGGCCACAAATATTTTTCCCTTCACACTTAGACATGAGCCTATGAGGTTATTTACAAGATGGAAGTATTAGTTTACTTAAGAAATCTTCTCAAAGATCTCTTCTAAACAATTCATGGCATCAATTGAACGACATCATCAGCTACAAATGTATTTTCTCACACTTACTAGTAGGCACAAGTCTATGATTTAGGGCAAATAAATGCCAGTTTACTTTACGTATGAAAACTCCTCAAAACCTCTTCAAACAATTCAAGACACCAAGTTAAACAAACGAAGGTCACACAATTTTTCTTTACACACCAGAAAGGTTGTGCAACTTTTCTTTTCACACCACAAAGGTCACACAATTTTTCTTTTCACACTTAAGTACTTGAGGCCTAAGAGACTATCTATTTACAACATTTAAGTGCCACTTTACTTTACTTAAGAGAACGCTCCACTTCACGGCATAAATATTTGTCAGTACAAAACTCCTCGAAACCTCTTTCAAACCTCCCATTCTAAGAATCTCATTGCCTATTAAGGCTGTTTGTTCTTGGTTGCACCCTAGATACAAATGAGTGTTGGGCAGTTCTTTGAATTTTTGATGAACCGCTGGTTCCAGTTCTTTAAAAATTCCAGAATCAAAGAATCATCGGTTGTTTCAAAAGCTTTAAAGGATTGATGACGGTTCTCTGGCGGGGTCTTTGACATTTTCAATTGTTCTGGAATCCACGGTTACTTACTGAAATCGGTCCTGTGAATGATGAGAATGGGCAGAAGTGGATATATACCCAGGCTGATAACCAGCCAGCTCATTGTAGGGATGGCCTACAAACAAGCCAGCCACAGTAAACCAGCGCCCACCAGTGCACCATCCACTGGATGCCTGTTATTACTCGGTTGTGGATGAACCTCAACTGAGTTAGTTTGGTTTCACCTTGGTAATCAATTCTGTAAGAAATAGGTCTCATATAGGTAATTACTAGGCAAGGAGATGGTTTCTTGTTTTTACTACCTACTTACTAACAACCTGCTTTCTGTGTGGGTTGTAAGTAGGTAGGTAGTAATAAAATAGCAACTGAGCTAACGACCATGGTTAGCTAGCTAGGGAACTGGAACCCGACAGAAAACTGTTTCACGACCACTTACCATCCATCCTTCGTGGTGCACTGGTGGGTGCTGCTGCTTCACTGTGGCAAAAACAAGCCTAGTTCACAAACCCCGTAAGTATATAGGGTTTATAAAAATCGCAGAGCGTTGGACTCGACGGAACTCAACGCCGCTGAGGACGATCCACAAATGCAGGACCGCTGATGCGGCGGCTATGGCGGTCCCGTGCAGCAGGCGCTCGTCGTCGTACCGATCACTGCTGCTCAGCTGCTGCTTGCCACCACCTCCCGCGCCTGTTTTCCCTCCAATTCCGCCTGTTTCGCCTTCCTGCTGTTTTAGGTTTCTGTTGCCGGTCTCTTAATTTCTTCCTGCCTTCCCTTCGTCTGTTTTTTCATCATCCTTTTGCACCTCGGTTTTACATTTAGTCCTTCTCTTCTTTTCTTTTCTTCTCCCCCCTTTTTTTTTCCCGGTGAGCTTCTTGCGCACCGACTCCTGTGACAGACACGGTGGTTCGGAATTCTGCGGATCTAGCCGGCCGCAGCAGCGCTGTTCACTTAGCAGACAGGTTTGTCGCTGAAGCTAGCAAGCAAGTGCTCCTGTTGTGTCAGGCCGGCCGGTTGCTGGCTGGCTGGCTGGCTGACTGGGTACCACACCTTGTGATCTGTGACATCATCTGGTCTGCAAGAATGATCAGTTTCTGTTCAGCTTCATTTACGTCTTAGGATCGTGTGTTTTCGGGGGATACGACATCATCGCGCATACCGTTGTTAACTCGTTGGCAAACCACTCGGGGAAAGAAGGAGACTCGTGTGTGTATACGATCGACGGCTGCCACCGCTAGCTTCTTACGAATTCTGAATGGACCAGGTGAGTTTCGCAACAAAATTATTAGAGTGTGAAGAATAGCGCCAAAATGATGATCGAGGGGGATGCAGGCTATGGTAGTAGCATCGTGAAGCATTTATCTTTTATTCTGATTGACCAGTGAGGAGAAGTGTGTGCTACCAGCGGATGTCGTGCTTACGATGTTTTTGTGCCTTCAGAATCTCGTCGCGGTCTTGTTTGTTCTATCATCTCATCTCATTTTGCGGCTGCTGGTGTTCACGGTGTTTGAGTGGACAGTATGAGAAGGTGGAGAAAATAGGAGAGGGAACGTATGGAGTGGTCTACCGGGCTCGGGACCGGGTGACAAACGAGACTGTTGCGTTGAAGAAGATACGGTTGGAGCAAGAAGATGAAGGCGTTCCCAGCACAGCCATCCGAGAAATTTCACTCCTCAAGGAAATGCAACACGGAAATATTGTCCGGTGAGCTACTTTCCTTTCGCCGTTTTTTCTTTCTTTCTGACCAATACGTATCTCATATTAGAGTACGACTAGTTGCTGTTCCGAGATGCATCAATATTGGTTTTTGGGCAGGAGACTGAGAGTGCTGTGCGTCCTTTGTCTTGTTGTGCTTTTCACTCCCCTGGTTCTGCAGTATCATGTCTTACATTGATGCAAAGAGAGCACAGGCAGAGGAGTTTCATGCCGAGAAATGCAGACTATAGCAGTGAGATGAAAAATTGGTAGTCTCCTACTACTATTAAAGGAGGGCTCCCAAATTCAACACCATCAGCTGGACTATCATCTAGATAAAAAGAAACAGAAGCCGCGATTGTTCTACTGTTTTGAAGTCTCATGTCTTGTGAAGTGGGTAGACTCTTCAATCAATTTCCTGTAGTAGAGTGCATTGAATCTGTGTTTAGCTTTCTATTGTACATGCTGGGACAAACTTCTTTCCCCCTTTTCTGACATCTAGTACTTTAGTATGTATTCAGCATCTTGGGAAACATAATTTTAGTGTGAGCAGGGGTGACTGCAGCTGCTGCTCTCATATACTTCTAAAAGTGGTGGTTGATTCTGGTTTTATAGTCCTAAGTGTATCTTGTTTCCACTTGATTATGACATGTCTTAGGCTCTGAGTAGTTTTTGGGTTGGAGTATATTTGACTGTTGTTTTGGAAAAGTCATTGAACACCCTCAGAGACCCTCGCCAGTCTGGGGAGAAAAATCCTGATAACAGGATCCATTTCATGGACTGAGCATATTCAATCTTGTGGATGAGTTCAGGCTGCAAGATGTTGTGCATAGTGAAAAGAGGCTGTATTTGGTATTTGAATACTTGGATCTGGACCTGAAAAAGCACATGGACACCTGCCCTGATCTTGCTAAAGATCCTCGTCTGATCAAAGTATGGTGAGGTTTTTGTCCATGTCTCTTCTCTCAAGTAGGCACAATTATGAGGTTCCTGTTTTGAGAGGAGGAGTTTTGAGTGTTAGTATCTATTGGAATTTTTCAGATGTCCAAAGATAATGCATGTGGCAGGATGTGTTGCCATTTTTTGAGATTTCCTCTGTATATCTGATGTTATTGAATAGCTGATGTTCATAATTATGGGTGCTGCAGAGAGAAATGTAGGACTAAAGCTTGAGTGTGGACTGCAGACCTACTTGTATCAAATCCTGCGGGGTGTTGCTTACTGCCATTCACATAGGGTTCTACATCGGGATCTAAAGCCACAAAACCTACTGATTGACAGACGCACGAATGCATTGAAGCTTGCTGACTTTGGACTGGCACGAGCATTTGGTATTCCTGTCAGGACCTTCACTCATGAGGTAATCAGGGTCTTAATATGGAATGCCTGTTGTAAGTTGTGAACTGCAGTATTTTCAGTCAACAAACTGAGATGGAGGTTGCTTAAATGTCAAGGAAGTATTCTTGCAGTGTGAAGCCCATGTGTCAGTATGTCCTGCTTTGATGTAAGCATTTTAATGTTATATGGCTCTTGATTGACTGACACATCAGTTGGGCTGGGGGTGTCAGGTGGTCACATTGTGGTATCGAGCACCAGAAATACTACTTGGCTCCCGCCACTATTCGACTCCAGTAGATGTGTGGTCTGTTGGATGTATTTTTGCTGAGATGGTGAACCAGCGACCGCTCTTCCCTGGAGACTCAGAGATTGATGAACTTTTCAAGATATTCAGGTGCATCTTGATCACTCAAAACAGATGTTGTTCTTCTAATTTTGATCATATGGTTTTGTTCTGCTGCTGTAAGTGATGTAGAGACAGTGGTCTTGAATTGTCCTTGATATTACTAAATAATCAGTCTATGATCAGTGGTATGACAAAGTCACTCCTAAGACAGACCAATAATGGATACCTTTCATACTTCAAAGCATGCTTAAATTGGGATGCTTTCACAGGTTGCCATGATATTCTCTGTCATCCAGTCTAGGGCATGCATGTACAGTCTGCGAGTGAGAAACAGTAGATGGAAGTGGACATATAGGCACATCTGGACAGCAGTAATCAGTACCTTGTGGAGTGACCTATTGGGAATGCAGGACTCTAGGGACTCCAAACGAGGAGACCTGGCCTGGAGTGACCTCATTACCAGACTTTAAGTCTGCTTTTCCAAAATGGCCACCTAAGGTTGGTCGGCCCTGAAGTTCTGTCAGTCTCTTGAATTTTTGAAGGAAGGTTGTATTACTGTATTATTCTTCTGGATGTGTTTGGATTTAATTTAAGCTTCAAGCTTTTTCCCGTGGATCCCCCTATTACTTTTTGTCTATAGGGTCTCATCTGGAATCTACTTCTTGATGAGCAAGTCACTGGAATTGCTGTCTGCTGCAGCATCTGGCGTCCATTGTCCCAGGACTTGAGCCTGCAGGGGTTGATTTGCTCTCGGTCAGAACTCCTCAAAGCACCTTTAATCCATTGAACTTTTCTGTATCTGGTTGTGAGACTGTTGGAAGTATCAAGCTATAGAATCTTGTGGATGACCCACACAAAAAGAAAAGTGATTGATTAGGCCTAAATTTATCAGCTGAGTTCCAATTCTAATATGCTTGGGTGTGGGGAGGATTGAACAGAAAACATTGATTTTGGAGCCAAGCCAGCGGATAACAGCAAGGAATGCATTGGACCATGAGTACTTCAAGGATATAGGCCTCATCCCTTGACCTTCCCTTGTACAACAGCATCTCAATCAAGACCAAGTTCCACAGATTGTATCAATTTGATCAACACAGATATGAAGATGAAGATAAATTGCAACTTTGAGTCTGCCTCTCATGTTGCACCTGACTTTCCCATGTGCCTGTTGGCTCTGCATTCACCATACATACCGTTGATTTGTGTTGACTAGATTTGGTTAACAGCTGCTTGTTTCCCTGGAAGCACTCATGCCCTTTATTGAAAAAACATTGTATACCTACCACAATCATATGATGGTATGACTCTCCTAAATGCATGGATCACTATAACATATTTGCCCAATTTCCTCACATGCACTAGCACGTGAGGGCATTGGGCCACCTTGTATTTTGATATGCACTTTATTTGCAGAATCTGGTTATTCTTGGTTTGGTTCTTGCAAAACTATTTGTACAAATGCCATTACAAGAGGAGTGTTGATATTAAGTTGATGGTAGAAATATGCGAGGAGCCCAAGTTTGTGAAGTTCAGTTTGGTATTTAGAATTTTGAGGGAGTAGTTCTGTTGATGCTGTACTTCTGTTGACTGGGTTGAAGTCCCGATCTGTGTTATAATGAGAACGAGTAATGTAACTGACGTTTGTCCTGACACAAGTACTGGACCATTTCTGGATTCATCATCAATTTTTGGTTATGGGGGTTTGTTTGTTACAGTAAAAGGTATGCAACTATTCATAAATAAACTCTAAACTTTAAAAAGCACCCATGTTATCTTGAAATAATCAAATAAGCACAAGAATTTGGGTTAGACATAATCATCTTACTATCTCACATGTCACATGCTCTATAACCATTAGATGTATCTTATTTCAAACCATTTAAAATAATATTTAGAAAGGTCAAAATAACCCGAGTTGAATGGGTAAATCAAGCTTTCAAACAATCACTCACAAGCAAACATTAAACTTGGATTCAAGGCTACAAGTATATGACCTTTCAACCCCCAAGGCAACAGTAGCAAAACTTGACCTTTTGATATATACACTACACCAAGTATCAATGACCAAGGAAGTGAAAACGATTACACAATACATTAAAAAAACTAATCACAATCAAATTTGTGGGCAAGAATTTATTGTTGTAGAACTTTTACATGTAGCTAAAATAATTCATCAAATAACAATTAAAGATCTACCTATTGGTAGGTTAAATAGTGACCAACATTATTATCTAAACATGCCTTAGAAACTTACAATGATTGAAGAGTAGCCAAAATAAATCAATCTTGTAAATCTAAATGAAAATAATCTTTAAATGTTATGAGAAATTTAATATCTTCCAAATTTGACCCAAGAATCCATGTGTTCACATAATTACTTTCGTTACTTCATTTACTTACAAGACATACAAAAGGAAAAGAAACATTAATTAATTACTCCCAATCACATGTTGTGGCATTTGCTAAATACTTAGATATCCTTAGGAAGAAAACAATGGACAAGGTAGTTACAAAAGAAATTAAAGAAAGAAGGTGAAAGGAAAAGGAAGACAAGTGATTGAAAAGAGTAATAGATATAGGGACTACAACAAATTGAGTAGTTCATAGAATTGCTAAAAAATGTATTAGAGCAAAATTTGTTGCAACCTAAACTTTGGTGACTATATGGGAGGTGGCTGATAAACTAAAACTTTCAAGAAGCTTGTGAGTAGATCCATGCAAATATAATTTAGTTGCACAACATGGTTTCGATAAAAGGTTAAACAACAAGCACAAACTAGATAGTGGGCACAAAGGTGTTGTATAACAAGGTTGTTACCTTTTAATGACTAAACACATTGAAAACAAGTAGGGTAGTAGAACCTCAAGTGAGTAAAAGATGAATGCAATTTAAAAAGTTGTAAAGCACAAAACCATGGTGACTAGGAAGAACACAAGACCATGGTGATTAGGAGGAACATTAGACCATTAGGGCTAGGAGGAACACCAATACCATATTGACCAAGAGGAACATCAAGACCACAAGAATTAGGAGGAACACAAGATCATGACGATCAGGAGGAACATTGAAACACATCATGGATTAGGAAGAACACCAAAACCATAGCAACTAGGAGGAACATCAATACCACAACAATTAGGAAGAACATAAGACCATGGCGATAATGAAAAACATTGGACGATAGGGATTAAGAACACCAAGACCACATCAACCAAGAGGACATCAAAACTATAACAATTAGGAAGAACATAAAACCACAATAATTAGAAGGAACACCAAACCATAGGGGCTAGAAGGAACACAAAAACCATGGCCACCAAGAGGAAGATTAAGACCACAATAATTAGAAGGAACATTAAATCACAAGGACTAGAAGGAACACCAAGACCACATTGATTGAAAGGAACACCATGACGACTAGAAGAAACACTAAGACAACAACAATTAGGAAGAACAAAAAATCACATTGATCAAGAAGAACATAACACCAAGACCATGGCCACCATAAGGAACTTCAAAACCACAATAATTAAAAGGAACACCAAATCACAAGGACTAGAAGAAACACCAAGATCACATTGATAAAGAAGAACACAAGATCATGATGACTACATGGAACACAAAGACCACAACAATTAAAAAGAATGTAGGACCACATTGATCGAAAAGAACATAAAAACATTGCAATTAGGAGGAACCCCTAGACCATAGTGATTATGGGGGCAAAAACTTATGGGTGGGAGGTGTAGTATTTGGAATGTTCCAAGCTTGGGAATGCACCTAATTCAAAACCCCTAACATAGTTGGTAAAGATAATGAAGCACTTTGTGGCCACAAATTTTGAAAAGCTTGCACAAAGGTTTGGTGAATAGGATGATTTAATGTCCATTGCCATTGATTTCCAAGCCCTAAATTAGATTAGATTTCAGTCATATGTTTAAAAATGAATCGTTATTTTGAAAATATTTGTTGTTTTTTTCTTCATCCATCTTGGTGATGAAAATAGGTAGAATCCATTAGCCAACATATGATTGATTGGTTTTAGGTTGCCAAAGTTTAAGGTGCCATGGGCAACAATGTGTATGAAAGATTTGTCTTTTTCATTTTTTACCACACAAACTTTATAGGGGCATATATTTTTTATTTTCATTTGTTTAGAGCGATTTAAAAGGCGTGCACCTTCTAATCCTTTACACTTTATCTTCAGACCCCATATGGAAAGGAGGTGGACTAAGTGAGAAGGAGGTGACTAATACATCAAATGTTCAATCACTGGCCACATTACCTTATTGCCTCAAGACTAGGCTCCTTGTTTTGAGAATGCCTTCGCCCTTGGGTTTTTCCTTACACTTTTTTTTTCACTTGAGAGAGATTTAAAAACCCTTTTATTTTTCCCTTAATTGTTTATTGAACTCCCCACCCCAACCCTAATCCCCAAGTTGTAAAGATTTGGATAGAAAATTTTAATGTATTTGCAATTAAAAATTTGCAAGGCATTTTAGAAACCAAAATGCTCACAAGAGTAGGCATTTCATTTTTTGAAATGCCATGTGTCATCCTTTGTTTTTCCCAATAACACCCAAACAATGGGCATTTTATTTTTCCAAAATGCCTCATGTCATTTTTTTCCATTTTTTTTTCATGATACTAGGCAAATATCTATTTGGTATCACAAGAAAATAAAAGTAAAAATATTCTGTCATGGCCATTTACATTGGGTAATGATTTCGAAGCATGGTGTTCCTAAAATAAATGCCCTTCAACTCCACCTTAGGGGCATTTATTTTGGGATCACCCTACTCCTTCCGTGTTACCCTACTCCCATGTGACAACCCACCCATCCCCCAAGCTTGGCCTTCCTACCCACTCACTCAGCCACCCATCTCTTGGCATGCAACATGGCCATCTATAATGGGTTACATAGTGTAGGGTTTGGGGTTTATGTAACCAAAACCCAAATTTCTTTAGTTGTGTTCTTTTCTTTTTCATTATGTGCAATCAATTTTCAAGGTAGAAAGCTTCTTGTGATGTGTGATGTGTTGTCACTGTAACGATTAAGATCAAAGGTCTTTTACAGTGTTGGGGACTTGAATGAGCTAGCACCCACCAGTGCACCATCCAAAAAACCTCGTTTTAAGATTTCGTGGATGGGATGAAACTATCCCCAAGGGGGCAATTTACATGGTTAGTAGTTTTTATTTTCTTCTAGGCCTTTCTTTTTCCTCATATATATATATATTTCCCAACTCACTATTTTTTCTTTTGGGCCTCCCATTCAATTTTTTTGGGGCCACCCTTAACCCCATATTATTTTTTGGCAACTCCTACCTACCCCTCTAGCCTACCTTTTACCCTTCCTCCTTCCAACCGATCTACCTCCTTCCTTTTGCTTCTCTTTGCTTCATTCCCTCCTTTTCCACTCACCTCCATACCCAATGTTTGAGAAACATGGACAATTTGAACTTGCATTAGGGTTTAGTTCACAAGGCTTTGAGTTTCCACAACTTTTGGCTTGTAAAAGGAACTTTTAAAAGTATGGAGAGGCAAGGAGCTTGCAAAGCATGCAAAGGCAATGACTTTGAATGCGTGTAGAGATGAAAACCTAGAAGGTCAACAAAAAACATTTTCTAGTTTTTTTTTTGGAATTGTGTTGTTGCACGAAAGGGTTTAGGGTGTGATGTCTTTTTTTCACCTCAAGTGTTGCTTTTACAGAGATAATGACCATGAACATAACTCATGGTCATCATCATTTCTTTGAATTTAGTTGTTGTTCTAACAAGACAACGACAATGAGTTGTGCTCATTATTGTTGTTTTTTTTTTTCAACATTCATTTGTTGCTTCCAAGGAGATGACAACCACAAACATAAACAACTTTGATACCAGATATTGCACCCCTTTACTTGAATTGGTGCCTCGTGCCTCCAAACTCCAAGACCCACTCCTAACTCTTCGCTTTTAACACCTATTTACTTGCACATCCAAGACACAAAACATTAATTGCTAGAACCAAGTCCCATTAAGGAACCTAAAACCTCTAACACATTACCTAAGTAGTTAGCTACCCACACTCTCCCATCCTAGCCCACCCAAGAATAACACCAAATTGCTCCCCTTGGGCAGACACCCAGAGCTTGAGGTGGGGTGCAGGGTGAATTCCAAGTTCACCTTCTTTTTGCCTCTAAGGCATGGGCTAGGGAAAACCCTTTGCCCATGCCCTCATAGAGTGGATGAGCACTTGACTCATTCGGGGCTCCACTTAGGAACCCTTATGATCCATATTCTTGGCCTCCCGACCCTAACCCATTTGAGAAACCAAGGAGTCAAACTCCAGTTTGTTGGCTTGGCACCATTTATCATCACCATGGTGCCCCACCATGGGTGGTCCTAGTGTGAAGCCACGTTCAAGCAAGTTGCTTTGCTGAGAACGACATGTCATTCACCTCCATTTTGAAGAGGTTAACTTCTTCATTAAAGGTTAGTGGACCAACGCCCTCCCATGACCATGCAAGTTGTTTATCAACAAGTATTTGCAGGGTTAGTTACCTCCCCAACCTTTGGTTTGGATTTTACACTTAGCTATTTAGGCTTAATGTAGGAAAAGTCTTAAACATCATTCGTGTCTGTTTGTGCCATCATTTGTGGTGACTTTCCACACACTCAATGTTACCTTCCCTTGGGCAATCCCAGCACATGGGATTAGACTTAAGGCCTTCCTTTGTTTTTCAGATTTGCGTCTAAGGTCCTACTCGGCAATCTTGACTACCACATTGAACTTGAGTTTACTAATGAACTAATAAATTATGTTGAACTGGGTTTCTATAATTCAAACCTCCTTCACCTTAAGAGGACATGGGTTGCGACTTCATGTAGTGGAATACATTTCACTTGAAAGGCCTGCCATTTAGTTCGCACGCATTACAACCCCAATCTTGCTTGACAAAGCCCACTGAGGGTTTTTTGCAATGAGTTCAACCCCCAAGGTCCATTTTCGTAGGCTACCATTGCCAAAGCTTCCCAACCACATTTCGTTTCTTTGGACCTAATGCACAACAAGATCTTAACTTGGTTTCTTCCTCAATTGGGTTGTGTGTTTCCCCTCTTTGCATGCAACTTACGATTCTTTAAGCTCTTCACCTCCACCTTTGGAGGTTGAGGCCCCTATCAACACTCAGGTTTTCCAGGGTATGCTTATCCCAATCATTTGTTTCTTATGGGACTTTTTATGTCCTAATTCATGTCCCTTCTCCGTTTCAAACTTCTTAATCATTTTAGGCAAATGGTTTAAATGAGACAAACTAACCCATTGTGCCGCCTTGGGGTGGCACCCTTTCCATTTTATGAGGTATTGCTTACCACATTTTTGGGTTTGTTTTGCACCTAAGATGCATTCAATTTTTGCCGTGAGTTGATGTTCCATGAGATTAAACCCTTTGTGATATTTTTGTTTCCTTTCTGGTTTTTTATCATCCATTTTAAACAATTTTAACTTAGACACATGGAATGTAAGATGTGCCATGAAAGTTGTTGGCAACAACAATGTATACACATCTAGATGGGGTTTATGCATGACCCTATAAGGTCTTGCATATTTGGGAATGAAACAAGCTGCTAAGGCTTCAAGCATTTTTAAAGTTGTGGATGTTTAACATCACAAGGTCACCAATTTCAAATTGAATTTCTCTTTTTAAACTTATTAGCCTATTTTTCATACCTTGTTTGGGCTTCCTCCAAGAACTTCTTAGCATGAGTGTTCAACCCCTTGTGCTCTTTCACCATGATTTTGGCATTTTTGCCACCATTTTTATGATATCCCATCGTATAAGGGACAACTAGGTCCAAAGGTTGTTTAACCTTCATTCCCAACGCTAATTTGAATGGACTCATCTGGGTCGCTAAGTGTGTAGTGGAGTTATAACAAAATTCTGCTAAATTGAGCTTATGGCCCCAATCTTTACGATAGGTGGCCACATAATTTCTAATATATTGGTTCAACTGATATCTCATTGACCCATTAGTTTGGCCATTGGTTTGCAGGTGGCAAGGTGTACCAAACTTAAGTTTGGTCCTAGCCTTTTTCATAAGAAGTGTTCGAAATTCTAACGCAAACTTGGCATCTCGATCACTTACAATGACTTCGGGCATGCCATGATGTCTTACCCACATGTCAAAAAATAGTGTTGATGTTTTTACTATGGTGGCCGTTGTTTTGGTTGTCCCAAACATGGCCAATTTCGAGAACCTATCTACCACCACTAAAATAACATCTTTCTCTTCCCCCAAAAGGAGACACATCATAAAGTCCATTGAAATACTTTCAAATGGACCATTTGGAATAGGCAGATGTTAATATAATCCATACTTCTTCTTATGTATTAACTTCGTGCCTTGGCATTTCATGCATGTGTGAATGTAATGTTCCACATCTTCCTTCATCTCGGGCTAGTAAAAACTTTTACTTAACTCTGTGCAAGTGGTCTTTTCACCTTGATGTCCCACCATTAGAACATCGTGAGCTTCCTCTAGTACTTTAGTAGACAATTTGCCCATTGGCACATACATTCAGGATTGTTTCCATTTGAGCCATTTGTCTTTGAGATAAATACCTTTCATCTTATGTTCCTACCTTAGTTCGTCAAAATAGTGTTGGGCAAGGTGGTCATTGACATAGCCTTCCCTTAGTCTCCTACTGAGGTCACTTTCCCGAATGAACATGACTTTTAAGGCCTGGGTTACATTTATGACCCTTTCATCTTAGTACTCTTCTTTTTTATTTAACGCATTGGGTACAACATTATCTTCACCTAGTTTGTGGATTAATTCAAAATCCATAAGTGCCAAAGTGTCATGCCATCGCAATTATTTTCTGGTGGCCTTTGGTGGCATTTTGAAATACCTTAAGGAGACATTGTTTATAAAAGACCTTGGTTTTATGTGATCCTAAGTAATGTTGCCAACATTTGAGGCAACTTTCCACGATGAACAACTTTTTTGTGAGTTGGTCATCTCAACTAGGTTCCAGCCAATTTTTAATTCTAAAAGGCAATAAGATGCCCTTCTTGCATCAACACACCTCCTATTGTAAACCCATTTGCATCAGTGTGTACCTCAAATGGTTTGGTAAAGTCTAAAAACTTAAAAACATGCGAGGTAGAAGGTTTTTTTTTAACACCTTACACGCCTTTTCTTGCTCCTCTCGCCATTTGAATGCCATCTCCTTCTTGAGGAGGTTGATGAGGGGTTTGGCTGTTATGAACTCCCAATAGAAGTTTGCCAATCCTAAAAAGGATTGGACTCCTTTAGTCGTCACCGAACTTTGCTATTCCTTGATGGCTTGGACCTTTTTCAGATCTGGCCTTTTGGGGACAACACATGTCCCAAAAATCCATCTCCACTTGGGCAAATTCACTTTTTGCCTTGTTAGCATAAAGGTTGTTCTCCTTTAATTTCTGCAGGACATACTCCAAATGTCCAACATGTTCTTCTACCGACTTGGAATATATGAGAATGTCATCAATATAGATGATCAAGAACTCATCCAACTTATCATGGAAGACCAAGTTCATAAGTGCAGTAAATGTGGAAGGGGCATTACATAGCCCGAACAACATCACTAAGAATTCATAAGACCCATAGTGCGTCTTCATCGTTGTCTTTTCCACATCCCCATCCATTATGTGAATTTCGTAATACCTCGACTTCAAGTCAATCCGATTGAAGTATCGGGCCCCATTCAACTTGTCAAATAAATCATCTATTCTAGGCAAGGGATAGTTGTTTTTTATGGTAATTTTGTTTAAGGCCTAGTAGCCAAGTCACATTCTTAATTTCCTGCCCTTTTTACCCATGAACAACATAAAGTGACTTACTCGGGCGAATGTAGCCTCTTTGCATGAGGTCATTGATTTGTTTTTTGAGTTCTTCCAACTCTTTTTGGTTTAACCTATATGGTGTTTTAATGGGTGTGGTAGATCCTAGATGCACTCCAATTTTATGATCTACATTTCTATTGGGAATCAAAATTGCAGCAAGGTCATCTGTTAGGACATCCAAAAATTTATTAATAAGTTTTGAAATACAAAATGGGTATGGTTAGCCCTTTCAATTTTGGTCGCATCACCATGCTTGTCCATATGCATCAAAACTCAAAATGTGGTCTCTTGCATATCTTCATAGAGATTAGGTTGATTCCTACAACTAATAAACTAGATTGGTAATCAACTTCTAAACTAATTGACTTATCAACTAACCTAGTTATGACTTTCAACTTAGAGCCACCTCTCAAAATGTCTATGCAATAAACATCTAGGAAAGTATTGCCTAAGATTGCATCAAAACCATTTAAGGTTATAATCATGAGGTCCTCTTTAAACTCCGTTCCATCACAAAGTAGCTTGATTCCAAATGTTACCTCTTCTGCTGGGGTCGCATCTCCTTGCACTAATTGGACTTCGATTGGTTTGGCCACCTTGGTGGCCTTCAAACCCAACTGTAATGTTGCTTTGGGATTCATGAATGAGTGCGTGGTTCCTGAGTCCAATAAACACATAAATTCATTAAATTTCACAACACAATGCAACATAATGAGGTTAGTACCTTCCTTAGTCAAACTAACCTTCGCAATAAACCCATCGTCTTTTAAGTGAGGACTTACTTTGCTAGGCTTAGTACATGCCTTAGTAAGGTGACCAATTGATCCATAGTTGTAAGACTTCTTGCTACTAGCTTTAGCTCTCGGTTTCTTTTTTTAAGGGAACTCCTTTCCCTTTTTGTTGTGGAGAAGCTTTTCCCACTTTCTTTTCCTTTCCTTGTAGAATCCTCCCTTGCCTTAGGAATTCCCTCCCTTGGAATTCCCCATTGATGTGAGATTGTTTTTGGGGTAAGCAGAATATTTTTCCATGCACTTCGCCACCTTCAACAACTTTTGGCATGTTTTCAACACCTCGTGCCCTTAGAGGATTTGCTTACGAACCTAAGGCTACAAGCTGTTAAAGAAAGCCACCTTTTGGGTGTATTTTTCCTTCATGGGGATTAAGCATAACAAGGCACTAAAATTTTGGACGTGTTTTGCCAACAAACCCAACCTTTCCCCTTGCCTCAAGGCTAATAACTCCAACCCATCTTTTTGGACTTGGTTGCTAGGCGTGAATCTCGCATTGAGTTTCGCCTTGAACCCTACCCACTTAATGGTCGAAATTGCCTACTGGTTTTCTTCCTTAAATGTGCCCCACAATTTTAAGGCATGATCTCGGAAGAGGGATTGGGTTTTTCACTATCCAAGGCGATGGCCTACATTTCAAAGTAAGCCTCAAGTAAGGGAAACCATTCCTTCATTCTCTTGAATTTACTTTCCTTTCCCGAGAAAGGTTCCTGCATAAAGGTTTTTATGGCCTTGGGCACCTTTGTGGCCTCTTGATGAGGTTTTTCCAACGGGGATCTCACAATCCTAGCAATGGTTTTGATAAGGTTTTCATTAACCTTGCCTTGAATCATTGCCATCTTTTGCATGGTGGTTATAATTTCCCCCACGCATGCTACAAGTGAATCTTTGAAAGTGGATTCCTTGATGGTTTGGGCCATTTTGGCCATCTCCTCCTTTTCCAGCTTTGGTTCCTCTTAACCACGTTCTAATTTGGCTAAGTCCCTTTTGCTTTGCCTTTCCTCTTCACACTTTCTTTCATTGTGTAATTTTTTTGGGGAACGTTTGGAGGTACCTTTTCTTTTGGGTGTAAGGCGCTTTGAGCAAGATCTTTCACGCCTAGCTTCACCTTCCTCTCATTCCTCTTCATTGGCCTCATCCATGGCCACCTCCTCCTTTTCTTCATCTCCCCCTTCCTCCTCTTTGTTTGCCTCTTGGGGGGGAGTAGTATTGGAAGTTATAGAAAACACAATATGAGGAGTTTTAACTCCCAATTCTGATGGCCCCTCCTCATAAAAAGGTTCCTCTTCATGAGGGCTTTCCTTTTCATCGTAATTTGGGTTGTTGGGGTATCCATCCCCATTGCCACCTTTTCTTCCTCTTCTGGGATTACTCTTGTGAACTTCAGAAGTTTTTGAAAAGGGGTGTAGCCTACCTTTAAGGAGAGTTCTACTACTTTCACCAAGGCATCCATCACCATTTGAAACTTTGTGTAGTGCGCCCTTTTGGACTTCTTGCCACTTGGAGGGGCAAGCTCTAGCTCCATCGGTGCCTTGCCCTTCTCCTTCTTGGACTTCCTTTTTATGGTTTCGGGTCGATCCCTTGCCCCCACCATCCTTCCAAATTGCGTCGACACAAAAACTTGCTTTGATACCAGATGTTGCACCCCTTTGTTTGGATTGGTGCATCATGTTTCTAAACTCCAAGACCCACTCCTAATTCCTCATTTCTAACACCAATTTACATGTGCATCCAAGACACACAACATTAGTTGGTAGAGCCAAGTCCCACTAAAAAACCTAAAACCTCTAACACATTACTTAAGTAGTTAACCACCCACACTCTCCCAACCTAGCCCACCTGAGAACAACACCAAGTTGTTCCCCTTGGGCAAACATCAGGAACTTGAGGCAAAATGAAAGGTGAACTCCAAGTTAACCCTCTTTTTGCCTCTAAGGCATGGGCCAAGAAAAACCCTTTATCCACACCCTCACAAAATGGATGAACACTTAGCTCACCTAGGGCTCCACTCAGGAACCCCTTTGATCCATATTTGTGGCATTTCGGCACAAACCCATTTGATGAATTAAGGAGTCGAACCTCAGTCCATCGGCTTGGTACCATCTCACATCACCATGGTGCCCCATTATGGGGAGTCTTGGTGTGAGGCCATGTTAAGTGAGTTGTTTCACCATAGCTCGTGGTTGTCGTCATTTCTTTGAACCCAGTTGTTGCTCTAGGACGATGACAATATCGTCATTGTCTTTTTATTAGCACTCATATGTTGCCTCCAAGGAAACAACAACCATGACCACAGGTCGTCGTCATTTCTTTGAACTTAGTTGTTGCTTTAGCATGATGATGATGATGAGGGTAACTCATCGTCGTCTTTTTTTTCAGCAATCATTTGCTACCTCTAGGGGGAAATGACGACCATGAGCACAACCTTGTCATTTCTTTGAACTTAGTTGTTGTTTTAGTAAGACAACGATGACGAATGAACTTCATCATCGTCGTCTTTTTTTTTAATGTTCATCTACTGCCTCTAAGGACACAACAAACACGAGCATAGTTCCTGGTTGTCGTCATTTCTTTGAACTTAGTTATTGTTTTAGCAAAATGACAATGATTAGTTGTGCTCATCATTGTCGTCTTTTTTTTAGCGCTCGTCTACAACCTCAAGGGTGACAACAACCATGAGTAACTCATGGTCATCGTCATTTCTTTGAACTTAGTTGTTAATTTAGCAAGACAACAATGATGAACTATGCTCATTGTCGTGGTTTTTTTTTTCAATGCTCATTTGCTACCTCTAAAAAGATGACGACTATGAGCACCATCTCGTGGTCGTCATCATTTCTTTGAACTTCGTTATTATTCTAGGAGGACAATAATGATGAACTGCACTCGTCGTCATTGTTTTTCTTTCCAATGTTCATCTCCTATCTCTAAGGAGATGATGACCATGAACACAACTTGTGGTCATCGTCATTTTTTTAAAGTTATGGTGTCTACACCAAGGAGATGATGACGATGAATTAAGTTCATCGTTGTCATCTTTTTTTTATGTCAACTATTACCTCCACCAAGGAGACGATAATGATGACTGCAAACTCATTGTCATCACCTTTTTTTAATTATTAAGCGTTGCTTCCATTAGGGAGATGATGATGATGAATGTGCACTCATCGTCTTTGTTAATTTTTTTTTCTAAAATGTCGTTTAAGGATGATGACCACAAACGACGACAATGAATGTAGCAACATTCATTGTCGTCATTTGTGATAATATCATAAACCATGAAACAAAAGTTTTAAAAAAAAAAAACTTATTCCATGTTCACTATATCATGCCAAACATATTGATTTAAATAAATGAAGGTATTGCAAAGTTCTTCACATTGATGGTAGAGTGGACTATTTGAACAAAGTTATGGAGTTTAAATGTAATACTTGCATCATTTTGGGATATTTGCATTCACCATGAAACGTGGATGGGTATTGCATAGCCCTACCAAAACTTAAAAATAATACAATACATGAACCATATTGTGACAATGTCTTAAACCATGATACAAATGAAGGTATTGTTAAGTTTGTCACATTGATGGTAAAACATAATAAAACTATCACAAAAATGAAGGTACTGTAGGTACACATCAAAATTTTGTTGAATAAACTTTATATCATCAATGTGCCCAATATTGGAATACCCTCATGTACATATACCAATGATTTTGCATTTGTCCATTTATGAGTTTGAAAATGTCTTTTCACTATACCTTCATTCCAATTTGCATTGGTCCATTAGTGAATTATTGTTGTTTATGATGTTGAAAGCGACTTTAAACTATAATGTTTAATTAAAATATTATCAAGTTCAAATAATTGGGCAAACATTATATTTCTAGAAATGCAAAATAAAAATAAAAATCACATATTAATTAATTAATTATATCATGATTTCAATTAAAATATTTTCAAAACTAAAAATTGATAGATTATGCACCATACATATTTTTTGAATAATAAAAAACCATTCATTTATTCAAATGTTGTAGGTTTAATAAAAGATGAAAAAAATACATATTTTAATACAAAAAGGAATACAGATTGAAGTGTGACAATTAGTGATCAAAAAAGTAAAAATTCATATGCTTTAATTAACATTTTAAAATATGCATTAAAATCTTATTTTATTAGAGAATTTTTATATCTATTTTTTGAAATAAATTTACAACTTTAAGGACAAACATAAGTATGTACACCATTGAATTTTAACATTAATTAGTAAATTTTACATTAAAGTCTAAACTTTTGTACCATCAATGTGACCAATATTCCATTATGTTCATTTATATATATATTTAAATCATATTGTAAGGTGAATAAATAATTTTGAAAGTATAACTTTCATGATATATTGGTGGGGAATCAAGTATTTAAAAAATATTCTTATGTTTCATGGTGAATGCAAATATCCCACGATGATGCAGGTATTGCATTTAAACTTCATAACTTTGTTCAATGACCTTTTACCATCAATGTGAAAAACTTTGCAATATTTTCATTTACTTGAATCAATATGTAGGGCACGTTATATTGAACATGGAATAAAATATTAAAAAAAAATCTTTTTGTTTCATGGTTTAAAATATTATTACAATATGATGTAAATATTATTTTCTTTCTAGGTTTTGGTATGGGTATGCAATACCCTTGTAAGTTTCAAAAAATATGTTATAGAACCCAAATGATTTTTGGAATACCATGAAAGGGGTAATGCATATGCATTGAATATTCCTATGCATGAGCGATATTACTTTGGTAGTCCAGACCAAAATAATTTAACCCATGTTGGTAGGGCTATGCAAAACCCCTTCAAGTTTGGAAAAATATGTTATGGACCCAATGTATTTGTAGGATAACATATAAAGGGTAATGCATGTGTATTGTGTAGTTTTGAGCATGAACAATACCCCTCCAATAATGTAGACCCATGGTGTTTAATTATTGAATACCTTAATGATGGTATTGGTTACCTTGTATGACCATGCAATACCCTTGCAAGTTTTAAAAGATATGTTTTGGAACCCAATGTATTTATGGGATACCTTATAAAAGGGCGATGCATGTGCATTAAGTATTCCTTGCCATAAACAATACCCCTTTAATAGTCTAGACTAAAATAATTTAACCCGTCGTGTTTGTTGAATACCCCAAGCAAGGTATTGCTTTGTTTGTAAGACTATGCAATACCCCTCCACATTTCAAATTATGGAGCCCAATGTATTTTTGGGACAAACTATGAAGGGTATTGTAGGTGTATTGTGTAGTTTTGAGGTTGAGCATTACCCTTCCAATAGTATAGATTCATGGTGTTTAATTACAGAATACCCTAATGAGGGTATTCATTTTTGTTTCCTTGTAGGTTTTGGTAGGGTTATGCAATACCTTTCCATGTATTAAATGATATGTTATGGAGTCCAATGTATTTTTGGTATACATGTAGAGGGGTAATGCATGTTCATTGAGTCTTTTTGAGCATGACCAATACCCCTTTAATAGCCTAGACCAAAATAATTTAGCCCATGGTGTCTACAGTGTAGCCTAATGAGGGTATTGCATTCTTTCTAAGTTTTTGGTAGGGCTATGCAATACTATTCTAAATTTCAAAAGATATGTTATGGAGCCCTATGTATTTATGGGATTCATTATGAGGGGTACTGCAATTGTATTGAATAGTTTTGAGCATGAGCAACACCCCTCTAAAAGTGACGTAAACCCATGGTGTTTAATTACATAATACCCTAATGAGGGTATTGGTTTCTTTATAAGTTTTGGTAAAGTTACACAATATCTTGTCATGTGTCAAAAAATATGTTATGGAACCCAATGTATTTTTGGGATACCTCGAAAAGGGTATTACAAGTGTATTAAATAGTTTTGGGCATGAGCAATACCCCTCCAATAACCTAGACCAAAATAAGTCAACCCATGATGTTTACAGTGTAGCACAATGAGGGTATTGAGATCCTTTTAGGTTTTGGTAAGGTTATGCGTTACCCCTTCATGTGTCAAAATATATGTTATGGAGCCCAATGTATTTTTGGGATACCTTGAGAGGGGTATTGTCATGTGGCCCAATGAGGGTGTTGCAGTGTAACCCAATGAGGGTATTACAATTTAGCCCATGAGGGTATTGCATTCCTTCTAAGTTTTGGAAGGGTTATGCAATACCCCTCAAATTGTTGAAAAATATGATATGGAGCCCAAACTATTTCAGGGGTACTTAGAATGGGGTATTGCATGTTCATTGAGTATTTTACTTTATGAACCTGAGTATAACATGCATTAAATGTGTCTAAATTAAACTAAAGCTTCATATCGCTTTGATTATCCACTTGGTTTGCAATACGCTTATATAGGGTGTTAAATATTTTAATCGTCCCCTTACTTATTTGTTTGAATGAACAAGAGCAAGTTCCATGCAATACCTTCATTTTATTCTTTCCTCATCATTGTCGATTGTTGGAGTCTATTGTAGTGGTAACTATGTAGGTAGGTGTAGCCATGTAGGTGGGGTTTGGTAGGTACCTTCTTAAAGTGTTGGTAGGTAGGTTGGTGGTAGGGTGGGTAGGTGAGTGCGGATGAGAGAAGCACATTTTAAACTTATAGGTGAGTAGGTAGATGGGGAAGAGTCTACTTTTAATTTAAATATATAGGTGAGTAGGTTGGTGGGGGATAGTGAGGGGGTAGTAGGTGGGTGAATG
>Ga0116227_10006643_pt1 | contig 23274 bp, 14 predicted proteins | sample S1TSphgellanicum_FD_89693 | JGI IMG/M metagenome (GOLD analysis project Ga0116227, IMG submission 89693) | Host-associated microbial communities from peat moss isolated from Minnesota, USA - S1T2_Fb - Sphagnum magellanicum MG | ecosystem: Host-associated > Plants > Peat moss > Unclassified...
AAAAAAAAAAAAGGAAAAAGAGAAAGAAAGTTTGATAACCTTCATGGATTATAATCAAGTCGTCCAGGTAGCATATTAGAAACCAGTTATCAAAAACCAATACTAATAGGTCATCAATAACCGGCCTGATAACCAGCCCAAAACTCAATACCCGGCCAAACACGGGTCCAAACTCCAAACCCATTTTTCACAGGATGGGTTTAGGGTTAGGGTTAGGGTTAGGGTTCATCCATTGAAGTACAGGGTCATTTTGCTGATGCCAGAGGACCTGCTCTGATTGTCAGCTTGTGAAACTTGGGATTATGCCAGATTGACCTAATTAGGTCAAAATCATCAGACAAGTTTGCAAGAAGATACCAAAGCTTTTTCTGCACTCTTTTGTTTGCTGAATGAGAATTTTTTTGGCTTCTGCAAGAGCATGAAGGACTGAGGAGTACCATTGATCTGAACCTCTCTAGAGTCTGAACTCTGAACCTCTAAACCTAGAGTCTGTTTTGGCCATGCCTCTTACTTAATAATAATAATAAGAGATGGGTCAGGAATCAAAACTTGAAGATCACTCAATTTGCACTTAAGCACAGCAATCAGTCAGGTTCATACAAGTACACACACATATCATGTCATCTGCAAAGATGCTGAATTCCTTATTAGAGCCATGTATTTTTATTTTTATTTTTTTAAATAAATTTTTAATAAATTTTTTTAGGGGCCAATTTTGTGATGTATAAATTTTGACTTAATTTTCCCAAAAATTATAAAAATTATTCCCCAAAAACAAATTTCCCAAAAATTCATTTTTTTGTGGTGGGTCTAAACCCTAAACCCTAAAATGACAAATTTTGTCTGAAGGAAAAAGCACTGATTAGAGCCAGTGTTTTAATTTTTAAGTTTTTTATAAATTTGGGAAGTAGGTGGGTTGACCATCATGTAGTGGAGGAGTACTTAGCCAAATTTTGCTCGAGTTTTTAGAGGGTGGAATAGAAATTTGGGATTCCTCTTATAATTTGGGGATTTGTTGGAACTAGTTCTCTAAACATTGTGACTTTAGGCTTTTTTTCCCTCATAATGTGACAACTTGTGGCCAATTTTTTTCCAAAAAAAAGAACCCCCTTTGTATCTTTCACATCTTTCTTTTTTCCTCGCCAAGTTATGAAAATTTATCATTGATTATCCTATTACTTATTGGCCATTTATAAGATTTTTTTATTTTTTTATTTTTTTTAGTATCATAAACATGTTTAGTAGTTTAAGATAGATAACTTATACTAGAAGAAATTTTGTCTAGATTTTCCAACTAGTTTTTAACTTACACAACTAGTTTGTAGTTTATGCCATATATTACTTGGATGGTAATCTTTTGATTATGGATAAGGACAAGTTATCAAAAACTAGTCAATAAATGTCAAGGGTTTAAAAATCTTGGCTTTTGCACACCTAGTGCCAAAAAGGTTTAATTACTTACCATGTTTAATGGCATAATAGCCATGAAAAAACACATTCAACAAGATCAGGGTACCATGCTAAACAAAATTTGGGAACACGTAAATAATTGCCCAAGAGTTCCATTTGATCATTAGCCTAGCAAAAAAACGGGCAAATGTATCCCTAAGTGGCATCTCTCAATTATTTTTCTTTTGCAAATAATTTTTTTAAAGTGATGCAACACATATTGGGTTTTTGGAGGATATATGTTGTTTGTGGTTAAGGGATTTTTGCCTATGAAGACTATTGAGTCCATATAGGCTACAAACATTAGCATATAGGTTATGTCCAAAGGTTGTGTTCCCATGCAAAAAGGTTTTTGTGAAGAAAATTTTGCCTACCTTAGTACCAAAAAACGATGGTGACAAATGTGAAGCTTGCATTGCCAAATTGCATATTAATCACATTTACATGTCAAAAGGGGTGCATGACATTTTTGTCATTGTTATTAACTTTCTTTCAAACAACTGGGTCGCAAAACATGTCACTATTGACCTCTTTGAGCTAACATACACTAGTGGGGCAACTATAGATCTAAAATCGCATTAGTTCTTGGACATGTTTTCATTGATTGAAAAATTGTTGCTTATGTGAAATATGAAAAGTCCAATTTGCAAACTTATGCAAGTGCTTTGAATTCAATTGTATCATGTCATATATTAACCATGTTGAAGCCATTTAATGGCTCATGCTGTGGCCATCCACTTTCAAAAGCATGTTAATATGCTACTATAGATGACAAAATGGCTTATAGTTTGAACTATGCATTTATAAAATCTACCCAAGTTAGCATCCAAAAATGCATTACTTGGTCAAAAAAATCTACCAAGAGTAAGCAAGCATGGGACAAAGCTTGCATTGATTTTAAATTAAATTTCAAAAAATTAAACACATATGAAATAAAAGCATGCAAATGTGCCTGATCCTAATGGTACAATTTTATGACCATTGTTATACTAGCACAACAAATTTTTATTTGTTTGACGTGCATCTTTCTTTTCTTGCGCGGGATGATTGTGTCACTTGGCTTATTTGTTGCTAGTGTCTTATGTGTTTTGTTTGTTTTTGTCAAGTTCAAGGATGTGAGCCAAAGGGGTAAAAGATCAAACATCATGGAACAAAAGGGGAGTTGTTAAAAACTCAAAAAATTGACAAAATATATTCATTTTGATGTTTCACTATTTGTGCTAGATTATTTTAGTTTAGACATAATGTTATAATAAAAATTGCAAAAAAAAATTCATGTAACTTTTAAGAACTTTGTGTCTTGGAGTTTAAAAAACAAGTTTCTTTTTTTGGTCAAAAACTTGGGTCATGGTTTGACAAAGTATTTGTTACATAACATGTGAATATATTATTCAAGCATTTGTTAAAGAAACTATCTAATGCACCTAGCAACATCGTTAATACAAACCCATTCCACCGCCTCATAGCCGCCCGACCTAGGGTTTCAAATACCTAGACCTAGGCAATTATGTAAAAAAACCTAAAATAAAATACCCAAACCCAACCAGTTCTTGAATTTTATTTTTGTCTAAGACCCAAACCCAATTATTACATAATACATGAACAGTTTCAACATAATTTTTTTTTTAAAAATTTCCAAATTTTGGAGAAAAATTTTATTACTTGTGTCAAATTTTTTGAAATTATTATAAAATTAATAATCTGCATGTTTTCAACTATCGAATTAGACTATCCCATAAACATAACAAGAGTGTGCTTATTATTTTTTAATATAACCATTACCTGCCAAAATTTTCAGAATTAAAAAATCAAGTGCCAAAGTTAGTTTTTTAGATTTAATTAATTATTCAATAGTTTGTTGCAAAATCCAATCATGGAGTACGATGTTAAGAAAATCAAATACTCGGCCCGACACTAGTTTTTACTAGGGTTACCTATCTATTAACAACCTGCTTGTCAATCAATCAAGCTAACCACCATGGTTAGTTAGGGAATTGGAACCCAACAGAAAACTGTTTTGTAACCACTTACCAGCCTTCATGTTGTGCTGGTGCTTGTTGGTTCACAATAGCCCAATTTGGGGGCTGCCAAAAACTTTAGGAACCTGACCTTTGGGCAACCTGCAATGCTCCCAGTTTTTGGTCCAGTCCCAAAAATTGTGATGTAGCTAAAGTGGTGATCATCCATAGGAAGATTTAGCCAAATTTGGCTACAAACCCAATATGAAAATACAAATATTAAACCATCCTTTTTATGCTTTGGGCTTCTTATTGGAACCAAATATAGAAATTTGGTTATTTTCACTATTTTCTTTTCTGACTTCTGGCAATTGAAACCCCCCCAAAATCACTTCATTTTCAAATTTTTCATTTTGAATCTTGCTTTATGGCAAAATTTTGCCAAGAAAATAAAAAAAACTTCAACCATGCAATTAATCTTGAAAAAGGAGGTGAATTGAAGTCAGACAAACTTGATAATTGTTGGGGTTTGTGAGCAAATCCCACTCAAGGGGATTGGTGTAAAAGTCCATGTAGTGTACCTCTTTTGAAAATGATGTCATTTTCTTGCACAACAACACATCTTGTACAACAACAGACCGTTTTGTTTGAAATTGTCAAATACGGTGAAAAATCTTTGTGGAAACCAAGTTTAGTTATTTATTTTGAACCCCACCCAATGCCCATAAAACTAAAACTAGGACTGCACATAGGTGGGAAACAAATACTAGCAGACCACACGGGCCAATCATATTTATTACACTCTTCTCTGGCAAGTGATCAACTTTGTTGTGCCTTTCATCAACCTTAGCATGTTTTGACTTTTCTTCATCCAATTTTAATCTGTAGGACCACATACTGAGCACAGGTGGAGCTGCTCTTATGTAATTAAAATATTTGTTTGGAATACGATATATATATACTAGGGTTTTTGGAGTTATTAATGAGGGTTTTAGGATGGTGAGTTTTAACTTGGTGGCAATGGCACATCATATAGCACTTCCAAAATGAGGCTTATGAAGTGCCATTGCCACCAAAATTAACCACTTGACAAATTTTATTTTACTTTTTTTTGGGGCACAAATGGAAATCTCCAATCCAAAAGAAGAAGACCATTACAATGAGGGACCATGGGAACAATTAACCCCACCCTAGAATACACACAAGGTCATTGTGCTCAAGCCATATATATACATGAGATTGTAATACCCTCTTAGCAAAGTCCAAAGGTGACTAAACTTCTTTAATTGTGAGATAACCTCTTGTTAAACATGCATTATTGTAGGCTAAGTGCTTTCCACTTGCAAGTGGTGTAAGGAGGTGACCTGAGTCTAAAGAAAAATGTGAAGGCTATATGTCTCCCATATCAACTTGACCTTTGAGCATATCCAAAACTTGTGAGCAGTTGTTTCAGGTATTGCAAGTGTGCAAAAGGGATAGTCGGTTGAACATCTTAGTTTATTTTGGCTCTCAAGAAATCAACTACCCAACACTTGGTGCCATAGTGACTAGAACCGACCTTTTGCCTGGTCATCTCAATTGGAAACTTGGTGACAATTTGTCATCCGCAATTCATGTATGTTGCGACACATCTCTCTCTCTCTTCTAGGTTTGAGCATCTTCCTTCCCAATTGAGACAAAGTCGTATGTTTCATCAACTCCTCCTAGCCAATATTCCATGTCCACATTTCAAGGTCAAATTTGAACTCTTGGAGGGGTCCATATAACAAATGACAAGTTTACAAGTTTCATAACATTGATTGGACTTCAATCACCCAAAGGAAAGTAGTAAAAAAATGTATGTGAATACAATACTACCACCTCCACTACCATCACCAAGTTGAACTTATCTCAAATTTTCCATAGTTTGATAATAAGTTACTAACTTAGTGTGGAATGAAAATGAGTCATTTGTTCAACAATACATATCATCTAGTCATTGAATTAGTGCACAACAACAATTGTCACAATAATTCCTAGAGTGTTGAGTATTAAGACCATATAATAAGCATACCACAAAATATAACATGAAATATTCAAATAAACTTTTGCAAGGGGAATATGCTGCCTTAATGTATGTCTTCTTTGCATGTCATATGAGTATGAAGAAGTGAATTTTTTTTTTTTGAAGTGTAATAGGAATGCTTAAATGCAAGTTGAAACTAGTCTTATATGGTTACTAGAATTTATAATGAACCACTAGTTTTGGTTTTATGGGAATAAAAAAAACAAAGATAAAAAAGCCATTGGCTTCTATTGTTTCAAAAACCTCAAAGAACTGTTGGTTTCATTAAAGATCAAGTAAGGACCAGCTGGTTTTATAGGTGGTTGTTGGATCTTTTCAAAAAATTGAGTACCATAGTTATGTATTAGAATTGGTTCTTTGACATCTTTTTTGTGAATTACAGTTTTGAACCTTGACACCCATCTTGACAACCATCAAGGGTTCATGTTTACGATAACTACTCAACACTAGTCCAAACAAATGTTTGCAAGTTTTGGGAATTAGGCAAGTTTTTGTTATAGGTTATGTTCTTTGGTATTTAAACGAAAGGTCTCAAGTGTTGTTGGAATCACCATTCAAACCTAACCAAACATTTGTGTTCTTTTCAAATTTGAATTAGAACATAAACAAGGGTGATGCTTCATTTTGAATAGGTTCAAGTTCTTTATGTAGATAAATACAATTTTATTTTTTTAAAGTACAAGCTTGGCCCTATTTTTAAGGCAAGTTTATTGGTTTTGATTGATTGTACATAATTAATATTTAATAATGAATTGTACAAACTAGTTGAACAAAATTATTTTTTATATCTTATTTTTTTAAATGTAGTTATGTGTAAGGGAGATGGAACTGGACTTGGTTTAAAATCCAATTGGGTCTAAAAAATTTATGAAAATGACTAGAACCAAAGGTTATTGAAATCCAAATAATCGATCTCATGAATAAATTGAAAGTTTAATAATAAATAAATAAATACAAACCAAAGGTTCCTTTTGAAATCAAAAACTAAATAACAATAGTTGAAACCTATGAACACAATTGATGTACAATGAATTGCTTATGAGTAAAGGCCTAAATGATTGGGAGTTATCCAATGGAAATATACACTTAATAAACAACAAAATATGAATGATGACACCCATATGAACATGTAAAATATATAATGAGCATGACCCTTTTGGACTTATATATTGGCAAATATATTTATGAAGGAAAGTAGATTGTTTGATTTGTTTATCATGTTGAAATTTCCCAAATCAAATCATAATGCCTTTTATCACACTTTCAATATCATTCAAATACCCTAAATGAGTAGGGGTGCACCAAGTTGGTTTAATCATGTTTTGATCTATGATGGTGATAGAGAAGTTATAAAATATTGAACAACTTTTTCATTAAAAATTAATTTGACTCAACACTAAAAATTATAGGGGACTTTTGGTGCATTCTTAGTATTGTGGGAAAGCCTTCAATGAGTAGAATTTAATGAAGGTGATTTGGAATTTTTGAGATCTAAAAGGTGGGGAGATATTAAAATTTGAATAATTTTTGTGATTGAAAATTCAATTAAATTACAAAAAATGGTTTTGGAAGGAAAAAGTAATTGGGTATGTTTTGTTAAGCATGATTTTTTTTCTTAACAATTACAAACATTTGAAGACAATTTTTTTAGGTAATAAAAAACCAAGTGATACAAAGGCACTACATAACCTATGCACCTATTATTAATTTAGTAGTAATGCATCTATCCTACAAAGTAATGATTGGAAATATTTCTAGGCTTGCTTCAACATTAATTATTTATATGTCCCAAAGCTTATTAACTCAAACTTCACAAGTCATATGGGTCTTGGTTTGCTAGAGGTGCTATAAGACATTGTCCATGCATATCCATTGTTAAATTTAGTATAAGATTTACAACTAGATTGGTATTAATTATGTGAATTTTGACAATTGAAAGTGGGAATACAACAAGTTCAATATATGAAAACACAATGCAAAATATAAGTTTGATATATATTTTACATGTTATTTAGCTAGTATTTAAATTTGTCAAAATATCAACACGCTTTTTTTTAATAACCCAATTTTAATTGTAAAGTCCATGAGTTGAATACCAAACTTTGAAAATACTTGTTCATTTTTTTGGTCCACTTTAGTGAACCAATACCCACATAGCTTTCCTAAATCAACTTAATGACCTTCAAAAGCTAGTTGGCCATGATAACATGTGTATAATCCAATAATATCATTTCCATTCCTTAAAATTTGGCCATGATAGAGTATGTAGAATTGAATAAGACCATTTCCATTCCTTAAATTTTAATATTTTAAAAAAGGTTTCCACTCGAATTTCTATAAAAAAGAATCCCTTTCTCTTTCATGAAAGAATCATTTCCTCTTTGCTTATGGTGAAAATGATTTCATCCAAATTTGTCAATTTTTTTGAAAATCATTTGAATTTTTTGTATAAGATCTAGATCATATATCCACAAGATTGCAAAGATAATTGAACATGAATAACAATTTGAAAATAAATTTTTTGTGTTAGTTCTAGCAAAACCAAAACAAACACAATACGTAGTAGAAGAAGAAGAAAATGGAGTCATAACCAACTAATGTTATGTGGTTATTTGAATTATAACTTGAATCAATAGTTCCAATTTTTTTTTAATTATTCAAAATTAGGGAATCACCAATTCCTTTTTTTTAAATATCAAAATAAAAAAACCACCAATTTTGATAATTTCAAAAACCTCAAAAAAGTAATAGTTTTCATGAAAGAATCATTAAAGGATTGAAATTTTTTATAGGTAGTTATTTGATTTTTTCAAGTTTTAAAAAAAAATTGTTCTACATTAAAATTGGTTTTTTAACCGTAGAAAACCATTATTATGGACCATAAGAATCACCTTAATAACCATTGAGGTTTGTTCCTACTTCTAATAACTACCAACAATATTGGTCATAACCTTATATGCATCACTTGCAAAATACTAGACCATCACCTTCATCATGAATGGCAACAATTTCAAAATCAATAGGAAAAATTAATCACAATGTTAACTAGCAATGAAAAGAAATAACTTGATTTGCTAATATCCTCATTAAAGTTGTAAAAAGCTTATGAAAGTAAGCTTCACTTCATTTTATCTTAACCCTCTACAAATAAACATCAAGTCATATAAAGAGACCCATGTGTAAAGGAGAATAGTTTAGGACCTATTGGCCTTCAACATATATATGTTTAAGCACACCATTGGTGAAATGTGTTAAATTTGCTTTAGCCATTTGAAAGCAAGTCTATGAGATTGCAAATGAAAAAGATTCCATAGTAACATTTTGATGTGAATTGTTGTGTTCAATTCTAGAAAAACCAAAACAAACATAACAAGATCACTTATTACAGTCATAACCTTATTAACATCATTTGCAAAGTACCATACCATTGCTTCATCAAGAAATGTTCATGACTTGTTACCATTAGTCCCCACTCTCTTCATCAATTGTCTTTAAAAAAGAAGGATAGACAAACATAAGATAATATATTCAATTTTTTACATCCTTATAAGTAGTAGCCCAAGAAACAACAATGAGTCAATTTAATCAAAGTAGTGTGTACCCATGGGCAATATGATAAATTAGGGAAAGGCCCATCCTCTTTAATTCATAACAAACAAAAATGATGAATTATGAATTGAGGTCATGTTGAACTTGTTTAATAATGATTTTTTTTTATAAGCTCATGCAATACTCCTATTTTGATGTGTTCCATTCTATACTATTCTTTGGTGCAAATAGTTCCTGTGTCATGATTTGTCAAATTTACATTGAATTGAACAATTTTTTTTTTGCTTCATGAAACAATCTAAATCCTAGAAACATGAATGCATTTTGTAAATTATTGACTTATAGTTCCTTTTTTATTTATTTATCTTGTATAAGAATTTTCTTATGAGACTACAAATGGCCAAATGATTAAAATGTCTTTGAATTAACTATTAATTTTTTTTCAATATTTTGAAGCAATCACATAGGTGTTTGGGTAAAATGCATGACAAACTTGTAGGCAACAAGTGCATTCATATATGAATGTCAAGTAGTTGCACTCTTTAATCCTCCACTATTACACGCATGGATTTGTGTTATGTGGGAGGGAAATCGTTACTTGTGGTTTTGTGTTTACAAAAGCTCCAATTACAATTAAAACCTTTTGGCCTCTAAGGTTATTTAGGATCTTGAAGTTCAATAAATGTTAATTATGTTGAATCATTGCTAGAAAATTGGGTGTAGTTGACTCATTCAATTCACTATGGGACCCTAAAAGTGGGATAGGTCACCATACCCTTGTAGTATTTCATCTTGGGTGAAACTCAAGTCATTTAAATGTCCACCTTTTTTGTAAAGAATTCAATAATGTAAGCAATTCACTAGGGTAACTCATTACTTGCTTAATTTTTTGTATAATTCAAACAATTATTATAATTATAAATAAAATATTTTAAAATTAATTTATATATTCTTGGGATTTATCCAAAATATGGCTTCAAGAAGTTCATTATATCATTATATTTTTTTAATGTAAATTTAACAAACATGGCAAAATGACATGTCCTTTTTCATGAACGACCTTATTTATTTCTTAAAAACTACCTCATTATTTTCTCCTCACCACATACTTGGACATTTTTTCATGTCCATGTTATATAATAAAATCAAAATTAAGATCGACATAAATAATGATGAACCACTATAAACCATATGAAAACATATGAAGGATGGGGGTGGGGGTTTGGGGATATTATTAAAGTGATAAACCTCCATTTCCTTTACCAATAGTCTAACGTCTTTTTCACATCTTCAAAGTAATGCTTAAATTCAAAAAAAATAAAACTATTAAAATACATTCCATTAATCCATAATTTTTCTCATGGCCATGGGGTTTTAGTTGCATTGTGATTATGTATATAATTATTAAATGTATGTATGTTAAATGTGTATATTTTTAATACATGATATTGTATATATAATGTATATATATTATATTAAAATGATTATATAACATAATATGAAATTAAAACAGTATAATAAAATGAAATTTTCACATTTCATTTTTGTTTGCCATAAATTATTTTGTATAAACACATGTTGCAACTTGTCAAAACATATTTTCTCATAAAAATTTCTTTTGAATTATTGGTAATCAATGCAATTCAAATGTGTTTTTTTTTCAAATAGTTTGAAATTTTATATGTTTATTTATCATACATGTGTAAACATTTGAAAAAACCTCAAGAATGAAATTTCATTTGTTTCATTTGAACAAGTATGAGTTCAAGAAAACATATGTCAAGTTTGGTTTGTAAAATAATTAAGTGTAACTGTGATATATATAATCTTTGACACATTTGATCATAATGTTAAATGGTAGTTGGTTGCAAAGACAATTGTTTCCAAAAATACCAAGGTTCAAATGTTGATACCAACAACCATAAACATACCATGTGTTGATCATATACATGTCATAAGCTAGCCGTATATAAATTAAATGTCGACCATATACATGTTGTATAATTTCAAAAGACAATTCATATAATAATAATAACATGAAACTTTTGAAAGTTTGAAATATCACTTAATTCCATTACAACAAATGAATTATTTGAGAAAATGCTAACATTACACCAATATGCATTCAAATTCACTGTGTTTCATTAAATTTTGAGTGAAATTGGACAAATTTACCATAATGAAAGTGGCCAACCATTTAGTAAACATGGACTAGTTGTTATGAATAGATGAATTCATTAATTAGTAATCAAATTCAATAATAGTTAAATCATCAATAATAATTCACTAATAATTAATTATGAACCTAATTAAACATTTAAGAACCTTCATTAAACTACTTAGCCTAAATTAAAAACTTAGCCCACCAACTTAAGGTGCAAATGTGAAGATTTAAACCTTTCACCTCCTCTCACTTTCATGTTTAAAGAATAAATCCTTGACCATTGAATCACTATTTAAATGAATGATTTCTTTCCATCATCACATATTATTATGCATATTCTTTTTTACCTTAAGCTATTCTTAACATTTTTTGGCTATTATACTATAGGTTATTCTTGGTTATTTTAGGTTATTTTACCATAGATTATTATCAGTTATTCTATCATAGGCAATTGTTGGCTTTCTAAGGTGTTTTGTTTTTAATTATTTTTGTTATTCTATCATAAACTATTATTGGCTATTTTTATCTTAATTTATTGTTAGTTATTTAGGTTATTTTATGATAATTTATTGTTGGTAATTCTATTGTAAGTTATTTTAAATTATTTACCATAAACTATTTTTGGCCATTTAATCATAGGTTATTGTTGCCCATTTTATATTATTTACCATAGGTTATTTTGGATATTTTATCATAGGCTATTGTTGCCTATTCTATATTATTTACCATAGGTTATTTTGGTTATTTTATCATAGGTTATTGTTGCCTATTTTATGTTATTTACCATAAATTATTTTGGTTAATTTTGGCTATTATATTATAAGTTATTATTAACCATTGTGTTGTAGGTTATTATTAGCTACTCTATTGTATGATATTATTCATTATTCTATTATAGGTTATTATTGACTATTCTAAGTTATTTTTGGCTATATTAGCTTATTTTATTATAAATCATTATCATTTTTTTTTTGGCTATTGTAGGTTATTTTATCAAGGCCCTATTATTGGTTATTTTAGATTATTATATCTTAAGTTATTGCACCTTAAATCATTATATGCAAAAATTTTGAATGTTATTTTACTTTAAGTTATTATACCTTATGATAAAATAACATATAATAACATAAAATATAATGACCTCGAATAACCTAAGGTATAACCTAAGGTTAGTTAAATAATTTAACTTAAATTAACCTAAAATATGGAATTTATAATAAGTTAGGATATAACCTATGATCCATTAAGGTATAAGAATTGATGATAATTTAGGGTATAACCTAGGGTATAATAATTTATAATAACTTAGGGTATAATTTATATAAACTAGGGTAACTTAAAATAACATTGGGTATAACATAGAATAATTTAGGGTATTTAAAACAACAACAACAAAATAAATATATTTATCATAGTAAATTATAATATTGAATTATGTCAATTAATAGTGAAACATGTTGTTTACATAGTGACGCTATATTGAAATAATTTCAACTATGATGAAATCACCTATGTTATTTTAAAAGTCCCATAATGATTTAAGCTAGTGAATTGCACCCCACTTTTGTACTAATGTAATGAAATCATTATGTTCATAATAACCAGTTCCAATTCACTAGGGGATTACCCACTTTGATGAAAGTTAATTTGACCTAGTTCACCCAAAACTTAATGAAACATAAAGTGAATTCAAGTATTGTCATAAATCTTCTTCATGTTGATCATTCCCACTATCATTTCATGAAAAAAATATTGTGTCATCAAGCATTTAGATGGGTAATGTGATATTTGTTCCTCTCATATTTCAAATATGTTATAACATATGTCACAATACATTGGATTGCATGTTACAAGGAGAGAACATATCTTCAAAAACCAAAGATTACACTATATATATATAATGACGAAACATGATGTGATAGTATTGAATGCCTTCTAGAACTTAATTAACAAATGCCTACAAGGTAAACTATAATTGTTGGAAAGCTTGCAATCTACTAGTTTTCCTAGGTTGTTCATAGAAATGGGAAAAATGGAAGCATTTTTTGTTGGAACATGCCAACCTAGGAAAATGTATACATTGGCTTAGATTCAACAACCCAACACAAAATGTGAACGTGCAAATCAAACATCAATCCTACATGAAGAGGTGTGAGCAGTCACCTACCTACTTTCATATGTAAGTCAAGTTTCATGCACATTTGAAAGCTAGCCATTGGGCCTAGTTAAAGGTGTATGAAAGGACTTTGCTTCTACATCTTCTTATTCTTCAACCATACAAGTATAATTCAATGTCTACCACATTACTTTCCAAACCTTGTTGTTTTTTTATGAATAGTTTTTATATTATGAGATCCCAACCCTACCATAATATAGGACAGGAATTATCATTAAATCAATGAAACTTTACTCTAGAATGATTGTGATTTCACACATGTTCAAAATTCAAAGCTAACATGAAGTTGTTTCATTTACTCACAAACACCTTAACCTTTTATGTTCAAATTTCAAACCTAATGAAAATATTAAATAAATATGTGTGCACATTTCAATTTGCAACATCACCTAAAGTTCATAAGGTTTAAGGTTATGGGTTGTAATTTGTGATTTGATAGCCAATTAAAATGTCAATATTTTCATGAAAGATGGTTATGATTAATGTTGGGTGTTTTTCACCTTTTTCCAAAATTGCACTAGGTTGGTTATTTAAAAATTTTAAATAAACATCTTGGCTTTGAAAAATATATATTTTTGAATAATTACCCCAAATTTCAAATTATGGTACAAAATGAACTCGCCAATTTTCAAGTAGGCTAGTTCTCATCAATGAGAAAGTAGTTAGCTCATATCAAATTGGTTTTCAAAGTTGGACGATTGTGAGCTGAAAAATAGTCAAGGATGAAATTGGATTTCAAAGTTAAGTGATTTTGAAACTAATACCTCTTAGATGAGGACAAAGGTCAAGTAACCACTAGAACATGAATTCTCATGCATGTGAAAACCTTGTGGATTGTTTTATTTAATTAAAATTGTTGATGATTTTAAAGCTAAAGCCATTAGCATGTATGAACATTAAATAAGAAAGTTTTGCACCTCTTTCTCACACAAGACCTTATATTACTATATTAGTTTCAAGTTTTAACCTCTTTTAGGAAGGTACTAAACTCGTTTTGTGATACCCATTCAAAATTAGTTATGATTGGGACAACTTTGAGAACTATGGAATAACGAAAAAGATGACAAGGGTGAAAGGAATGTTAATTTTAACAATGAAACAACAAGGTTGTTGGTGGAAATGACAACAAAATTATAGAATGAATGACAAAACAATAGTTATAATTGCAGGTGAATGATTGTATGTTGTCAAAATTAAGCTTCCCATTGCCTTGTTATCCTTTGTCATTTTCCCTTATGGGGAGTTATAATGAGCACATGTGGGAATGTGAAGCACAAGGTGTCATTGAACAAGGAAATGACAAGTTGCAAAAAAAACTATGTATAAAAAGTGGATGAGGGGAGTTTGGAGGAGAAGAAAAACAAAAGGTTTTAACGATATATGTAAGTAGTTGCATAACTTATTGTAACTTTTCTCATACAATTTTATAATGGAACTTGAATTTGTAACCAATTTGTTGCCACCCTAACATTGGGCAAACAAAGGATAACTAAAAATTAAACCTAAAGCATGTTAATAAGGGAGTCACTTGGGGAATGAAATAGAGAAAGTCATAATTAAAATAAAGGGAAAAAAATTGATAATGAAAGGGAAGCATTAAACAAATGTGGAATGTGATGGCCATCTTCCTCCTCTAAGACTAACCCAAGGGTGCAAGGATGTTACAACTCAACATCCATTTTTGCTAGAATGCACATCTTATTTTCTTCTTCCTTCAAATCTTTTGTTACAATTATAAATAGTTTCCAACCTTGTTTGGCTTTTCAAAACATGAGAAAAACAACAATTCAATACCTATTTGCACTCACATGATTATCATAGGTGAGTATTTTATAAAAAAAAATCAACTATTGCACCCTAGGAAAAACCCAAACAAGCATGTGCCATGGAGAAATACCCATGAAATGAATCAATAAGAAACATTTCATTATAACAAAATGTGTCCATGTACGCCAAGTGTTTTCACTCAATTTTGATTGAATTCACTAGTCCTAGTAGTGAACAAAGATTAGTGAACTACACCCAAATTTTATAATAGTGTTTGTTTTTATAATCATTTCAAGTTTTCTGCAAATGGATTGTTGAAGCATAAATGAGATACTTCTTCCAAAACATCAACAACAAATTATACTCATCTCATCATGCTTTTAAAATTGAAAGCAAATAATTTTCAAAACTTCAAGAAATTGTCCAATAATTTGAGAAAATTTGGGAGTTATAGTTCATCTCCTACAACAACAACAACAATGCGTGTAACAATTCCACTTGATTATCATTGTCCTTTGTTTGATGAATGTTGCATTTCCTTCTACTATTTGTGTTTCAGATAAAATAAAAGCACCTAACAATGTCAATGCATTTGAAACCAACCCTTATTTTGGACTCCTATGGATGTTTAATTTGATTTGGAATGTGTGATTGCAATAATTTTTTAAAAAAATCACTTTAAAAATGACACAATATGAATAATGATTTAATATTAAAATATTTGTTTAAATATATTACAAATGTTATTTAAGATGTTAATTTGAACACAGGTGAACAAATGTGGCCTCAATTTTAGAATCTTTACATATCATATTAAAAAGCTTTTCAAGTCGATGTGAAGGCTTATGTTTGACTATATAAAAAACTTGTTTTTCAAGATTTGAAATATTACACTTTGTAAATCAAAAAGCTAGGATTTGAGATGTTACACCTCACAATTCAAAAAAATAATCTATTCATAATTTAAAAAGCCCTAATAACTTTTTCATAAATTCAGAATTAGTTGATAAAATATTTTTAAAAAAACTTCAAACATGAATTTGACCTTCAAATGGTCTTGTATTTAAGGCAAAAATATTTGTAGACAAAACTTAAAATTTGATTTACTCCCAACACTTCCTAATTTCGATACTTGGAAATGATTCTATCTTATACCTTACTTACAAATCATGTTCAACATTAATTAATTCTTCAAATGGTTTAAATATTAAAAAATTAAGAAAAATTTGTTGAAATTGCAAAAAATTGAACTCAACTCAAAACACAAAATAAATTTGAAACTTATTAGTGGATTTAGCATACTTAGAGATTAATGGTGAAAATTTGAAATATTCAAATTGGGGTTGTGGGAACCTTTTTTTTCAGAAAATAAAATAAAAATGATTGTGTCAAGATTCACTAAACATGAGTTATAGATAAATAATATATAATAATATATTTATATTGGCAACAAGGTTGGAAAATATTTATAGTTAATTCCAGTGACGATGATAATCAGAATTGGTTTATGTAGACCAAGTATAAGGTCTTTTTTTGTCACTAAACAATTACACCATGGTTGTTGATTGAGACAATTATAAATGATTGTTTGGTCAACAATTATGTGCTAGAATAATCGAAGTTTGACGATTATTTTGTCGTAACCCTAACCTTGAGCTCAGGACCAAAGCAAGGACTTGCAAAAGGGCAAGACAAGAGGGAGACCTGGGAGGCACATCTTATACTCTTAGGAGTGCAAAAGAGTGTGAGAAAATGAACCCTCACACTCCCAAGGCAACTCTCATTTGGGGAGTTAGAGTTCCGAAGGACTTTTGAATCTTCAGGGAGCAATTGCAGGGGTCGAAACCAATTGGTTTGAGGAGTTATTTATATCATTGGAAAGATATTGAAACGTAGATGTCTAAAATAGGCTTGCATCACCCATTTGGACATCTGAAACACAAGTTATGGCCAAAAAAAAGGTTGAGAATCAAGTTGGCAATTTGACTCCCGACCATTAAAAGTCAATAATCGACCCGATTTCCTTGTGTGCAAGTGGCGTGCCACATACCGTTGAAAAGCGTTCGATGAGGGCTACAACTTTTCTTTAGACCTCATCTCGGTCGGAGGTTTGCACACAAAGTTATGGGGCCCCAAAGTTGCGGAAGTCCCAATTTTGGCAATTTTGGGACTCCCACTTGGGAGTCTCGGAACAAAAAGCTGGACGTGGGCTTCGTGGAGAGGCACAAAGTATAATATAAGGGGGAAGGTGATGGCTTCTTGCAAGTCCGGGCCATGGTGAGTCTTGAGAGTCCTAGTTTGCCCATGGCTCATCCTAGCACCAAAAGTGCTCCAATTATGCACTAACCACCTTGTATTGGTTTTGTGCAGGTCTGTGTGAGTAGTTGATGCTTGTCACTCATCCTAGTCCCATCCCAGAGCTCTAGCACACCCTTCTACCCCTCAAAGTGCTAAGAGCCAGGGAACGTGCTCCGATTCCTTGCTCTTCCGTTGTTTTCAGTTTGGGCTCACCTTTGAATCCATTAAGGAGCCTGGGGGTGCATCATATTTATTGGAATGAGGGAAATTTGGGTAGTTTTTTTTTCATTTTTTTTCGTTTTTCTTGTTTTTTGTTATTTGTCCCACCTTTTTTTATGTAAGCACCATCACAATATTGTGGAGTAGCAATAAGAATAAGAGTTGGAGGCATTGAAAATTGTTCTAGAAGAGGAGTGGGTGTTTCACCCTAATGTTGTTCAAAACTTGGAAGGTTAAAAGGGTTTTGTTGTCAATGAGCTAGAGAGTTTGAGAGTGAAATATGTAAGGACATTGGAATAAAAAGATGAGATTATTGTTGCACTAAAGAAAAAAATAGTAATAGCAAGTTATAATGTTGCACATCTTGTGCAAAAGCTTGAAAGCATGAAATTGGCATTGATGGCGGTTACAAAAGAGAGTGAGGACTGGGATGTGAAGTATGAAACACTTGTAAAGTAAAAAGATGGGGAGCTCAAAGGAGTAGCTTTCCAAAGGCAATGGGAAGACAATCATGTTAGGTTGACACACCTTCAAGGTGAAGCAGTTGTTGCTGATGAGGAAGTGCTGGAAAAACTTGAAAGGAATTCTACAACATTATCGATCATGGGGTGGTGGTTATGCACAACAATAAAAATGAAATGTAAGTTTGAGGAGAAAATGAGAGTAGAACTAATAGTTGGGGAGTTCCAATCAAGGGACACCTTGGTAATAAACTTGCAAAGGGAGTTAGAAAACAACATCGAACTAATGCAAAAACAAAATTCTTTGTAAAGTGAGCTTCACCCACATAGAGAATTAATTTTATAGAAGGAAAAGCTTGAGGAATTGGTGGCGAATGTTGCGGATGCATTGAAGAAAAAATCCACCGTATTATTAATAATGTTGTGGTGGCTTCATGATAAAGTAGAAAATACTAGTATGCAAGAGGAGATGTTAAGAGTGTAGCTTTGTAGCAGCCATGGAAACATCCTTGAAAAAGATGGCCTGATTTTGAGCTTGCAGCATGAGTTTGATCATAACTAGGCTTTAGTGTTGTACGTAGAAACCCTAAAGTAGAAACTAGAATTGGAAAGAACCAAAGCAAGAGTTTGTGGTGCAACGAGAGTGGAATAGTCATGAAATTGAACTAAAGGCACATGTGGTAACATTGCAGATGTGTGCAAATGCATATCAGAGCCAACTCTTGACAAAAGATTAAAAGGTGGTGGAATTGAAGGAGCTTGTTGTAGAACAGTTGGGAAGTGGGAAGTGGAGAATGAAACCATGATGGTTGTAGCACTGGAAATAGAACATCAGTTTCTTGACAAAGATCAAAAGTTGCATTTGACACATGAGAGTTTAATGACCCTTCAAACACAAATGACTAAAACAGAGGTTCATACCACTTCACGTGTTGAAGAGCTTCTCATGGGGAATGAGGCAACAATGAAAATCTTGCAATTCCTTGTAGTGAACACCCTACCCCACTTGGCACATGCAATCATATTTCCAAAATTCATGGTTTTGCAATTTGCTTACAATGTTTGTGGGTGGTAAGTTCCTAAACACAACTGTGTAAAAACTAGATAGATTGTAGAGAAAACATTTAGGGTTCCAATTGAAAACAATTTTTATGACTTTGAGGAGGAGCCTGTGGCATTTGGTAGTATTGCCCAAGTTTGTCTTTTTAAGAATTTTCCACATTAGTGTTTTTTTTTCAATGAATTCTTGGGGATTGTAAAATTTTGAATAACACCTCTTTTATTTTTCATTAGCCATGTTTCAAGTTCTAAGCAAGGTGGATGTACTTGGGTCTTGAGCATATTCATTGGGTTGTGTTGAATACACCCCCTTGGAAATGGGGCCCCCTTGCTTGTTGTTGTCAAGGTATCTATTTCATGAACCTTATGCATATATATGAACTAGTGTCAATATTACTCACTCTTCCATCTACCAAAGTGATCTTTGTCATTTGCTTGCAAGGTAAGCAGTCCTCCCATTCATCTAATCATCAAAAGAGGGGACACCGTGAAAAATCAAGTGAAAAATTTATTGTTTGTTATAAAAGTTTGTGAATAAACTAAACCCATTGCATCACATGGTTTTCTTCTTTCAACAAGTGTGCCATTTCTTCCTTATTGACAGTGATTGATTTTTTTTGTAAATAAAATGTTCAAGACAAGTTTCACACTTTCCCTTGCATTGGGGGGCATGAAGTTACTAGGTAAACTTTTCTTCCAAATGTTGTGAACAAAGTCTACAATTTCAACAATAATTGTTCAAATTGGAAGGACTATTTTAAATTGCAAATGGGATAACATGAGCCACACCCACCTGCTTTTTGACTACTTTTGTGACTAATTTTAGGGAAATATTCTTGGAATATTATTGGAATATTCTTGAAAAAATCTTCAATAATTTTTTTAAAAAAAATTCTTCATATTATTTTATTAAGGTTTATGTTAAAAATTTGGCAAAAAATGCCATTAAAAAAAAATTCAAATCCGTTTACAAATCCTTTTATTACTTAAAAGCAAGTGTTATAATGTTTAATGGGTGTTTTTGTTAATTTTTTACTCATTGGATTAATTTCAAACTAATTCACATGTTCCCATGATATATTAAAAATACAACTATATAAACAAATCTTACATTTTCAACATCAAATTAAATTATGACTTTAAAACATGAAAAAACCAAGGAAACATTACATTTGCTATGGTATGTGTTATTGTGACTCCACTTTTAAGTACAACGTTCTTGTACCATGAGTGACCTAAGAAATCTCCATTTGACAACATTTGTTACTCTAAATATTATCAAGGTTTCTGAGACTTTTGGATGTATAAAAGTTTGTAAAATAACAATAACAACAATTCATAGAACATCTCTCCAAATGTAGGTTTTTTGATGTTGGTTGAGAGGATTGCAAAAAAACCCTAACATTTTTTTGAACACTTTTCGTAATTTGTAGAATTTTTTAGAGTATTGGAAAAGGTGTGACAAGTGTACAACTAGGGGATCATGTGATTTCGGCCTGGCTAATAAATTGTGGGAAATGTTTCCATTGTAAACAAAGGAAGAACAATTGTTGTTATGTATTATTGCACAACTTTGATTCTGGGGTGATGCTATTAGACAAGAAGACAAGATTCACCACACTGGATGGGAAGCCCATTTACCATTTCTTTGGTATTTCCACCTTTAGCTAGTATAGTATGGTGGATGAAGCCTCTTATGCCAAAGTGAACCTTAAAGCTCCTCTTGACAAAATTTGTCTCTTGGGATGTGGTTTTGCCATAGGTGAAAGAAATCTATGGTGCTCCATTTCTCATTGTGATGATGGGTTCATACAATGGCTTTTTGTTGATGTGCATGATCTCTACAAATCACCCTTTTAGGATCTTAAATTTCATTTCTATGGAATTCTTCATCGTCCTAGAAATCCATAGCACAACATTGAGGAAAATTGCAAAAGTTACACTTTGATCAATTGTCGTAGTTTTTGGATTGGGAACAATTGGATTGATTGTATGCATCCTTGCATGTATCATTTGTTGTCAATCTACTAGGATTTTTACATTCACGATTTTCTTTCTTTCTACACTTGCACTTCCTAAGTTCTTGCAAGGTTGGTTGCCTTCTCATCATGGTACTCTTTTCTATTTGTGTTTGTGCACACATCCTATAGTGTTTTTCCCTCTTCACAATGATTTTGATGAATGACACCTTCAGGTTGTGGAAGGTTGCAAAGCAACAGGTGCATCTCGCATCAATGGAATTGACATAGTACATGAAAATATGGAATTGGGTATGTTTGAGTTTCTCTGTAGTTAACATGTGATATAACTGCTAGTGCATTGAAAGTTTTTTATATGCAGCTCCTATTTTATGTATACCATACCTTCCACTGAAGTTGAATGTGGGAAATTGTTGGCATGTGTATGTGGGGGTTGCAACAAAATAGTTTGGTTTAGCAGACACTAAAAATTCAAAGGAAATCAACAAGCCTGTTCATGAGGTACTATTGGAGGAACAATAGATACAAAGAAAAACCTCCTTTCTTTTCTGCACCATATGACCCACTGACCTCTTTCTTCTTGTGCCAGACAGTTTCTCTGGAAGCATTTTTAACATCAATTGAGTCTGTTGGAGCCAGGTGATTTCTGAGATGACAAATGGAGGAGTTTGGTACAGCTTCAACTGCATTGGCAAAAAGTGGTGTTATCACTTCAGCCTTGGTATCAACAGAGAAGGTTTGTCTCAAACTTCCACATTGTTGTCTTGGGGCAAATGTTTTGCTTGAATCAACTGAATTTGTGTGGTATTGTGAAAGCAAACAAAAATATTAACGTCATAAAACAATAAGCATTTTTTTGTGTTGAGCATGGGGTAGTTGTGAAATGACTGACTTGATAGATTCAGAGAAGCATTGACTAAATAGTCTGGTCTTTATGTAAGCAAAAGGCGACTTGATGGATTGATTGAGACTGTTGCAGGCAGGAGGTGTATCCGTTATACTAGGATTGGTAGCAGATAATGACAAGGTCACGTTTAGTCCAAGCACTCTTCTGGACGGCAGCACATGGACTTCTGGACTGTTTGGAGGATACAAAAGGAAAAACAGATCTGTTAGGTTTAGATGTTAGGTTAAAGGATAGATGAATTAGGTTAAAGGGTAGATGAATTAGGTTAAAGGGTATAACCAGTTATAGATGATAAACCTAACAAATCTGTCAGGCTTGGTTGAAAAAATATGGATGGGGTAAGATGAAACTTCTCTCTTTGTCAATTCTCATTAAGAAAACAATTCATCGTCACTGCTAGAGTGAAGCTGCGCAGAGCCCCAAGTTACAGATATTTATTTATTTGTGTCACATGCAACACAGGCCAGAGGAGTATGCCTACATATAGGCTAGGCTAGGCTAGGGGGGCATAGATGAAACACATCCGTTAACGGATACGGTTTCCAGATAAGGACAGGGCGGCGACACTGCGACACACAGGCTCACAGGCGGCGACAGTGTTTTTGGGGCAATTTTGTGTGATAGCCAAAATGGCGACAATCCAAGAAAAAAGACTTAAACCAAAGATGGGCAACATGCTAGTAATTTTTTTGAAATTTTTGCTATATTTTTGGCTTACTAGTTGAACCATGGGTAAAAAATATGGAAAATTTTCTTAAATTTTTGTCTTATTATGGCTATTAAAATGCTGAATAAGCACACGATTTTAGAAGTTTTTAAATTTTGAATATAACATTTTGGCTATAACAAGGCTGGGTGGCGGATAGTAATCAAAGCACATGTAGAGAGTACACAAGAGAAGAGCCTTCTTCGTATGTCGGTCCCACAGCAATCCCTACAAGACTTGGAGCTCCTTTTGCGGAAATCTCGCGTTTGTTTCGTTGTTTCTTGGCGCAGATCGTATCCTTTCTGTGGGATGAATCCGATCCGGGGCTAAGAAGAAGAAGAAGAAGAAGAAGAAAATAGGTATTGAATACGTGACTCTTTTTTTGTTTCAATTGGAAGCATTCGAAGAAGGTCGATAGGTGAAATAGATTTGTGGTCTTTTATTTGTTCGTTTGGTGTTTTTTTTTTTTTTTTCGCGCCCCACTTCGCAGTTGTTCTCGTCTGTGTTTCCCAGAGCA
>Ga0116227_10006644_pt1 | contig 23265 bp, 18 predicted proteins | sample S1TSphgellanicum_FD_89693 | JGI IMG/M metagenome (GOLD analysis project Ga0116227, IMG submission 89693) | Host-associated microbial communities from peat moss isolated from Minnesota, USA - S1T2_Fb - Sphagnum magellanicum MG | ecosystem: Host-associated > Plants > Peat moss > Unclassified...
AAAAAAAAAAAAAAAAACGTAGACAAAATAATCTGTAATGCGAATTAGTCGTATTCCACCCCCGCCCCCCAATCAGCATTCCTCACTTCCATGCCGACAACAAACTCGAGGCAGGAGGTTCATAAGAAAGACACGAGATCAAGACCCTGAAATCGAATCTGGTTGACGGATCATCACTTCTCCATCCATAAACATAGCATCGACATGTAAACAAAAGTTTGTGGATACTCGCTAGTTATAAAACTGATGAACTCGGAGACACACTCTTGGATCGTCTCCTTAGCGTCCTTGGCAATCTTCGCATTGGCTGGTAGCGCCTTCTTCATGATACGGCTGATGTTGGCAATGGGTAGGAAGCGATCCTGCTCTCGCACGCTGGAATTGCTCCGGTCGCCTCCACCCTGGTTGTTGCCGTAGTCATCTGAGTGAGGGCTGTCTTGGCTGCCAGGGCTACCAATTTCAGCCATCGGACCAACCGTAACTGCAACAACCAGTCAAAAAAACTTGGCCGCCCCCCCTCCCCTGGACAAACAGCAAAAAGCAAAGTCTGTGGGAAGGTGGTGGGCTGGATAGTGCAGAGGCAGCAGGCTCAAAGCGTCCCAAGTTTCCCTTGCAAAGCAACGCTGAAACTGCATAACAACGCTGGAACCTCGTAACCGGAACCCAAGGTTGAGCCGTTTCTCTCTGTCTTGGTGAGCCTCTGTCATCCCACCACTTGTCCCTCCCGCCTTCATGCCCCAGGAGCCATCATCCGTTCATGACCGTACACACCAAAGTCTACACTGAGGTGTAGGCTAAAACAGCAGTAAACCATATCCCTTCACCGAACAGGTCTAGTGACCTGTGACCGAACAAAAGCGGTGCAGCCTCCTCGTCAGTGGTTGACATCCCTTCCCTTCGCCGAGGGAGCATGGCGAGTGACCCGTGACCGAACAGAAGTACTTCAGCTATAACTTGCTTAGTGTTTTTAAGTGTGAAGGTAGTTTTTTTCAGTGTTGTTTGGTTATTTGAATTTTACAAAGAGTCACCAGTTCTGCCTTTTTAAATTATTTTAGAATCAGAGAAGCATTGGTTCCAGTTCTTTGACACAAAATCAGAATCAAAGAACCGCTGATCCCGGCTTTTTTTTTTTTCAAGCCTTAAAGAACTGACGGTTTTCATGAAAGAACCGGAAAAGAATTGGCTGTTTTATATTCCGCAACTGGCTGCCTTATGTTTTGAGAACCATGACAATATGACCCTAACGAATGACATAATAACCGCCGGGGTCTATCTGTTTCTAATAATCACTCAGCACTGGTAGTTTTCAAAGTATGAATCCGAAGAACCACCCTAATAACCGCCGGGGGTTTTTCTGTTTCTAATAATCACTCAACAGTGGCTGTTTTCAGCTGAGGACGGTAAAATCGGCAATGGGTACTTATTGCACACACGGTACTGTCTGCTTCCTTTTTCCCTGACTGCCCGATTTCCTGACCAAGATGTGCTGCCCACACGTAAAATTTGGGTTATATTATATACACTTTGGGTGTGTAATTGACACTAGGAGGCATTATATGTCCATTACACACCCAAAGTGTGGATAACTAGTCCCAGAATTTGTCTGGGCAATGATCCATCTTTTTCCCAAAAAGATGGATTGGGCCAAGGGCAGACAAGAAAAAGAAGAAGCAGACTATACTTTTTTTGGTACTGTCTGCAATGTGGACCCATCGCTGGACGGTTATTAGAAATGGCATCTGATAACCTGCAGCTTTCAAGATGGTTATTTCTGATACATAGATCCCAGGTCCATGATATTTCAGAACTGCTGGTGGTCAAGGTTTTGAACCGGTTCTTTTATTAGTTTTGAGTACCACCAAGTCCAGTCTAGGGTGCACGTATCCTACCCTTTATCTGCAGAGGTTCCTCTCTTGTTTCAAAGATGGAATCACCCAGCACAGGCATCTACATTTGGAAGTATTATTGAAAAGTGGAGTCGTATGAGAATGGCATCAATGAGAGCCTAGCATGAGGGCATCTGTAGTAAGAGAGGCTCAAGAGAGACAACACAGAAGGAAACAGAGATCCCTGGATTTGACATTTGAACTCATGGTAAATAATTTTAGGATTAGATACACAGAAACAAGCATATGTAAAAGCTGTTGCAGGCAGCATGGTACCCTGATGCAACCTATTTTCTTCAAACACACAATTTGCTTCTGACATAGTTTGTCCAGACTCTGGAACAAAATGTTTGAGAGGAAAAATAGTCAGCAAAAAAACCAATGTCTACCCATAATTGCTCCAAGCACTGCCAGTATCAATTACATTAAATGCAATATTGACTAGGTTTGGAATGTCCCCCAATGATGGCCCCTTTGGACTCTCGTCAACCCAAAGAAATGAATAGAGATGATCAAGGGAGAATGAGAAAATTCAAATAGATATGACACAAATCCTCCAGATTGAAACAAGAAAATTGAGATGCACACAGTGAAATATTTAACAGGAAGCTTAACCAGCACCAGCATCACTCTTCTTCCTCTTGGATTTGTGGGTGGTCACATTCTCGTCCTCACCTAAGTCCCTCTTCTTCTTCCTCCTCTTCTTATGGCTTACTGTGTCTGCTTCATTGGCACCTTCAGAAACCTTCAGTCTGCTCTCCTCTTTTGATGTTTGCTTGTGCTTTGATTTCTTCTGTCCATTCTCTGAAGGTCTGTCACAGCCGAAATCAAAATTCATGCAGGAAGTCAAATCAGCCATCAAAAGAAGTCAAGCCATTTTGCATGGCAAATTAGTCAAACTCAGAAAACACAACAATTCCTGTAGGAAGGAAACATGTTTAGGGTTTGAGGTAAAAACAAACAAGATGCCAGACAATATATTTGAAAAGTGACAAAAGAAAAGGAGAATGATGAGTTAAGCTTTGGATGAGGCAAAAAATTGAAGGCCTTCACCTCAAAGAGCCAATGCCTCTGTTAAAGGTGCACACTTGCAGTACCCAAATAAAGTTCCCAAGTCAAGTTTCGGCATTACATAAGGGCAACAATTCCAGACCATTTTATTGTTTTTGAGTTGCTGTCCAAAGGAGTGAGCTGAACTGTATCCACTTAATTCCATAACACTGCCACATGAACTGAGTGTTCAAAGTGCATAGGATAACGCAGAGTAGTATGTCATGTGGCATACACCAGTGCAAGATTGTCAAGAGCAAAAAGACTGTAGGAGTAGAACCTGCTCTGAGGACTGGCAGTCTCTTCTCTCCTAGTTGCCTTTGTTAGATGGTCAAGCCACTTGACACAGCCTGTGTGAACCGCTTGTAGAGAACCACAGAGGTCAATTATTTCTTCAGTTTCCTGCACACTGCAGGGCAGCTTGGTTAGCTCACTCTTAACTGAATGAACTAGTACATGAAACAGACATCTATCATGATCTGATTTCCTTTACAATGAAATGGATTTCTTGTATAAGGTTTGATAACATCCATTCTGTCCAAAGATAACCCTCTAAAGCCTAGCTGGTTAGAGCTGGCATACAACAATGCAGTGAACTTTTGTAGACTGGAACTAGTAGACCACATTAATTGAGAGGAGTTTTCAAAGAGAATGAAATCACAGACCAAAGCCTGTTAAAGAAACCACAGCACAAATGCCATGGGGGGAAAGGTGTGCTACTTAAACCCCACTGTCACTAATACAGATCAGGAACTATCTGATATGAAACATTAATTCCTCTTCACTGAAGCAAGAGTGGGTTGCAAGAAGACCTTTTCACAACGAAGCGGATATTGCTGCCCAAGCTGATGGAATGTTGGTGGTCTGATTCACTCCGCCAGGCTTTCATGCCCCCCTGATGCAGTAGAGGGTGAAGGAAAACAAATTAAATCAGTTACAATAGCAAAATACTATTCACTGAATCCATTTTTGTAACAAGAGATGTGATGGGTGACAGGTTGCAATATGTAGACAACCTTAATGTGAGCAAATTTCTAATCCTGAACTTTCAAAGCAGTTATGTGCTACAAGATCATATATCTATGATATTCCAGATAGATCTCCACAAAACCACTTTGAAAGTAACATCATGATGATGAATCCAGTCATAACCTTATGAGAGTCACTCACAAAGTGTCAGACCTTCACCTCCATCATGGATAGCAGCAATGAGCTGCCCTGACTACCCACTGACTTCACCAGCTCCTGATGGTGGATGTAGATAAGTACATACTGAATCATCATAGTACAGGTCTTCACGGATGTCTGCAATGCCAATGGCTGCATTGAAGAGGCCCAAGACCACCACCCCTAAATAGTCTTTCTCCACTTTGTTCACCTTCCCCTCTGTTCAATCCCAAGAGAAAACTTCAATCAATTGCCTGCAGAAAGGTTCAAACTTGGAAATGTGATACTCACAGAAATGTCCCTTTTAAGAGTCTCAGGGAGGAGTGGTTGACAATTATGAGAACATGAAATGGTTCAAGCTATACCCTAGAATACATTAATTACAAAAAGTGAGAGCACTACAATTGCAATTATAAGCAATCAGTTGCATCACAGGGCTTCCACAGTGTCAGGGCACTCATTGGTAGTTGATCTCTCTGAATAAAGTCTATATTCCTTCAAAACTTTGGAGTAAAGAGCTTTAACAAACAGCAGCATGTGATTACCTCAAAACCACAGAAATTCAAGCCTGTTCAACTATAAGGATCTTCTTACTTCATTCACCACAAGACAGCCTGCACTAGTGTAGCAAAACCTCATAAACTGATTGGATGTTGGCTCATACCTACAAGCATGCCAATCTTGGGAGAGAACAAAAGGAATGAAGCTTTCAACTGAACATGGAAATATGGTGACAGTCCTGACAATATATTTGCTGTGCGCCCCTGGATTTTGGGGTCCAAATATGCAAGCACCACTCCTTCAAATTCCTCATTATACCTGCAATGTCCATTTGCATATCAACTGACAACTTTGAGAGCAAATAGAACCAAACACTGAGGCAAATAGACAACCTAACTCAGGAATCAGCTGCCCGAAACATGAGACTAACTGATTTCTCGATGAATTCGTTAATTACAATAAGGTCAAGAAAGATTCTGGGGTACATTGATAAGACCATCTTCACCATTGACTGTACCATTGTTGCCTATATAGTCATGCCTTTGGCACTCTCTGCAATGGAAGCCACCACCTGCCAAAAGATGATAACCTTGGCATTTGGAAGATCAACTCAGGAAACTTACTCATCATCTTTTTGAGATTATTTCAGTGTTTTCAGTAGCTGGGGAAGAGAAGCCTAACTGTTTGAAGACATGCCTCCAGAGATGCCATGCCTTTTGGTCTATCTCTGAACACCTGCCAAGTGCTTAGGATACACAATGGCAGGCTAATGGGAAACCTTTTTTTTCTGTGTTTTCAGTACCTTGGGAACAGAAAGCCTAACTGCTTGAAGACATGCACGCATCCAGAGATGCCATGCCTTTTGGTCTATATCTGAACGCCTTACAAATGCTAGGGTACACAATGGCAGGCTTAGGGGAAACGTTATTTGTATGGAAGGAAGGGATTCGGACTGATCGAGAGAAGAGCATTCTCGTCTCATTCTAAACGTTGCATCTCTCCTGATGCCGGAGAGAACCAGCTCCTAGGCGTTTTTCTTTCAGCATTGTGTCTCAGATTCTGTTGAGAGTCCAGGCAAGAAAAGCTTATCGGTTTGCGCGTTTAAGATGCTCCCCAGCTCCGCAGAAAGAAAAATCAAACTTGCCGAAAAGATAACAGACGAAGCGGGAGACTGAAAATATCAAAAAGACTTTACCGCAGAAGGAGAGAGTTCATGATTTCACGGACACCTTGCTGAACATTGGCGGCACGAGAGGGATGCAGGTAAACGCTGAGCTTTGCATAGATGTGGGTGAAGCCTTCCATGACAGTGTAGGGACTGGTGCTGGCCATGGTTGCGCTACCCCCATCGTCTTCTTTCTTCCCCTTCACAACAAAAACTGTGTGTGTCTGTGCGTAACACATCTCGCACCGGAACGCAACCCTAACCCTAACCCTAATGCAAGGGTTGTGGCGCAAATGTGGAACAATGGAAGACGTGACGTGAAGTTCGCCGGGTTCGCATGAATCTGGTGTGGAAATGGCTGAGAAAAGTAAGGCGGCATCGCTCATTAACAGATCATGCGAAGTGGTTGTGAGCACGCTGCTTGTCTGGGCAATAGGCTCATTCACATGTATTCCAAAATGCGGGAGCATGAAGGGTGATTGGAGAACGTTCAACCAGATTCTCCATCACGCGCTCTATTCTCGGACTGCAATGTTTGGTACAGGTGCCGTGCACGGCAAGCTCTTGCAGATTTCGAAAGGATCCATATGATCCTTTGATTCATGACCTTCGTTTACAGCATTTCTACAACACTGGAAACACTGCAGCAGCACGTTTGCTCCTTTGATTCACAGGCTTAGTTTACAGCATTTCTACAGCAATTTCTACAGCACTGGAAACACTGCAACATCACGTTTGACCTTCTTGGCTTCAGTGGCTGTCTTCATGAGGCAGAAGGATACAAACAAAGACAATGTCCTGTGAACTGAGTGTGCAGGCTTCTCTGTTGAAAAGCCCTTGATCATTGCTCGCAGAATTCAAAAGTCATCAAATTGAGCACGGTATCGACGAAGAAGGCACTGCTAACCTTGAGAAGCTCGAGCACCAGTAAATATATGTTCCTACCGTTTGATATGGTTTGCAGATGCAAGAGAAGAAAGCAAACAATGACGGGAAACAGATGGAAGCTCTAAGAGCAACGACGACGGATACACAAAGAAACGGCCATGGCAACGGGAAGTAGTGTCTCTTGTTGTTGGGGGCATTAACATAGTTTCATTGCATTTTTGTTTAGATTCAAGACGATCAGTAGTGTCTTTTGTTGTTTTCGGGAGGAGGGGGGTTGTTATGGCAGAGAAGGGATAGTTGAGATTGCCACGTTTTTCTGTGCAGCTCCATTGACTCAGGAGGATCTAACGGGCGATAAGTTACATTGTTTCCGTGTCTCACCGACAGCGATGAAAGTGAAAGAGGTAATTCTCAAGGGGAAGGGTGTTAGAAGAGGATCGGGTTTAGATGAAGTGGATGCTGAGATATTAGTCGGTTCAACTGCATGTCAGAATGTGGTTGGGTCTGCAATACGAGCTGATAGAGAAGCACAACTTGTCGAGATAGAGAGGTTAGAGAGGGAGGCAAATACTGGAAGGTTGGAGAGGGAGATACTGAAATGCAAAGTAGAGAGGATGGAGAGAAGCATTTCACTTCAAAGCTTTGTTGATGACTGGTTAGGTATGCCCACAACTAAAGCTTTGAACAAAAAAATTGTGAAAGGGATTGACAATGAGTATCATGCATGTGCCAAAGATGTCAGAATGATACAGCTTCAGAAGTTTGCAGATGGGAGTCTTGTGCAAGAGGTTATGCATCAGATTTGAAACATCAAGGATGGTGTTGATCTGGAGAGGTCAAAACAACAACTTGAAATAATATCTCAAGTTATGACTCAATGTGGGTTGGACAGGGCAGGATATATCTCTTTGTTGATGGCTACAGAACAAGTGAATGGAATTGTTCATGTCACTTGGACAAGAGCCACTTTCCAAGAGTTTATTGATGCCATACAGGTTGAAGAATTGGAAGAGCTTGGTCATTTTCTCATCTTTATTGCAAAAGAGTTCAATGTCAAGAAGAATGTTGGATTGCAGATTGAGTAGATTGGGATGGAGGAGCACATGTTGCTGAAGTTTGGTAAGAAGTCACAACCACAACTTTGCCATTGATTCTTTTTGGGATTTGTCCACTGAAGTGAAAGAGAGCTTCGATCTGTATCCTGAGAAATTGGATTCATAAATGGAGATGTGAACCTGATGTGAATCATCATCGGCATCAGCATCAGCATCAGCATCTTTCTGGTGAGTTCCATATTATTGATAGAATCTCTGGAGGTACTCAAAAAAATTTCTTCAATAGAGTTCAGCAAGATTTCAAAGAGTTAGCTGGACCTGCATTTGCTGCTGTTCTAATAAGATTGGCTTTGCAAAATTTCCAAAAGCCTCAAACACTACTGGTGTTGTTACTTTGTCCTCCCTTTTGTTCTCCTTGCTCATCAATAAATGAAGCTTGACAGAGAGCATCATGCATCATCTTTGGTCTTCCAAAATTTTAGTTCTGAGTGTTGCACTGCCATGCAGACTGCAGCTTAAATTGTCCGTAGGTGAAGAAAGTGTGCCCTTTCCAAAACCACTACTGTGCAGGCAGTCCTCTTAAGGCTCTGGTTTCCAGCACCTGCTTGCTGTATGCCATTCACGTAATGTTCTATCTCTATTATGGAGGGTCTTCAAGGAGACTGCTGATAATGCTTGGAAAAAGTCATAAGAAGAAATATCTGCACTTTCTTGCTTCCTTTGCTTGAAGGAACATCAGAGGGAAGATGTCTTGTGCATGCATAAGAATAGGTGTGACAGTAGTTTTTGTGCTTTGCATATTGAACTTTTCTTTGGTCTCTTTCTATGTTTTCTTTGGTGTTCATGTTTTTTCCCCTGCTCACATTGGTTCTTTGTTGTTGTTGATGTGTTTGCTTGGTGGTATACAGGTTTTCTTCCATTGATGGGAGTTGCCAACTGTGTGGTCAATCAGCTGTTGCGAGCTTCAACTATTATTCTGCAACACCAATCTGTAATATTGATTCTGGATTCACACTCCCTTATGAGAATCTGATAGTCTTGCATGGGCTGTTTTATGAAGGAACTCTGGTTGAAGTAGGACAGTATGGTTTCACCTAATGCAAACCTGTCATAAACTCTTCTCTAAACCTTGATACACAAGATTTGTGCAAATATTCAGCTCTCTTTTACTTTCTTTCTTGCTGTTGCAATCTATTGTGAAGAGACCTCTTGTTTTACTACTTTGAAAGTTTATGTTCCTATTTCTTGCAAATTCTTTTGATTGTGATTCAACATTGTTTTATCTGCTGCAGAAAGAGACACTAGAGGAGAGACCAACAGTATCAGCACATCCTGGTAAATGCTAGATAGCCTCTCTTGAATCAAATAATCTGGCAGTAGTAGCCATTGCCAGTTGTCTGTACAGTGAAACACACTCACTGCGGACATAGCTCCACTGCATGAATGAGGGGAGGCATCAAATGCTAGAGCGGAGCACCACAATCAGATTGTCCTCTGTCTAATTGTCATGAGTGGAGTGAACAGCAAAGGTTTGAGTAGTACAAAGTTTTGGGTGCTTCATGAACAGACAAGCTTTCCTGCTCACCTGTGTGTGTGAAGATGCTGTAATTGGTGGAGATTGACTCATGTGGAACAAAAGAGTATCCCTTAGGTTTTTCTGGTTAAGAAATTGTGCCACAGCTAAATGACAAGATATAGTGATACTGTCTAGCATACTGTTGGAAACAGGCCAGGAGAGACGTGTTGGGAATTTTCAGGGTTTTGGGAGGAGGCCTGGTCAAGGTTGTTGTCATTCTAAGCTGAAAGTTATACTGTCAGAAAGTGCTGTGTTTTTGTTATTGTAAATGAGTGTTTTGGTCTCTGCTTTCAACACCTGTTTATAGCATTCACAATAGTAAGCTTTACTTTTGACCTTGCTGTAAACAGGTTTTGGGAATTGTGAATGCTTGATTACAGCAAGGTGAACAGTAAAGCTTACCATTGTATCCTATTCATGTGAGACTTGTTTTGCTAGAAATATGTTGAAATGGTCACCGGATGGTTCAGGATCTCTGATTCTTGTTGGGGGGAACCCTAGTGCCGGAAAGAGCACTCTCCTTTTACAGATTCTTTCTCAAATGCAATTCTCTTGATTGTTTTCTTAGGTTTGTTGTATGTATGCAGGATGTGGAAAGTTCTGAGTTTCTAGTATTAATATTTTTTGTTCACTTCAGTGGCATCAACAGGCAATGGAAGCAGCAAATTTGTAGTTCTTTTAACCCCTAAGTGCCTATGCAACCCTAAATGGGTCGCTCCTGATTTTAGGTCAAAATAATCTTTTGAATTCATTCTTGTACACTGAAAATTATCTTTTCTGATTTTCAACCATTTGGATGTTTAAGGAACCAAAAAGGAGTTCCCTCCCACACATGGCTCTCCTTATCCTCCTAGATTTTTCACCTTATTCCAATCTCCTTCACAACTCCTAATTAAAGGAAACCATTCATCCTTTATCCACTTTCTACTTGGACTAATTAACCTAGATATATAGCTTCACCCCTTAGTAAATAGAAGATGGTAAGTGAATTATATTTACCACTATTAATTAAACAATTACTTGGATGCTTTTCTAAGTCAATTAAACTAGTAACATATTTTTTTCATTACAAGTACTCTTTTATTAAAATTCATTCCCATAATTATTTTACAACATAACTACTAGTGAGTGTGAATAGTGAACATGTGAAACCAACTTTTGTGAGCACAAAAAAATCTTTTTTGAATATTTTGGCCACATAAGCAAAATAATCTTACTAGATATATAGATATTCTTGACATGTATACAAAAATATTTTGTCTATGTGGCAAAAAGTTTCCATTTAAACTAATGGAACATTCTAGTTGTAGAAATAATATTTTCTTCTCTTTGTTTAAGGATAAGAATAAGAGGAAGTAATTAATCCACCCATATGATATTTTGCATTATTAGTCAATATTGAATTAACACATTCAATTTGATGAGTGATTTTTCACACAATGAAACATGATTCATACCAACTAAATTTATGAATCAACATAAATCCAATCCTTTATGAAATCAAAACTTCCTAAATCAAAACAATAACAAGTGGTGCAATTTTTGACCTTAGAACGAAACATATAACATCATGTTGAATGTTACAATGGACACTATTGTTTTATAAATTTTGTTGTCACTTTTGATTATTATTTTTACTTACATAGAAGTTATAGAATGAACCAACAAGCAACAAACTTCATTGCAACTCCAAGTTGGGAAATGAATGAAAATTTCAAACTACCCACAAAACATGACATGCTACAATACATAATACATGTGTTTACATGGCACCTATTTACCCCATTTTTCCAATGAATTTGAAATCATAATCATACAATCCATGCAAGTGTAGGTTGGGAAGTTTTCAATTGTAACTTCATATTGCTTATTGTTTGAAGTTTCACCAAATAAAATCTTATAGGTTCATCCAATATATCCAAGAGTAGGAACCTCCAATGGTGGTTAGAAAGTCATGACAAGAAGCTGACCAACCTTTTACTAATTGTAATGTTGTTTTGACATTATAAATGGTAGTGTGCGTCAAACAACCTTCCCATTCCATGTTATGGGCCACAACATTACATTGGTAGGTTGATTAATTAGAATTGAACTTTTCTCACCAAATAAATTTTGAGGAAAAATAAGTTGTCATTTATTGAAAGCAAAACCTACTCCCACCCACGGTGTCAGTGTGTTTTATCTACCATATCATTTTAGGAGATTGGAGTCCCAATCAATTCAATGGAATGATTAGATGGTGGAGTCAGTATCATGTATGGTATGCAGTGTGGTCAACATCAAATCTTCTAAAGTTTTTGTTTTTATCACTTGGAAACAAGCACAATTTGTGCACACTCTAAATTCATCCGTAAAGTAGGTAAAACATAGGATGAGAACCTTGCGTTTGGGTGAAACTGACAATGTAAAAAAAAAATCAAGATGAGACCACAAGAAAAGAAAATAATGTAAGATGAAACACAATTTTCCTTTTAATTGTTGTGTTTGTGCCACATGAAGACCCATTGTGTGAAGACTTCTCCTATGCATGGATGGTGTGTAAGTCCTTTTTTTAGGCAGTTCATGTGAGCTTGTGAAAGTTTTGACTTGTGTTTCTACCATAAGAAGCTTAGGTTCCTTGCATTTATAGATGATTTAAATGACAAAAGTTAAGGGAGGCAAAAGAGTTACAAACTTTTGAGTGTAATGGTTTAGGTCGAGAACCAAGATAGTGTGTAGAGGAGTAGCAAAGGCATTCTTGGCCTTTGTGTTTAGAGACAAAATAGAAACAAAATAGAAATAGAGACAACACCCTAGGTGTGCATTAAGTGAGGAGACAAAGACAATGCAAGCTTTGCATTTAGAAAGGAGATAACAATAACAAAAGCTTTGGATGAAAACAAATCTTACTTCGAATTTGGAAGTTTCAAGTTTAGAGAGGAGATGGAAACGTAGAGACCACATCTTTGTGTTAATTGAGGAGATGAAGACAACACCCATTTTGCATTTGGAGAGGAGGTAGGAGGAGCCATTAAAGTTGCATTAGAGCTTGGAGATTTGCATCAATTGCACCAAAGTTTGGAATTTTTGTTTGGGGTGGAGAAAGCAACCAATTCACATTTAGAAAAGAAATAGAAAAGGGGTCTAGGACCAAAACCATTGCAATATGGTGAGATTTTAGGTAGGTGAATGTTTACAAAATTTACCTAGGTTGTTCTTTTCAAAACAACATAACATTGATGGTGTTTATGCAATGAATGTGGGAACATGAGGATGTTTTTTGGGGATTGTTGATGCCATGACCTCACATTGTGGGAGTCCTTGCTTTCAGTGTGTTCTCTCTCCATTCTTTCCCACAAAGTGCGAGCTATACAATTGGTGACCGATAAATTTTTAACACAATTCTTAAAGTGATTTGAGCTAGAGCCAAGCCCACAATCCCAATCTTTTGATAACTTACACCTTCAATTCTCAAATTGTAGTCTCCAAACTGAAATCCCATATGCATCTAATGTTTTTTTGTTGCCTCCCCCAAATTTTGTGGTGATTGAACACATTTTTCCACACTTGCCATTAACGGATCCTTTCATGTTTTGGCACATTTGCCAAGTAAGCAAGGAATAGTCTATTGTTGTGGGGAACACAAGAACATGGAATGCACTTGAAATTGTCAAAACCAACAATCTCAATTATTGAAAAATGATATCTCAAAAAGGCCTCCATAGATCCTTCTTTAAAATTGCATAGAGTTTGAAATGCAATGTTTGGAAGGATTTTTGGCCATGTTTGATGATCAATTTTTCTTGGTGGATGGAAATGAGGTTTTGGAAAGTGAATAGTATAAGGTTTAAAGGGTTTAGGGTTTTGATAGTTATGGCACATGAAAAATTCCCAACATTTGCATCTAGAACAAGGTTGTATTTTTTGTTTCTAGATTTTTGGAAATGTCAAGGTACCTTGCTAGGTGCTTTAACATGTGAACTTGATTTCATTATTATTAATAAAAATGACCATTTCATTCAAATTGTATATTGATTTTGGGATTATTCCAATTTTGTAACCACCCATCTTAATGCTTCTGGTGATGATTTCATCTTGTTGTTGAGTAAACAAATTTTTGATGATTGTCTTCATGTTGGTATGGTCCAATTTGTGCTCATCCCATCCAAACCCTTATATCTAGTTTCATTGAAACCACAAATGTGGATTTTGTTGATTAGTTCTAATCTAAAACATATATTGGTTTTCACCATCACTTTACATCATTGTTGAGGTGTTGGTCTAATAGTCCTTGTTCATCCCATCTAAACCCAAATAAACCCAACATTTAAACCCAAATCCCCATGCGAATTTTGTTGATCAAATTTGATCCAAAATTACAGTTGGTATTTTTTTTTTATAATTCTAATGATTATCTTTATGTTGGTTTGGTTCAATTTTTTATTCATCCCATCCAAACCTTATTACTTTAGTTTAATTGAAGACCACAAATGTGGATTTTGTTGATTAATTATGGTCCAAGTCATATGATGTTTCTAATTGTCAATTTTCATAATTGTTAAGGTGTTAGTCTGGTAGTCCTTGTTCATCCCATCTAAACCCAAATTGGTCAACACTTTAACCCTAATCCCAAACATGAATTTTATTGATAAAAAATTATTTTTTTTCTTTCACAATTTTATTAAGTATATTCATGTTGGTATGGTGATTTTTGCTTATCCCATGCAAACCCTAATACTTCAATTTCATTGAGATGCCAATTTAAAATTTTGTTGATTTGTTTTGAACATGACAAGTGGCAACATTAGGTCATTGAAAAGATGGCCCATATTTATTTCCACTAAATAAAAAATTAAGAATTGACATTCAACATTTATAGTGACATGTGGCAAACATAAGGTTGAAAAAAAAATGGCCCAAATTTATTAAAACGAGTTTTAATTTTATAAATCAAAAGGCCACGTGAAAAGGCCAAAGAGTGAGGATGATGATGTCAAAGGTTATGGTAAAATTGAAGTTTAGTTATCTTTTGAAATAAAACTTGCTTATTTATAATAATTCATATTTTTTTTCCATTTGATTTGTCTAGTTTTATGTGGTTGGCTTTATAGCTTAAAAATTATCATGTTGAAATAGGTAATCTTTAAAACATGGGACCTATCTGTAATTGCGTAAGGAGCTATCCTAACCGACACCCCACTAATCAATTCCTCCCCTTAGCAATTGAAGTATTTGGTTACTTACACAAACATGTTGACGTGTTTTTACATGACTATGCCAATGCCATTTGGAGCTTGAAAGGGATAGAAGGTCCTCATCTTTCTACCTTGATCATTTTTTTTCGTCAAAAAGTTTTGATCACATTACAAATGATTCAACTATCTTCCATCTTAAGTTGGGTGATAACTATAGGTTTAACTACTTCTCGACTTCCACCCCTTCAAAACACACCTCTCATGATCATAATCGATCTATTGCAAGTTGTTGGTTATTGACATATAAATATGGCCGACCTTCCACATGTGGTCAATTATGGACATGGAGAGCTATTTTGAACCAACTTGATGTCTTGTCACTTCTCCCTTTTTCTTTATTTAACTTTTTTGTACATTTCCCTAATCTACAGTGTGTTTCTTAATAAAGCTTTACAAGTCTTTGATGAGTTGTGATTACCATTAGTAAATTGCCACTCTCTTTTTTTTGGTGTAAAGTTTTAAAATGTGCCTTGAATGGCTTGGTTTTCTTTTCATTCATAATTGAATGTCTCTTTTGATTGAGTTAATTGTGCCTTGAAAATGCTCGAATTAGTTCAAGCAAATAATCTCATAATAGTTTGAAATTAATTAGAGAGTAAGCTTTGTAATCTGTTTATGAAGGAAGGTAGTTTGTTTTATAATTATGAGATTCACTAAACCAGGATGCTTCAGATCATGTTCTTGGTGTCTTTTGAAAGCTCTCAATGAGGAGGGGTGCATGGGCTTGGTTCCATGACATTTGGACCTATGGTGCAAAAGTTCTTGAATATTGAATGATTTTTTCATTGAAAATTATATTAAATTGTAGCTGAAAATTGTAGAGGAATTGGAATGTGGTGTTCTTGGAAAGATCTTGATGAGCAGGACTTAATGGAATTTATTTGGTAATTCAGAATGTGGGAGATATTAATTTTTAAGTGATTTCTGCTGCAGAAAATTCAAATAAATTTAAAAAAACCAGGTTTTGGAAGGAAAAATTAGTTGAGGACGTGGCAACATTTGGGCTAACTGCACAGACCACACTAGTAACTTATTAAATTAAGAAACAAGTTGAGTCTCTATGTCCAAACCATTGGTGCTCTGTCACCACAAGAATAGTTGCTAATCCTTTTATGTATACTCAGATTGGTATTCGGGCCCATCTTCAATCCTAAATATGTTATGAATATGAATAATTATGGTTAGTTAGTTAAGTATATTAAGCCATATATCCCACGCTTTAACAGGCAAAATATGTGTGCATTTTAAGGTGCTGACAGTTTAAGGATGTCTTCTAGCTTTGAAGACCTTCTGTGCCAAAGCAATGGGCAAAGCCTTCAAACCTTAATTTCTAATTTGACCTTTGATTCTTTATGACTTTCGCATGAGATGGTGACATATGGCATGAAAAAAAGTTACATTGGCAAGACTAAGGGTATGTTTGTAATTAGAATTGGCAAATCCTTCCTTTGGAAGTACATTTGTCTCCCTTTTTGGATTTTTGTTGAACCCATTGTGTTCCCATCACGTTCTCACATGTTCCCAAGTTCCCAATGTGTTCCCCCAACATGTTCCTTCAATTTTTAATGTGTTCCCTAACATGTTCCCAATAGCACCTCACTTTATCCCATGTCCTTTGCCTTGAGTTTTACTTAGTGATCTTTTGGTGTTGAATTTTTGCCATTTTGTGAAAAACATTTTGAAAAAAAATATTCTGTCACAAATTCCCTGTTTTAAAAAGAAAATTCAACAAAATTTCAAAAAATTAAAAAGATTTGCCAGAAATTGTCACAATTGCTTACAACATGAAAGGGTGCTTAAGATTTTCTACTTTCGTACTTTGAATAGTGCCAAACTTGGTTAAATAAACTTATGGATGATTGTCACCTTAGCAATATCGAAAATTTGGAAAAATAATAATCTGGTGCTACTCCTTTAACCTAAGTATTAGCCCTAAAAGGAAGAGGCTACAATATACCTATTTTGGGACTGCCCGAACCTTCATTAAATTAATTTGGGATGGGCCAACAAAAGGAAAAAAATTAAACTTTTAGGGTCCCATCACAAAAGGGCGAAAAAAAAACCTTTTGGGGTTCCCAGGCCCCACAACAAATTAATATGAGTCATACTATACTATGTCATTTAACAAGGTTTTAAAATACTTCAGTAACATTCTAAGGGGTTTATCTAGAGGTATTCAGATTTTTTGTTTTCTTCATTTTTGTGATGTAGCTGAAGTGGCCATCATCCATAAGACAGTTTAGCCAATTTTTTTTGTTATAAATAGGATTTGAAAGAAAAAATGTTGAGGCATCTTTCACATTTTTGCTACATGCTAAAACCTACTAGAGAAATCTGGAAAATTTTCAAAGAAAATTTGGTAACTAGAAAACCAGAAAAACACAAATTTTTAACCATTTTGAAAAAAAAGAACTGGCTAAATTTTGCCAGAGAAAATACCAAGGATACTAGAGAGAGGATCTCATCCAGGGTTTTAGTTGCTTAAAAATCAAGAAATAGATTTTCTACTAGGAGGCCATGACGGAGCACCACCTGCTGAGTCCCTACAATTGGATTTGTGGAATATTTTCCAAATTTGTGATGGTGAACAGCAATGATAAGAAGCAATCAGCAGGGGAGTGTTTTTCTATGCTTGGAGTTTTATCGGCTTTATCTCCCCTTTCTTTAGTTGATATGCTTCAAGCAACTTGTGAAGGTTTTGGTACTTGGTTGGGTTTACCTCCCTTTTCTTTAGTTGATATGCTTCAAGTGACTCATGGAGGTTTTGATACTTAGTTGGATTTACTTCTCCTTTCTTTAGTTGATATGCATCAAGCAACTTGTGGAAGTTTTCATACTTAGTCAGGTTTACTTTCCCTTTCTTTAGTTGATATGCTTCAAGCAACTGGTGGAGGTTTCAGTACTTAGTGATTCCCTTACATCCTTGTGGCCTGCCTTCTGGGCAGTATGCTTGCCTGGACTTTGGTCCTTGTCCGTTCTTTCTTTTTCTCTCCCTTGCTTGAGTGCTTTCTGTTTATAAAGTTTAATAGGGTTTCATCACAATTGACATTTCTGATATATATATATAGTGTGTTTGAATTTGTGGAATATTTTCTATTTGTGATAGTAAAGAGCAATGATAAGAATGAATCAAGCATCATGCCATGTCCACTCAACATGTACTGGTCCCTAGCGAGGCGGCTGGGATGAGGGAAACTCGATGCCCTTTACAGGGTTTTTCTTCTTCTGTTTCACTTGTACTGGCCCCAAATTAGCAAGCTAAGACTATGCTTGGAATCTCACTAGGTTTCACGCGTTTGTGTAGGTGGCAGCCGAAGACTTAACCGCACTCTCTAGGAACTACTTTGATCAAATTCATTTTGCAGTCAATTGCGTAGCCGTGTTACCAGGGTTTTTCTTTTTCAAAAACGTGTTGAGGCCGGAAAGGCTATTGCAACCTACATGGGAGAGCAAAGTTTACAACACATCCATTTTCCAGGGTGCAATTTTAGGCATCTGTTAATTATTTTATTTTGCTTTCTGGCTATGGTTTTTATAATGAAATCGGTCATTAGGTGATGAGGAATATTTGTGTCTGTGTATTTTGGCAATCATCAAATTTTTAAAGTAGGCATTTTTGGCAATCAACATGTTTATAGCATCTAGGTTTGGGTGATCAACATATTTACAACATCTGTGTTTTGGCAATCAACATCTAACTAAGAATATGTACATACACACATTTGCCATACATTTGGGTTGCTTAATGCTTAAGCAAAAGTATTCAAAACTTAATTAAAAACAAAGCTTCTAGGAGGCGGGGGAGGGGGGAATCAAACCTTGACCACAAAGGTCTTGCCATGTATCAAGGAAGATCTGCACCCCCACATTAGAAAACACACAACAAACAACCCAACTTTGAAATATTCAACCCATCGCCCAAGAGAACACCCATAGCTTGCTTTCTAATCGAATAAATTGCCTACATGACATTGACTATCACAAAAAAAAATCAATATATGTTATGATTGCTCATGGCTTGTAATTACAAAAGTCAACCAAAGAACACAATTTCAAAACAATTGTTTTGTTAAAGATATCTATGCTAAAACTATTCTATCAATCTACCTGGTATCTCACCTTAAGATCTTTCCAATGAAGAATAACATTTTCATATGAAAAATTGAAGAGACTAGAAAAATAGAAAGGCTGAAAAATTTTTACCTAAACATGCGGACACATGCAACAAGGTGTGTTATTAGACAATTTTGTAACTTATTTTCATGTAGGTCAAATTGTTGAAAGTCCTCTCATCTTCCACAAAACCCAATACTTGAATTAGAATGATTTCATCAAACTTAATGTATTCACTTAGCTTGTGTGTCATAATGGGGGGAGCTCTTGATCTTCATCCACAACTTGGAAACTAGGTTTTTATCCTAAGTTTTAGCAATCATTGGATCAACATTGTCAATCATGGTCAACTGGAAAAAAAAAGAAAAGACTACACATCAAGCTTTTGAAAATTTGTTATACGAAGGTATCATATGGTGGGTAGGACAACCGATATATACTAGTTGGGAGGACTAAGAGCTACTAGGTAGCCAAATTTTGTACTAGGGTCACCCTTACAATTTTGGGCCTTTATTTTAAAAGGTTTTTGGACAATTAGTGTTTGGCTTTAATAGGCATAGATAACTATCTTGTGTACAGAGGATAGGGATAAAATGATGATAGGGTGTACTTAGATCTGGGCACACTATTAGGGTTAGGGCAATTTTGCTGAACTCTTTAAACCTTGTTTGATAATTAGATGAAGTAGTGGAGTTCCTTTTGGTGCTTTTACGAGCTAAGGTAGATAGCAAAAAAAAGAGTTCGTAAAATAATGAGAAGGTGAGGAAAATTACCTATTGTTGTCTAGCCTGGGCACAAAGTGGAAGTAGTTTTGTGGCTATGGAAAAGTTACAAAAGTTATAGAGGAAAACAAAAATAGGCAAGGTAAAAGGATACATGGGAGCAAGGGAATGTTTTTTGGGAAAAAGAAAGGGATGTGTGTGTATAAATAAGGGAACTGGGTATAGAGAGCAGATAGGATATTGGGGAAGGTAGATCGGGGATTCGAAAAGGAGGACAATTTTTTGAAACTTGGGGAAAAGATTTGAAAAATGGATTTTCACAAAACTTGAAAGAAATAAAAAAAAAGGGGAGGGAGGTTGTGGAGTGCAGTGTGCATAGGTTTAGAATGCTTATGTAATGTTCTTGATTTTAAGGGAAAGGGTGTGTGTAGTTGTTGTGCAGGTTTTGTTAACTTTGGGGGAAGAAGGGTTAGACAAGTTGAAATAGGTTATGAGATGGTGAAGGAATGACCCAGAGGAGCAAATAAACCAATTGGTAATAAAAAGTAATCTATGCCAGTGGCGAATGGTTTTTCAAAGATGAATAAGAACATTTAGTCTATAATCTCATACTATACCTATTGCGATTTCGGTTTAGTCACCAAACATTAACAAGATTTTTTGATTTATTTTGTTATTTTTTAGACCTCTTAAGACAGGACTCTAAAAAAAACTAGAGTAATAGGTTCTTAAAACAATTTCTAAAATCAATTACAATCACAATGTTTGTATTCAAAATCAAAGCTGCAAAACTCAAAAGATCATCAGAAATGTTCATAAATAGCTCTTCAAAATGTTTTTCAAAATTCTTCCAAAAGAAAACTCAGAAATCTAATTATCAACCATGAATTTTTTTAAAAATGAAGTAAACCTCCAAAGTTGTAAAGCATAAAAAATTCTCAAAGATGATAATCAAAAGATATAAAATCATGTCCAAAAGACATTAGAAAATGTGTATCTCCTCCTCACTGCCACTGTAGTATTAGGCCCGCTTTACACTAGGAGACAGGGCAAAAAAATCTAGGCGCCAACTTTGAGCATTTTGGGGTTGCAAATTGGCCCCAAGTTACTAATAAATGCTAGAACATGGATGTCATGGTATTAATACATGCTGGAACATTGGCCTCAGGGGTTGCAAATCGGCCTCCCAAATTTGATGGTATCCTTTTTTCAGCCTTCGAGCCAATACAAGGCCATAATGTTCAGCATTTATTAGGAACTTGGGGCAGATTGAAAAGTTCTTTTCTATGTCACCCTTGACTCATAGTGTAAAGCCCTTGGCGAGACGCTAAAGACCCCCTAACGAGCTCTGTCCGGCGCTGGTTTCAGGCCAGACAGTGCAGCCCTGCCAAGAACTGCGTTGTTCTGCCGCAGGGTTTTAAATTTTTTTTCCCTTTTCGACTTTGTGTATGCAATAAATATAAAAAAAACCCCTCCTCTTGCAGGAATGTGCAACGCAGAAAAAGGTGTGCAAAAAGACAAGCGAAACCAGCGTTGGACAACAGAGCGCGTTAGGGGGTATTTTGCGTCTCGCACACCCTTGGGGCTGATTTCAACTTTTGCACCAATAGGAATGCTGGATTTGGGTTGAACATTGGCCCTAACTCCTAGTGTAAAGTGGGCCTTACATAGGTTCAAAATTCTCTAACAGTAACCAGCCAGTATGAGAAAAATAAAGAGTTTTTAAAAATTCAAAAACTTTGTATCAGGTCATCGGTTGAGTTATTTACAGTTGTGTAGTACCCCCTGTTCACAAAGAAAACAAGGGGTGTGTCACACAGTGGCCTTGCCATTTACATTAAAAAGTATCCTAAGGAAAAAGAAGAATTATCAAAACTCAAATAATCCACCATGCAAAAATATAATCTTCACAAAATCCTCTAAAAGAAACCAAAGTCCTTCAAGATATTATAACTCTATAACTAATCTCACGTTTTAACACAAGCCAAAATATCATCATTCAAAAATCCTCATATAAAAATAAACCTATTACCTAGGGGCCAAAATCCCTTAAGCTATTATACTGTATAATGAATCTAAACACAATATCCACTGGAGTTATCTGAGGTTTTTTACTGGAGATAGCCACCTTTGGCATTTTTTGAAAAAGTCTTCCAATTTTGTAGATTTGGAGGTAAGAAGGGAGTTAGCTAACTCTGACTCACGTCCCCTTTCACATCAGCATCCATGTAAGAATCATGTAGGCTTTAGAGGTACGTACCCTCTCTATGTCTGGCGGCAACAATAACTTTAGCGCCTCTAATTCTGACTTACCTCCAAGTGTGGCATGACCATCAGGCTCACTTTACACTAGGACTTAGGGCAATTGTTCAACCCAAATCCAGCATTCCTATTGGTGCAAAAGTTGAGATCAGCCCCCGGTGCTTGACATCGGGATCAACGCTGATATAGAAAAGAAGCTCTTCAATCTGCCCCAACTTACTAATAAATGCTGAACATTGTGGTCTTGTATTGGCCCCAAGGCTGAAAAAAAGCATACCATCAAATTTGGGAGGCCGATCTGCAAGCCTTGAGGCCAATGTTCCAGCATTTACTAATAATGTGACATCAATGTTCTAGCATTTATTAGTAACTTGGGGCCGATTTGCAACCCAAAAATGCTCAAAGTTGGTCCCAAGTCTTTTTGGCCCTGACTCCTAGTGTAAAGCAGACCTAAAAATATTGGGTACTTATTTGCAACCCAAAAATGCTCAAAGTTGATCCCAAGTCTTTTTGGCCCTGACTCCTAGTGTAAAGCAGGCCTAAAAGCATTGGGTACTTATTTGCAACCATCAAGGTATATTTGTATAATGGTGCATTCACACTTGATGTTAAATCTATGTTAAATGAAAATCTCGGTGGCATCCTAGGTGGCACTCCATGTTAAATGGCCGATAACTTAATGTTAATGGTGAAAGTGAATGTTAGTTTAATTATAAAATCTTCACTCTAAGTAAGTTTAAGTCTTAAATGACTAGTATGGTGTTTAAGGGACTGAACACTAGAGGCCCTAACACCAAGTGTGAACTGACCTTAAGAAGATTATTCTTTTCTCCCTTGGTTTAAAAACTCAACCACAGAGGAATCTTTGTTTTGCCTTCTTTTCTCTCCCTTACTTTTTTCTTCATACCGTCGGTAGTAGGGGCGACCTGCAATTACGGGTACCGAGTCCATCAATTCTTGTGGTCCAAACTTGGCCTTATCAGCACTTGGAAGTTGGCAGCTGTAGAGCAAAGAAACGAAAGGCCTGGCCGCAGTTACAAACTGACAGATTGTGTCTGAGAGTTGCGAGGCTTCTTCACGAGAGGGATACAAATTACTGAGCTCACAACAAAAGCTTCGTTTGCAATTAGCAGGTTTTACGTTGACTGGTGCAGTGTGCAGTGACGAGGTCCAGATCATCTGTCATTTGACGTCTGGATCCATGGAAAAACCAAAGAGAATCTGGAAGGCGATGCTGACGTTGTTGATTGCAGTGCTGGAAGCTCTAGTGTGCACTCTCTCCAGTGCCCCAGGCGTGTGGGCTCAAATTCAAGGTTTGTTTCACTTTGATACATACTGTCTCTGATTTGTGCGCCCCTTTCGTGTAGTTTGTAACACTCCTGTTCCAGGATAAAAACTCGATTTTGGTTTCCTTATATGCCCGTATTGTTTCTTGAACATGAAATGGAAAACTAACGTTACTAGCGACATATGATGCTGTTAAGAGAAAAGCTTCAACTAGTGTTCTTGGAATTCTTCGCGAGGACGCGCTTCCTAGTATTGTTGATGAAGCATTGGTTCTTGATCTCGGAACGCTGTCCAGGGTTTGATTTCAAGCCTATCATCCACCTACCCTGGTTGAGCCAAAAATGCTTACACAACTGGCG
>Ga0116227_10006645_pt1 | contig 23260 bp, 16 predicted proteins | sample S1TSphgellanicum_FD_89693 | JGI IMG/M metagenome (GOLD analysis project Ga0116227, IMG submission 89693) | Host-associated microbial communities from peat moss isolated from Minnesota, USA - S1T2_Fb - Sphagnum magellanicum MG | ecosystem: Host-associated > Plants > Peat moss > Unclassified...
ACAAAAAAAAAAAAATAAGAAGAAAAAAGAAAAAAAAAAAAAAAAAAAAAACCCGCCCTTCACAGAAAAAAAAAAAAAAGAGAAACGGAAAAAAAAAAAAAAAAAAGGAAAAAAAAAAAACAAAAAAAACCCTAGGGCGCCACCCACCCACCCACGCACGCACCCTTCCCTCCGTCCCTCTCTCCCTCCAGCCTTGTTTTGTTTTGGCGACGCCCGGGAAGAGCGTGCACAGATCGATCGTTCGTTCGTTGTCGCTGACAAGCTTTTCGGGACCATCGTCATCTTGCTTTTGCACTTGTGCTGTGGCCTCTGCTGCCGCTGCAATAGAAGAGAGAGAGAGAGTGAGAGGAAAGGCCGCTGGCCAAGTCGTGCCGTGTTTTTTTTTTCTTCCGAACAAACAAACCCTAGCGTGAGAGAGAGAGACTGTGACACAACAGCTGGACACATACAAGAAACAGGAACGAGAGAAGGTAAGGCCTTCTGTCTTCATTTTGCCGCCCTAGATGTGCTTAAGCATGATGCTTTGTAGTCCTAATCCTCGAATATTTCTGTTTGTTTGTTTGTTTGTTTGTTTGGTTGGTTGTTGTAGGATTTATAGTTTTCGTTTTCTTTCTGTAGAGTCGGTGTTCGTATGGAGATTTCGGGTCGGGTCTAGATAATAGCTTATGGCTTCTTGTTGCCTCCTCCTCCCCCTCGTTGCTTGCCATAGCTGTGTCTCAATTTCGTGTTGTGTGTTTTGAGGCTCCGTTTTAGTGAGGCAAGAACTGGTTTGTAGGCACTGGGTTTTTGTTTTGAGGTTGCAGAAAGTCTGAAACCCTAAGGATGCTGGCAGTAATGGCCGGCACTGAAAGGTTGAGACTGAAGCCATCTAGTGTCGTGTCTTTTTTCTTTTTGTTTCTTGTTTTATGAGGTGTTTTTATTTTTCTTCTTGAGGGGGAAGCTTGATGCAATTTACGTGGTTGCTCTGCACATGTCAGATGTATCATTGACAGATAGACTTGCATGTGTTTCAGATGTGTTTTGCGGGCCAGAGTAGTGGCAATGTCCAGCTTTTCTAGAAACTTTTCTGCTGTAGTATGATAACCCCTAGCACAAGGATTATGGGTTTTGGACCCCAGATGTGATCTGTGAACTTGAAATTCATTGCATCATGCTGTTGTTCTTGTTTAAGGTTGCATATTGAAAAATCTTTTGTTCACCCGTTCTGGTTTTTTTGGAAAGTCCAGTGGGGTTAAAAGCAGTCAATCACTTGTAGTAGTGGGAAACCCCCTTCTTTACCCTAATAATCCCCCTCTCCTCCTCCACCCGCACACACCCTCCCTTCTTCCTACTGGATTCCTTTTGTATTCAGAAGTATGCATTTAGTTAATTGCTTGTGCTTAAAGATGTGTTTCCCAGAGTCCTCATGGCAGCATGGTGGTGCTTACTACCTAGCAGTCTTGGGATGTGGACCATCCATCTTGTGGAGAGACAACAACTTGTCAGTACCAGCATTTCCACAGCTGGATGGAAACTAGATGTATGGTGGCCTGAATGTGAAACATCATGGCTATTAGATGCCTCATCATGTGTTTGGCACATGTTTGCTTGACTGTTGTCTCATGATGTCTCGGACTGCACATTTTGGAGGCTAATCATACTTTCTTTCTGTGTACTTCCACGGGTGCAGAATTGGTGAGACAATCTCAACTCTCTCAAACGTGGAGTTCTCCAAAGCCTGGAGCAACTAAGCCACAAGTGAGTTGCCTTGGGTTGGGTGATGTCCACTTCTGTTCCTTCACTTTTTTTTTAATGGCAATTCCTTTTTTGGAGATGTGGCAATGTTTCTATTCTCTTAGTGCATCTCAGTTTTCTTTAATACTGATAACCTATTTGCTTGATTTGCAATGCAGGCCCCAACAGACCTGGTCCAAAGCTTGTAATCAGCAACCTCAGCACAAAGAATCTCTCATACTTGGTCTACAGTTTCCTCAGGTCTCTTCCAGAATCATTTGATCTTCATCATAGAGGAAGGTTTGCTCAAGGGTTCTTGTCTGTTATCAAGTTGTGTCCTTCACGTTTTAACAAGTTAGATGGAAATCTCTTCTGAAGTACTGCATCTTCTAGATTGCAAGTTGCAACATTTGTCTCTTTCTGTAATTTGATGTCTTATCAGTTCATTCCTAATTGCACATGAAGTCAATGCTCTGTCATTTTGTTTTCTAAGTGGGGAATTTACCTTGTCCAGACATGCAACCATACTCTTTATAGGGTTGGAAGGAGAGCAATCATTGTCTTTTTTTAATCTTGTGAGGACAGGATTTTCTGTTTTATGTCTACTGAGTGCTTGGGATCATTTTGTCGCGCCTTTATCACAGCATTTACAACTATTTGTTTCAGCATCATTCTTGGATAAATGGTCTTTTTGGAGCACAGGCTCAGGATATTTGTTTATCTAACAAGGATCATTGGTGCAGCATGGAAGGTGCCCCTCAAGAACCCAAAGGAAACAGAGATTGGCGGCGCACAATTTCATTGGACCGTGATTTTGATGGTAATCGGCGGGAGGGTTGGTGTGAAGAGGAGCGAGAAAACAACAGCTTGGGTCCTCGGCGTGATCGCTGGAAGGAGGGAGAGAGAGAGAGGGCAGTTGAACAAATCTCCTCTCCTCTGCAAAACCGGCGTGGCATCAATGAAAGAAGAGCTGAAAACAACATGGCTGCAGGAAGAGAACCTGGGGAGCCTCTTCGACGTGCTCCTGCAGATCGGTGGGCAGATACAAATAGTCGAGAAGCTAACTTTGACAATCGTCGTGATAGCAAATGGAGCACCCGGTGGGGCCCAGAGGACAAAGAGAGGGAGCTTCGTGGGCCAAGGGATGTACATGACAAGGAAGTGGTTGACACTGGTGGGTATCATCAGCGTCATGTCACAACCATCAGTAGTGGTCGGGATTATGAGCGGGATAGAGACAGGGATATGAGGGAGCTGGACTCAGGAGCCCGTGGTGATCGAGCATGGCGATCTCACTCATTGGCATCTCGGGGGAGAGGAGAAGGCCCTCCCTCAGGTGCTACCCCCCCCAAGATGGCTCCTGGATTTGGTGTTGGCAGAGGTCGGGGTGATCCAACTGGTTTAGGTTTTTCTGTTGGACGGGGTCGGGCAAACTTTACTGGAAGTGGTATTCTTCAAGGGCCACCTTTGTCCAGCCCAATTGGTGCTTCCTCTCTATTAGATAAATGGAATGGGGGTGGTGATGACAATAATGCATTTCAATATCCACGTGCAAAGCTGCTTGATATCTATCGAAAAGTTGGGGCCCTCTCCTCATTTGCAAAGTATCCAGATGGCTTCATTGAAGTCCAGCTACTCACGCAGAGCAAGGTCTCAGAACCTCTGGCTTTTATCACACCAGACATGGAGGAAGAGGTGAGAAGCTGTGTTGTTCTGCTGGAGAGATCATGAGTTGCCAATTGGTGATGTTCTAGATTTTCCATGGTTTTTGCATTGTGTGTTCCAACTGCTGCAGAGGTGATAGATGAATTAAATTCTCACTAGGAGCTTGTGTGTCCATCTACTTTTTGTTTTGTTATTTGTTTGTCTGATGCATTCCTGTGACTCTTTGGATGAAATTAGCTGGTTTTTCTCCTTTGGGTACATCAGTTGCAGATGCAAGTACTGGTCCTGCTTATTGTCTAAGTGCAATATGGAGTTGGTTTGGTGATGGATAGGAGGCTAATTGATCTGTTTGAATTCAGGCGGTGTTAGAAGGGATTCGAAGGGGAGAGATTGTAAGCAGTGGAGCTGTGCATAGTGCAATATCTAAGGAAGGCATTTTGAACAAGGGGCCTCGAGAAGACTATGGTCGTGGTCGTGGACGAGGCCAGGGGCTAGGTAACTTTTATGCCCTTTTCTGCATTGACAGTTAATGAGACTATGCCAGTGAGTGCATGCATGTGGGTGCACACCTGTTTTCCTCTCTGTTCCTGTCATCACTGGTTCAAACTGGGTATGAGGTGGAGGAAAGGTCCAGGAAACCACTTGTTCTATGTGTGTCTCCAACTTTGGATTGAGGGTTCCAAAATCTGTGTTTGACAAACAAGAGACCTGTGATCTTTCAGTTCAGAACTGATGTGTACAGAAAAGACTAGAAATGAGGATGTGAAATGATATTTCTAGCCTTTGATGAGGCCCTTTGGTCCCTTGCTGACTCACTTCAAGGTCTCCATACTTGCTATGGAGATCCCATAATTGAAAATAAAGAGGTGTGGATTCTTGGGAGATGGACATCAAATCTGGAAAGAGGGGTTGAGGTTTACATTGGGAGGAAGTTTATTCTCTGTGCTTCAGCAGAGAATGGTGGACCAATGAGATGAAGCTAAAGGCTGAAGAGGTGTGTGATCTACAAGCAATGTTCCAGTTGAAAACAAAAGAAAATGTTTTGGAGGGAGTAGAACTGTCCAAAAAGTAGGGTCAACCAGTCTGTTAATGTTAGAAGGAAGGTCATGAGGAGGAATTTGGCACACAGTATGTGGACAGTATCTTGCAGCATTCTGTCCCAATAGAGCATCTTGGTCTATTGATGCTTCTCTTGTACAGAACTCTCTGTAATAATTCATGGGGGCTCCTTGGTTCACTGCATCAGAACTGGCTACACTACTTTGCACCTATGCAGATTTCTTCTGATTACTGTTAGCAATCCTGTGAAGAACCAACTGAAGGGAGGGCTTATATTGAACCTGATTTCTTGTGGTTCTTCAGGGGGCAAAGAGGAGCCTGTTTTTGATGGGCACAAAGAAGATTTGTCTTTTGATCAGCCTGGGCTTGGGGATCACCGAGGTGTTGAAGGAGGTATCTCTGACAATCTGGTGGAGATGCAATTTGCTGATGCCGAGACTGGGGACTCTTGGGGTCCTCGGAAGCAAGCTGAGGGTGTCACTGATGCCAATGGTAAGGATCCACTCTACCTAAGTCACTTTGTATGCTGTTGAATATGTATTGACTCTAATATGTAAGTGCTCCATTTGGGTCATAGATTTCAAGCTTGACCTGATGATGTGTCAGCTGCTAATGGTTTTCTGCAGTTCCTCATAAGAACATTCTGTTGAAGTTTTCATTCTTATTACTCTCTTCTCTTCCAGTAGGGTGCTTAATGGCTGACAGTGGGAACTGATAAAGTCAGTGGGGATGTTGGTTATCTGGTCACTACCATACATATTGCTATTGAAGGTTCCTGAACATGCAGGAGACTGCCACTATTGTTCACACCACTCAGTTTTTCTTCTGTGTTTGATGTGTTGTTTCCTGTTTGCTGATATATTGTTACTTACTACTGGGTCATCCCTCAATTTATCTTGACCTAAATTGTAAGTATACAGAATTTCTCAATGCTTCTGAAGATGTATTCTCATGGACTTAGGTGTTCTTGGCCATGCTTGAGAGGAAACTTCAAACATGTTGCAATATTTTCAGCAATTGCACAATTAGTTCGGCCAAATTAATAAATGCATTTTTCTTTTTGTGGTGGCCAGATGGCAGAGATGATGGTCTTTGGAGGCGTGCACGAGCAGGAGATGTAGGAGGTATTACCAGAGATGAGATTAGCCGGAGGCATGAGGGTGCTGGCCGCAGTGATGGAGATTGGCGCAAGCCCAAGCCTGCTGACCAGAGCTCCCGCTCTGAAAGAGGGACAGCCATACAGGATGACAGGTCAAGCCGGACTGGAGAAGAAATTCTTTCCAATGAGACTGATACTCATACCACAAAGGAAGCCTTGCTACCAGTCGAGCCTGAAGTCAGTGCACCTAGTTCCATGACAGGAGAAGTCCTTGGGACTCATGTGAGTATTTCCACAGGTTCAGACAGTACCAACGTTCCAAAGGAGAAGGTTACTGAATCCCAGCAAGTGCCTTATGAAGAATTGTCTCTATTTTACACAGATCCTCAGGGTGAGGTGCAAGGTCCATTTACGGGGGCTGACATTGTTGGCTGGTTTGAGGGAGGGTTTTTCAATGTGGATCTTCCTGTGCGATTGGCAGATGCTCCTGAAGACTCACCCTTTCTACCTTTGGGTACCATTATGCCTCATTTGAAACCCAAGGCTCGAGTACCCCCTGGATTTGATGCTTTGAAGCAATCAGATGAGACTGGTGATGCTGGTGATGCTTTTGTCACTAAGGGTGAAGTAGATTCAGTGTTACTCAACTATGGTGCACAAACATTGTTTGAAGATGGCCAAGAGAGGAGATTTCAAGAGATTATTTCTGATCAAAGTCCACTAGCACAGTTGGATGTTCTAGGATTGGGTAATACATCAGAAGTAGCATTTGGAAACGAACACCAGCTTGATCTGAAAGGGATGCCAGCAAGTACCAGGGAAGGTAAGAACCCTGAATCCTGGTCTTCTACTTTCTTTTCCTAGTCTCAAGTTCCACTGAATTTGTTTAGGTTTAACTGGTGATTTCTGCAGGTGTTCTAACACTAGGATTTTTGAACTGTAACCTGTTGTTGATGATGGTCAAGTTCCACCACTGGAATGTGTCTACTTCTGGCTGTAGAATGGAAAATGAGCAACTTTTCAGATCTCTTCTAAGCACTGGGTATTTGCCTTTTCTTGTGTGGTGCAGAGCTTCCAGTGGACAAGCTGTTTGGAAGTGAAAATGCGATTGGATTGAATGCCATGGCTGGGGTGGAGCGAACACCTTCCTTGCGGAAACGGATGTCTGCTTTTCCACAGATGGAATCAGAGGTTACAGAACCTCTGAAGGTATCCTTGGCCAGTTCTTTCTCCCAGAATGAAGCTCCCAATTCCCTGTCAGGTCACCCCTCCCTCTCATCTTCAATTGCTGCAGGGGCATCTCAGTCACCCTCCCTGCAGCCTGATTTGTCACCATTGTTGCAAGCTGCTCCTGCAATCAACCTGGCCCATCCTACACATCTGGACAGGCCCTGGTCTGCTAGTCTTTTGAGAAATGTATCACTAGATGTACCATACTCAGAATTGGGTGCTGCTGCTCATGGAGGCGGTGTTGACCCCAACCACTTAGCTCAGCATCTGGAGAAGCTTGAGCTCCAGCATTTACAACGCCTGGGGTCCTCAGGTTCCTCACATCCATGGCCACTCTCTCTGCAACCACAAGTGGACACACCATTGCCACAACAACAACACCCAACTCTTGAACAGCTTCTACGCCCAGGGCTTCTCCCACCTCGTGATATCCCACCGCTGAATTTTCTTCACCAGCAAGTACCACCCCCTCAACAGCAACCCTCCTTGCCTGTACCTCCCGCAGGTCCAGTACTTGAGCAGCTATTGCGTATACAGCAGCAGCAGCAGCAACAACAACAGCAGCTCCCTCCACAAGTCTTAATCGAACAGTTTCTGAGGCAGCACCAATTGGCTCCACCTTCTCCTTTTGATCGTCTCCACCGTCAAACATCTGGATATGATGAGCACTTTCTTAACACCCGGCAGCCCCAGGAGGTATTTCGTCGTGATTCTCCTGCACAGCCAATTGCACAATGGGAACTTGAACAGCTCTTCCCAGGCCGACACAGCCACAGTGCCTCTTCCCTGGAAGAACTCATCCGGCGGCAGCAGGAGGAACAACAACAACAGGCATACCTCTGTCTAGCTTACTTGCTTACTTTCTCACTTCTTCACTTCCTCAATTCCATGTTGTCAATTTAGGAAGAACAGACAGCAGAAGTGTAGGCTGGATCTGAAGTTACAGTCTCCCCTCTCTTGGTCATGGAGACCAGTAATGTCTAACCTATTTCATCTAACTCATGATAACCTTATGCAGTTAGGGAGATACTTCTCTTCTTCAGGAGGGTTTCTGAGAAGTTTTTGTGTTGTCTTGTAGATCCTTTCATTCTCTTTCTATTGGTCCTTTCTTTCTAGGTGCTTTGATGCAGCACCTAGAAACAACTTGAGCTAGAAGTAGTGGTGCCAACAGTTTTTCTGTTGTTGAATATGCATTGGCAGGTAACAGTCTAGGTTACAGCTGAGAGTTGTGTTTCTTTTGGATGCACAAGTAGTTGCATTTTAAACAAAAGGTAAGTATTCCTAATCCCTGAATGCTGTTTGATGTTGTGTAACAGTTGCTGCAGTTCAGACTGCCTGCTCCACAATTGCGTCAGAACTTAGATGATGGGCACACATCTAGTTCATGGGAAGTCAATGAATTTGGCCAGTTTGTGCGGACTCGAGTGCCTGCACCAGTGCCAGCATTTGAAGCTTTACAACTTCAGCAGCAGCTTCAGCATCAGCAACATTTACGAAGTCAACGAAGTTTCCAGGGACAGATACAATCTGATTCTCAAGAGGTTTATGGATTTAACCATAAAGTTTCAGAGCGACCTGGCATGAACCCTCGTGCCCCTGTCAATATGATGGAGTCCAACCAGCTGCGACGAGATAGGAACTTATCAGGATTGGCAAAACCCATAGAGGTGGATGCAGTGAATGGGGTGCCCATGGAATTGATGGCTCAAATCCAGGAACAAAAGCAACGAGCCTGGCCTGAACGCCAAAGTAGCTTACCGTCCTTTGTGGAGCCTCCAGGGGGCCTCTCAGACATGGAGAGATTTCACCGGGAGGCTTTTGATATGCGACAAGTTCAGGAGAGGCAGCAACAGGTTGAAGCTGCAGCTGCAGTCCATGCCCAGAGATTGTCTGCAACTCATGTTTCAGAAAAAGTGGAATCTAATCAGGCTAAAGGAAGTGAATGGCAACCTTCACAAGGTCCAAATGGAGCCCCAATACCAAGGCAAAACTGGCCATTGTTTCAATCTGAGACAGAGGCTCTTGGAAGCCATCATTTATGGGAACGAGATTCTCATGAATATGGAGTCCAGGAACTGCAGATTCCAAGTAGAAGTCATGGTTTGTCTTCATCACCACAAGAGCAGGCACCCATTCTTGCTATTAACAACCCAACAGGAACTCTACGCCCATCTACAGCTACCTCACCAGAGCCTCAACTGGGTGGTTGGTCTTCTGCTCACTATTTTGGTGATGGCATGTCACATCCTGAACTTGGGTCAGCAACAGTATCCCAACCTGGGTGGAAACAACCAGCAGCACCAAGGCCACAGCTGACAGAAATCCAACAGGAGGAGTCTGAGAATAGGAGGTTAGAAGAAAAAACAACTTTAGATGCAACATTACGAGCAATGAGTACAGGTTCTCCTGTGGGGTCTGTGGGCTTTGGTCCTTGGACCTCTGTTTCATCATTGTCTCAAGCAAAGTTCTTAAGAGAGATTCAGGAGGAGGAGGCTTACAAGGTTGCCACCCTCAGTGCACAGTCAGGCACTGGGGAACATTTTCACAGACTTCCTGCAGCAAGGCGAGGTGATACTGCCCCGTGGGTCTCATCCTCGACTAGTGAGAAAGGTAGTTCACCACCTGAACTTGGGAATGAACTACTGGAAACTGCCCAAGACAAGAGAGTCCCTCAGGTTAGTCAGCCATTTGCACCGCAAAATCCTATTGCACTAAATGACAACAGTTTTGTAGAGCCTAAAGAGTCAAAGAAGAATAAGAAGCGTGCTGCAAAGCCAAAAGGCCCAGCACTGCCAACCAAGGCTGCAGCCTCTACCTCTGCGGGAGAGTCACAACTGGTTGGTACTCCACATGGGTCTCAGCTTGAAATATCTGAAGAAAGATTTCCAACACATATTCCAGGACCATTATTGGCTGAGGTTCCTAAGGTGCAAGAGCCAGCAAACACTGCATGGTCAGTAAACTTGTCGGGACAACCAAAGACTGCTATTTCTCTGACAGAGATCCAGAAGGCTGAGAAGCAGGCCTCAGAGGAACAGGAACAGCTAGCTCAGATGTTGCAAGCTGGAAATATGCGCCAGGGGACTCAGGCTTCATCGAAGCCTGTAGTTTTGATGAGTCGAACTGCAAGTGGTGGGCCATCTGCTTGGCAACCTCTGCCTTCCCAGCGACCCTTGAGTGCTCCCCGCTCCAAGACCGGAGTCTTTGAGGATGATGATGAGTCCTTCTGGGATACAAGCTTCAGTGGAAGGAGGAACATTGGAGCCTCAAAACAAATTCTTAAGCCAGAAAGGTGATCTTCCTTGACCAGTTTGCCCTACTTGTGCCACTTATGCAAACACCTACTAGAACTTTAAAGTGATATTTCCTCCATCTAGGCATCTTGCTCTCTATCCTAGCAACCCAGCAAATTCTGACTCTCTTCTTCTACCTACCAGTGGCAAAACCCCTGAGCGAAGCAAGTCAAGCACAGCGGATATCAATAGATTTTTGGAGGAGGAGGCCCCTGTTGACATGGAGAATAGTGCCAACAATGCAGCTGGGGACAAGAAGAAAGGGAAAAAAGGCAAGGTGGTAGACCCATCTTTGCTTGGATTTAGTGTTGCCAGCAATCGAATTTTGATGGGTGAGATTCAACGCATAGAAGACTAGGCTTTGACAATTGTCATGCCAAGTCAATTCATGTCTTCGCCACGATCGGACCTCGTCAGAAAGAGTTTCACTTGCCACTAGGATGTCCTACCCATGATGGTAACACACAGCTGTATGAGGGTTGATGAAGGACAATGTATATGAGTTCAAGAACCCTCTGACAACTACAACCCCTGGAGCTGGATGATGGATTGTAGGACCCCAAGAACTACATTTGGACTCCAGAGTTCTGGATTTCATGGTGCATAGTGGTACTCTAGCACCCATGACCACCCAAGGATTTAACACATCAATTCCTTTGGGAACAGGCTGCCATCTCAGAACGTTACAAAAGCTTTAGCCACCAGTTGACATGCTGTATCACCTGTCTCCCTGAGACATTCCAGGTCATTTATCAACCACAGAGGGCAGATCATCACCTTAGTTGGTCAATCAAGTCATCCCCATCTGTGTTGCAGAATGAGAAGAGTGTAAATTTGTGAACAAATAGGTCCAATACTCATGATCTGTGGGGCCCTGGATGATGTTGTTCCTAGTCTACCCGTCCTTGATTTGTTGCTCTGCAGACATGTATTGTCTTGGTGGAAATCCAATCCCAATTAAGAATTCAGAATTGTCAAGAAAGGAGGTGAAGGTTGTCAAGCACCCCTGAAAAGGTGTGACAATCATCTACTCGGCGGCAATGAAACAGCCTTCATCATGGTAAGAGTGTGGTTAGAGTGGTGTTTGTCTCTTGGTACCCTTTTCTGACTGGTGGCAATGCCGACACTCACATGGTGGTCAGTGGATGTTAACTGTTGTATCTGTTTCAAGACTGGAAAACATGGCAAGGCTTGGATCCATTCTCAACAATACCAGAAGTCTTGTTAAGGACTAGAGGATTTCAGTTTTGTAGTCTTGTTTGAAGCAGACCAAAGTATGTCACTTTGGGTCTTTCTGTCTTCCTGACTGAAGGCTGCATGGGCCATCTTGTTTTCATGTGCAAAACAATGTTTGTGCCTTTCATGTATGGGTTGAATAGGTTAGATGAGTAGATCAGAAACTGGAGAGTATTGAATAGTGACTTGAATTTTTTTGCAGAATGTTCATGTACAGAGAGCGGGTCTTGGACACGCAAATGAAATGATCAAGAATTAAGTTTCGTTGGTTGCTGAAGGTTTTTTACTTCCACTCTCCTGTGAAGTTGGTAGTTTTTTCGACCTAGTTTATTCAAACTCTTTTTAAACAACCCAATATGTTTTTACTAAAATTGGTTTGCCTTGTTAAATTTGTTAAAACTCGTTAAAACTTGATTTGGAAAACACCTGATTGTCAACTAAGCAAGACATCAAAGTTCCTACCATAGTACTACAATGCATACAAATCTCAATTTGTGAATAGGTGAATAGTCAACTTTACAGATTCTTGGGACTTTGTAGTTGTAAGAAGCTTTTTTGTCTTCCCAGATAGATGGTCAGTCTTATTGTCTTTCTGAAGGCAAAAGGCTACCCTTTAAAAGTTCTTCTAATGAGAACTATAAACTAAACTGGTTCTCGAAAGGTAAAAACTTCCAAAAGTTGGATCCAATGCAATAGTCCCTGTCCCTGCGGGGGCAAGGCCCAATAAAACCAATTCTAAGGTTTTATGTATTTTTAATCAAAGAGAGGGTTAGAGAAAATGGACTCCAATAAGGAGTTTACACATCTTAAGAACATACATTGGGAACAATTTTTTTTTTCAATTTTTACAAGATTTTGGAAACAATCAACGAAAGCATGGTATATAGCCTAGACTATGGACAATCTCACCTTGGTTGCCCATGGAATAGCCTAGTAATTTGCTATCGACAATTCCACCTTGGTTGTCCATGGAATAGACTAATAATTTGCTATAGACAATTCCATCTTGGTTGTCCATGGAATGGCCTAGTATTGTAAATTATGGAAACTACAATTCCATGTTTTGCATTGGTTTTGATTTGTTTAATCGGGCATTATTATTGAGAACTTTATTGGGAACTTCAAAGATTGGGTGGTTGGGGAAACTTAGAGAACTTCAAGAAATTTTAGAGATTTAAAAGAAGGGGGGGGGGGGCAAATACATAGGAACATTAATGGAAAAAACAAAATTCCGAGGCATCAACTTGGGAACACAAATGGGGAACTTTGGACTCAATTTTTGCCAAACAAATGGGATCTTTAGCCATAGAAAATTTGGAAATATCCCCCTTTTCTTTACAATATTAAAATATGTAAAGAAAATCTCATGTAATTTTTCTACTATTGTTATTTTACATCATGGTTTGGCACTCGAGCATTGAAATGATTAATTTGTGAAAGAAATTGGGGTCCAAGAGCTTCCCAAATTCAATTTGTCGTGTTTTTGAAAAGGCACATATTTTGCATGTTGTAATCTTGGTTTAAAGAACGTGCAATATGTTGCAAGTTTAATGCAACACGCTCAAGAAAAAAAAACACTTTGGCAAACTATTTTAGTTATCAATTAACATTGCACCTTATTGTCAAGCACATCATCAAAATTGGGTGGAAATCATCCAAATTTTTTAAAAATTTGACATCTTCATGTTGAGATGAGTTGGTGTTATGAAATTAACTAACATCCATAATTTTTCATCCAATTCTCAATCAAATGAACATTGCAGATCTTTAATTAAATGCAACTTATTGGAAAAATATTGATAAATCATTCATTTCATTTGTGCAAAGTGTCGAGTTTTGGGGGTGTTAACTCATTTAGTAAGTCTAAGTTGAGGTGGTTATGTGAATTATGTTCATTAGCAAGGGTTTTTTTGTTATTTTATTGATTATTGAGGACAACAATATGCGTAGGCACCAACATGGTAAACCATGATGACAACAAATAATAATGCCAAATATATGTTTAGTTAGTAGAGAAGATATAGCTACAAAAACGAGTTTCAAAAAGACAAAAATTAGACCCCATTTCATACCCTTTTTACAAATATTTAAATATATTCAAATATTTAATGAAAATTTGGATTTCAGATTTAGGCTAAAAAAAGTGTGCCTTTCAATATGCCAATATGCGTTCAATGGCGCATCCTTTTACCTTCATTACAACTTGGATGAACACTCCACACACAACAAGTGGGGGAAACTTTTTGTCTTTTTGTGGTTCTAAAGAAAACAAAGGCAACAAACAAATAAGTGATGAAAAGCATGAAAGTGTGAAAGACTTTGTGCACACAAGAGGACCACAAACAAAACACCAACTCTTTGGGATAGTTTAACACCCACGCACCAACTTTGTACACCGATGATGATGACCCACGACTCATGACACAAAGCACGTGAATTTTGGGTCCTTGAGATTTTTTGGGGGTGTGGAGGAGGAGGAGGAGGAGGCACAAGCATGAATAATATATATACATCAGTTGTACCTGCGCATTCGATCTCTTGATGTTTTTCTTGTGCAATAGCAGGATCAGAACTTGTGTGTATAAACTACTGTCGCCATCATGAGTCATCATTTTCTTCTCGTTCCATCATTTTCTTCTTTCGAGATGAGGAACTTGGATGGACGGATGATAGGACAGATGGATGGAAAGGACGATCACCCAAGAATATTATATAAGTAGATTAACATATACGTAACCTATATAATAATATGCAATCATTCTGTGGACCACAAAAACATTATGACATTCCATAAGAAGCAAAGTGACAAATACAAGAGAGCACATATCCCTTCAAAGACGCAATTGTTGTCATTTTGATCAAAGTTATTTCCTATCCTCCAGTGAGGCCCTGAGATGGCACATTCCAAAGAATGTAAAATTTCATATTTACGGAATCTCAGGCCCCCCTTTAAAATGGCAGAATTCTAGTCTAGTTGATGACCTTTCTACCTATGCTGCTTACCCATAGTTCTTTATAATGTACAAGTGGATAGTTATGTTACGAAACATGTTCTAGGCATGCCTAGCAGGCATGTTTACTTAGGGCCGCATCCCTAGACTCCTTGCCCTAGTACCTCACTTAGAGGAGGCAGAATGTGCCCCCTAGTCCACATTCTCTTAGTACATAGTGTGGCATTCCGGCAACCTAAAAGTAGGCCCCCAAGATGGTGGCATTCCAGGCACCTAAAAGTAGGTCCCAAGATGTGGCATTCCGGGAACCTAGTAGTAGTAGTATTGGCCGGAAGATTGTTAAAAGGAGGGGTGCATTCCAGGAAACCTAGAAGTAGGCTCCCTGCATTTTACAGACCGGAACGACGAGTGGACGTGGATCTGGATTGATCCGGTTGTTCTCGTGCACTCTCTATGATTGCGATCTGCTGCCCGAATTCTTTGGTACATTCCCATTGGTTGACGCCTGACGTGCCCGGCCCAGTTAGGCTGCCCGAATACTTTGCTACGTTCCTATTGGTAGACGCCTGTGACGCCCGGCACAGTCAGACTGCCCGAATTCTTCGTTGTATACCGATTGGTCAATGCCTGGCCTGCCCGATCATCACTGCATTCCTATTGGTCGATGACGCTCGCTTTGCCTAGCCCAGTCAGGCTGCCCGAATTCTTCGCTGCATTCCTATTGGTCGAGGACGCCTGGTTCGCCCGGACCAGTCAAGCTGCCCGAATTCTTTTCTGCGTTGATCGACGCCTGCCGTGCCGGGACCAGTCTGCCCGCGCAAGCAGCAAACCTAGACCGCCGAGCAGAAGAGTGCATTATCGCGGTCGTGCTCGTGCGGGTGCGTTCGAAGGAAGACGACAAAATCTGCTTCCGGTTTGCGATCTTGGAGCACAGATCTCGTGGCAGCAGCGGCAACAGATGTTAAAAAATTTCAGCCTCTTTTCTATGTTTTCTCACATGTATGTGAGTGGAAGAGGAAATCAGAAAAAAGAGGAAGAAAAAGGAGAAAGAGCGCGAGAACGAGGAGATGCGTGAGACGGTGGACGTTTGAGACAGACAGAAGAAAGAAGAGAATCATTTTTTCTGTTTCTTTGTCTTTCTTTCTTTCTTGACTGCTTTTTGTTTGGCTTGCGGGATATTATTGCCTTCTTGTCTGCTCTGTTTCTTTGCAGCAGATAGATATCGGCTTCTTGTTAGCTTTATTCGCCGAGGTTTTGGTTTAGATAATAGCGTCGTCTGTCCAGTTTCGGGGATGTCTGGACTATGGATATCCTTCTCTAAGTGTGTGGGATGAGGATTGTTTCTCTGATTGCAGTTTTTTGGTCTTTTTTTTCTCTCTTTCTCTGTCCCTCTCTTCAGTCTGTTGTTCTTAGTGGAGATTCGAGGTTCGAGGTTCGCAGCTCTGTAATTACCTTATTTGTGTGAAGCAAGCCGTGATTCACAAGGCTGGAAGCAGAAATCTGCAAGGAGTTTTGTGGGAGGGAGGCCGTTGAGAGTGATCTTGTGACCAAGTCATCGATCGTCTTGAGAGCAAGAAAGCATCTGCTGGTTCTTCAGGATGGATGTAGTACACTGCTGCGCGCTCTGTGGAGAATCCGCCTCCTTGCATTGTGAAAGAGACGACGCTTTCCTTTGCTGGTCATGTGACACTAGCGTGCACAGCCATAACTCTATAGTCATCAGGCATACACGATCGGTTCTGTGCAGTACATGCAATGCTCCGACGCCATTTACAGCTTCCGGGAGAAGTCCCTCTCCTTTCACATGTCTATGCGCGGAGTGTTCACCCGGTGTCTGCGATGATGATGTTGATGCGAAAGTCGTCGGGGATGATGATGATGATGATGTCAACGATGTGAGCGATAGGATGTCTAGTACTTCCTCCTGTGGCTCTGAAAAGGGACATATGCTCGGTTCTCGACCCAGAATCCTTGGAGCCATCCTGACGAGGGAGGTACTAGAACAGGCACGGGCATCCTCGTGTGCAGAATTAGGTGATCTCATGTGCCCACACTTTCAGAGGAGAAAGCTTCTGCGCCACACTTCCAGACGATATCGAAAGTCTTCCAGACAATCTTCTAGGCGATACACTAAAGATCCGCGCTTCACAATCCAATAGACTGCCTGTGTACTTCCGGATCCCAAAAGCGCTAAGAGGAGCTATTCAGTTCTTTAGGAACTTAGGCATTTATATCACAGAGAAGGGAGGAGCTTCATCATGAGAACTTTTGAAACCCTCATATCTGGGGGATGAGGAGAGCTGGGTGTGCTTTCAAGCCAGGGTTTGTGTTCAGATTCATCGTCACTGCTATGTCCACAGAAAAGGAGTACCTCTGTTTTTCTTTAGTGCTTCGTTCCACAGAATCAATGAATATGTACAAGAATGCTTTAGTGTTTTGTTCTTGAAAGTCTACTACACTCAAGAAGGAAGGGCACCTTACCTTTGAAGCCACTTTTGATACTTGCAGTTCATACCTTGAAATGCGCTACTATCTAGAAGTGACTGTGGACTTTGTAATCTGGGTGAGTGTCTATGCAACACCAGTTCACAACATTCAACTCAAATGCATTTGAGCAGGTGCAAAAAAAACCAGCCTTTAGCTTATGGTATGTGATCTTCTGCAACTCTGATTTTTTTTCCAGATCACTGACTGCTTTGGAACCTGTTACAAAATGTTGGGTCTTTGGATGGATAGTTAGAGATTCAAGATTCCTGCTTTTGCATGAGCTATGTGATGAGGGCTTGTTTTGTTTTGAACTTCTGAAGTTTTATTTCATTGAGTGGCAAACAACAAAAGTTTGAAAGTCTTGCTCTCTATTTGTGCAGGAAACTTTGCTGTGACACCAACAAAAAAGCAAGTGTGCCTATCATAGTGCCAGCACTCCAGAAGCGTCTCTCATCTCACTCTAGCAGCTGTTGTAAGCTTGTGTTCATAAACATCATGCTGTAAGCTTGGCAGGGTTCATGACAGTCTCACAAAGTCGCAACTGGGTCTGTGATCAAAGACTGTGGGTGGATCACAAGTGTTATCTGGAATAGTTGGCAGAGGTACAAAGGGATTATCTGGGTGCAATTGCAATGTGTGGAAGAATTCTCAAGTTGGAGGGAAGCATTGGTACCTCATGGTTGTTTGGAGGTATCTCATCAGGAAGTAGCTGTAATTTAGGTGTAGTCATGGTAACCTAATCTGCCAATCTTGTTCAACTGCAAATTGTTTCAGGTGTATTATGGTGGAGCTCTGCAGCAAGGACATGGCTGTAATCCTATGGACATACCGTATGGATCCAGTTTGGATTTTTGGATGGAGTTTTATTCACCCTCATGGTGAACTTGTAAAGACCAAATCAAAGGAAGACTATCAAAGTGAGTGTAATACCTTGATGCACAGGTTTGACCTGTAGTTTTGTGTGTGTGCGTGTGCGTGTGTGTTGTAAATGTTACACTGACAAATGTCACTGCAAATGTTACAAGACATCCAAAGAAGATCCGTCAACTGGTGATGTCCAAAGTGGTAAAAATCTTCTTATGGATCATCACCAGTTTGGCTACATCACAAAATTGGAAAAAATTAAACATCTCGTAGGTAGAGGTGCATGTAGATGGTTGATAGCATAGGTAAATGGCTAGAGGGTTTACCATCATGGTTTCTTGGGAATTGAAACCTGATGGAATCCTAGTTAAACCACCATGGCTACTAGGGAATTGAAAACTGATGGAAAAGTGCTTTGCATCTGCCCACCATCCATTCCCCGTGGTTCTCTGGTGGCTCTTGGTTCATCCCAGCATTTCCACTTGGCAACCAAAAAAAATCATTCAACTCATTCACAGGATTTTCATGAAGAAAATGTGCCAAATTTTACTTTGGAAGGTTGAAAATATTACTTACACACTGAGGGTATTTGATAGTGGCGATCTGAAAGCAAGAAATGAAAGCCCATGAGAATTTTTGGAATTGTTAGTTGGTAAATTTGAGCTTGCTAACATTTGAGCTTGTGAAATTTCATTGTTGAGTGTGTTCACATGAGCTCTAGGTGCATTGGTGCTGAACTATAATGATGGGTTATGAGCATTTTGACATTTCATTACATAGTCTGAACTATTAACCTAATATCTGAACAAACAAAGACACCATTAATTTAGTAATGATCTTCCATGTAAAAATAGATCCACATTTGTTATATGGGTTCTGAAACTTGAAACCCTTTCCTCTTAATCGCCAATAATTCATACACACAGATTTTGAAACAAATTATCCTGACCTTTTGAATCCAATATTTTATGCATAGTAGAGGTATCTGCAAAGTCAGGAAAAGACAGCACCAGTACCCTGAGTTTGGTCATAAATAGGATGAGACTCAAAGAAAACCTGCCAAAAAGCACATTAGCATTCAAGCTGGCGTTGGGGGGTGGCGGGACCTCTGAAAGCCATCAATTTTGACAGTTTTCTGAGTTTCACCCTGACTTCTTTTATCCTCGGCGCCTCCACTCCATGTTTTCACTCCTCCTACCTGTAGAGCTACTATGCTGAGATTCCGCATGTCGTACTGAGTTTCAACATTTCATACCGAGACTTAATAAAATTTCCTTACTTTACAGATATCACTAAAAGAGGGATTAGGAGGTTGAAAGGAGGCCCAAAGACAGGGTGAAGAAAGGGTGAATTTGCAGATTTCTCTAGTATATCACAAATTAATATTTTTTCCTTTAGTTCAATTTGGTCTCCAATTTGTGATATCCACCTCATATAGATGTTATATAGTTTGAAACTAACCTTACGACGTAAAGGGCATAAGCATGTGTTTTGAATATGGATTCTATATTAGTGACCTTATATGGGTAATGCTAAACCTAATCATCATGGCTCAAACCAAATATGATCATTTAGCTTTGGTCCTGCATTTAATTGTTCATTTGTTGAATGGTCATGTACAAACTTGCAAATTAGGCTTAAATGTTTTATTCATTGTTTAATATTAGTTGGGTTTTGGAAGTTATTGAATCAAAAACACATGGGGCATCATCATATTTTTCTAAGAAAATAGGAAGTCTTAATCAAATATAAATATATAACATGATGTTAAATGAACTTTCAGGTTATATAACACTAATGTGCCCTTGTGATGTTGGCTCAAGTATGTAAAAGGGCTGTGACAGGTGATGATAGAAAGGGCAAATAGTATCGCCAATGGAAGGTTCTCCATATGAAAAGGCATTGATTAATTGAAAAACCCAATTTTATAATTTTTTGAAATAATTTTAAATGATGAAAATCATGCTGAATTCAATAAGTTCTGCCCTATTGGTTTGAAAATTATGAAATGATTGCTATGCACATTGCCTTGTCAAGGGCTTGTATCATAGTACTAAGAGCATAACAAAGGACCCTGCAATGTAAAAGGGTTGAGGTGAGATCATGAACAAAAACAAACACGTATCTTAATATATAGATATTTCATACACCATCCAAGAGGAAAGGAAAATAAAATAGCAATTGATGGTTAGTTTTCCCCAATTATAATGAAACTCAATTAAGGTGCATTCACACTTGGTGTTAGGGACTCTAAGGTTAAGTCCCATACCATGCTAGCCCTTTAGGACTCAAACCTAGTTGCCATGAAAATTTTATGTTAAGCTAACATTGACTTAACATTGAGCTATGACCCATTTAACACTGGGTGCCACCTAGGATGCCACCTAGATTTTCATTTAACACTCACTTAACATCAATCCGTGTTGAACTGCTTGCCATTGTGGCTCCATCACAAAATTCAACAAAAAGGCTCATCAAAGGCACCAATCCTTTGATGGTGGGAGTACAAAATTGCAGGGCCTAAAGTCCATTGTTACCAACCGCCAGTCAAAGACGAGAGATTGATATTGCAGATCCTAACACAACTAACATGTGCTTGTAACAAGTCAACAACGGGAATGGGAGGTGGGTTGGTCTTGAAGGGGGGAAGTCACAAGGTCAGAAGTTGCCTGCATCTTTTGAAATGTAATTGAGATTTATTGGCCAAGGAAAATGATAAGGACAGAAAGTGGGGGGCCCTTTGACCCTATCATACCCCCAGACTAAGCTGATGCCGTAGTCATGTAAAAAGAATCCGCTTGTTTGTGCAAACATTCAAAGACCTCAATTGCAAAAGGGAGGAACATGATCTTGTTTGGGGTGTTTTGCCTCCATTATTCAAGAAGCTAAATTTTGCATGTTTCATGAGCATATGCATATCCTTCTTTGGATTGAACATAAACCCAAACTGGTGTGAAACTACAGCCAAGTTTGCCACAAATTCAGGAAGAAAGTTGAATTTCTATACAATCAAAGAAATGTATGCAAATACACGGGTCTATCCTTCTAAGACCTCCAGAAAAAAAACACTTTACAGTAGCTGAACAGCAGCAATCATTGGAATTTTCTCCCGGAGCTTCTGGGTGACTGCCACCCGCACTGTCATCACTGATGCTGCTGGTCCTCCAAGCCTCACCTTAACTACTGGGCCATCAATCTTAACTAGTTCCAATTCACCTCCTCCTGTCCCCACTAAATATGGTCTAATTTCAGAAAGTACCTGCAACGGACCAAAACAACACTCAGTTTCTCTTAAGAGACCAATCAAACAAAAGCCATGAGCATCAATGACAAAAGCTGTTTCCAAATGGATTCAGGCTAAAAGCTGCCAACATTAAAAGTGTGGGGTTTGATGAACTTACCGCTTCAACATTTTCTTCTGTAAGGGCAAGGCCAGTCTCTTCATCCATGACTTGTTCTACTCCCATAATTTCAGGAATCTTCTCCATTAGCCGCCGCTCAATTCCCATCTTCATGGTCATCAAGGAGCTAGGGCATGATCCACATGCACCTTGCAGCTTCAATTTCACCACCAAACCATCTATTTCATGGAGCGCGACATTACCTCCATCTGACATCAAATATGGCCTCACCTCATCTAACACCAGCTCCACATTATCTTCTGTCAAATCTAAGCCCTCTAGTGACACCTGCTGTGGAGTGGAAACTGCTTTCACTGTCACAAAACCCACACAGAGAGATCAATATTCACAAAACCCCCCTCCTCAAAAGCAATTCACAGTAGGTGAAACATGGTGTGATCCTTATTAAAACTTCACAAAGCACTTGGCGTTGTTCAATAACTTCTCATAATGAAAACATCATCATCTAGGAACCCTGCTGGGGTTCTACACACATGCACACAAGACAAGTATTTTGTCTATCCACTCACAGCCCAATATTCCTCACAATTTTGCTTTGCAGTAAACCTCAAAAAGACCTAAATCAGGAATGTCTGTCAATTCATCAGTGGGAGTTGTTAAGTCCTTTCTGGAGCTGAATTGACAAAATGCAGGGATGTGAAATGAAAAGTTGAACTTTACCTATGGAGTTCTGCTTCCTTGATTGAAGAGCCACATGACCACTGCGTTGGAATTGGATATTCCCATGTAATTTTGACCTCCGTGATGTTAAAGTTTGTGGGCTTGACCTGCCATCCTAGTTACAAAAACAGAAGCATGCTCCTCTTTGTTTGTTCAGAAAATTCACGAAAAAAAGGGAAAAAACCCTGGATATACACCAAGTAGAGATCACACATGCACCTCTTTCTTTCTTAGTTCAGAAAATTTGTGGAGAAACAAAACCCCTGGCTATACACCAAGTAGATCACATCCACACAATTTCTTACTATCAAAACCAACACCAACTAGATCACATCCACACTGTTTCTAACTATCAAAACAGACACCAACTAGATCACATCCACACCATTTCTTGCCATCAAAACAGACAGACTAAACACGGAATCTGAAAGGAACACCCCTATCAAAAAGAATATCATTGATTTCAATGGAGATTCAGAACACATATCGATTCCACACCACTTCAAGTGCTTGGAATCTCATCTAAGAGCTGAATTTCTCACCCTTCAACTAAAACCCCTGGCTTGCTATGTTTCAATTGTGAAGGATCACAGTGTGTTCCTGATAGCAACAAAGAGGAAATCTGTAACCAGCCAGCTAGGGTTTTGATTCCATGGTTGCTAAGACCTGCTTGTTCTTCGATGCTTTACCTGATGTAAAACTCATCAAGGTACCTTGCATGGCGATTCCCATGAGTTTCCCACACAGAAGAACCTTGTAAAGCAGAGACAATACGTTAAGCAGTGGCAGCAGCAGCAGCAAGAGAGCAGAAAGATGAAGAAGGGTACCTCGGTAGAAGTGAATGAAGACCTTGGCATATACACGGAGCAGTAGGTCTCACGAGAAGTGCAACAACATGAACCTCCATACTTCTGAGCCGTAGACACCACTGCGTTCGGTTGCATCCTTACTGCTTGCATCTTCTTCCGCAAACCCTCAAACCCGCCAAAAAAGACGAAAAGAAAAAACAAAACCTCTCAACTAACAAAATTCTCAGTCCCCTCTCCAAATCCTCCGACCACACAAAAGAGAGGAGAAGCAGATTAGGACCGCGTTAAAAAGGGGAAAAAAATAAACAAACACACACGCACACGCACAAAGCTGTCAAGCGAAAGCAAAGGAAAAAAAGCTTCTTGACAGAGGCACTTAGGGCTACAGAAAAATCGACGAACAAAGTTTGCCAAAAACACTCAGGAATGGCTCAAATTTTCTCAAATTTCTGTAATAGACTTAGTAGTTCTTCTTCTTCTTGTTATTGTTCGTAGGAAGATAGAAAAAGAGGCGTGAGACGAGGGGATAGATGGCAAGGAAAGCTGTAGCACCGGCAGTAGCAGACGCTCTGTTGAATCCACTCCCTTGTGCAACAAACAAGAGCAGGTGAGAAGAGGAAGAAGAAGGTAGCACCAGACGAAGGAGAATCGAGGTAGGTATTATCCATATCCCTTTGGTTGGTAGGTTGGTAGTAGAGGGTAGTTGGCCAGGACTCCCCCCCCCCCCCCCACTACACAACCAAAAAAAAAAAAAAAAAAAAAAAAAAAGACA
>Ga0116227_10006646_pt1 | contig 23257 bp, 13 predicted proteins | sample S1TSphgellanicum_FD_89693 | JGI IMG/M metagenome (GOLD analysis project Ga0116227, IMG submission 89693) | Host-associated microbial communities from peat moss isolated from Minnesota, USA - S1T2_Fb - Sphagnum magellanicum MG | ecosystem: Host-associated > Plants > Peat moss > Unclassified...
AAAAAAAGGCCGCCTGGCCCCCCCCCCGCGGGCCCCCCTTGTTTTTCCCCCCCTTTTTTTTTTTTTTTTTTTTTTTTTCCCCCCCCCCCCCCCCCCCCACCGCCCCCCTTACTCTTTGTCCTGCCAATATGTGTGAGAACTGTCTGCATTTCACAAACTTTTTTAAAGAACTTGGCAACATGTTGGACTGTTGCAAAAAGATCACCTGGCAGGTGATGGGTTTCAAAAGATCGGATTTTTGTTGGTTTACCTCTTTCTGTGAGGGACTTGTACAGTCCTACAGCAACTCTGGCAGAAAATTTCTTGTCTATCTGGGTTCTGGATCGGGCACCTTATCTAGTGGAATTTCTCCTGGGCAAATGGTGGGTGTTATTATAAGCAGATTGCCCACCGGAGTGAGGATTTCAATTTTTCCAGTGATACCTAGAGGATACCCGCTGAGTATCATGGGACAACTACAAATTAGATTTCTGCCAGTTCTGTCTGTTGAGTAACTGAGCCCTTGGAGAAGGATATTCCCAAAATAAGCACCTCTAGGCTTCACCTTGGGTGGGTGATTATTTCAAGATCACAGTGCTCCTTGGGTATTACCCTACAATATTGAACTATTGCAGCAATGCTTCGTAACAAAATAAGCTTGGATGAAACTAGTATTTTTCGCTGATCGTGGATCAAACATCAAAGGCAAAATTACTAGTTGTTGAGTTATGGCATGTTGCAAGATGTTTGTTACAAAGTGGTGCAGTTCTCTCTCTTTCTCAAAGAAAAAACTTGTGGGTACTAAGGGTCGGGTAAAACCAATCCTTGATCAGTGGCTCTCAAAATATCAAAGAATTGGTTTTGACCCTGAGTCTTGATTCTCAATAAAATTCATGAACCTACCTGAACAACTGGTTGTTCACTCATCCTTTCAGGAAACCCGCCAGTTCTTTGAAAACTCTCAAAAACCCAGAATCTGAGTCTTTTTATTCAGAATTTTTTTGTAAGAATTTGGAACCAGGGGGTTCTCTGATTTTGAAAATTTTCAAGAACCCAAAACCAAAACTTATAAACAAAATCAAAGAACTGCCCAGCACTAGTTCAATCAAATCTTAGGAACTATTGATACTTAATACCCATAATGTTTGTACAGACTATTTGGATGGGTTTGTCAAAGATGTGATACAACATACAAATCCGTTTTTCTTCAAGGGTTTTGTAAAGTTGTCCTTCTTTCAATCTTACCAGCCTTCTATCCCCTACAAAATGTAGCCAAAAAGCTATATTAAAACTTTAAAAGTACTAAAACCAAGTGCTTTTTGAGATTTTTAATAGCCATAATTTGACAAAAATTAAGAAAAATCGCCAGATTTCTGGACATGGTTCAAAAGTATTTAGCCAAAAATATGGAAAGATATTTTAAAAATTTTACTTTCTTATTTAGATTGTAGCCAAATTTTGCTGAATATGCCTTTGGATGATCATAGCCACTTTGGCTACATCTCAAAATTGCCTAAATAAAACACTGAATATTAGGCTGTAGAAGTAAGTCTGTGAAGATATTGTTGCTTCACAGATTATTGAATGAAAATCTGGGAAATATGAGTCATGAAGCAGAGCAGCTGTGAGAAACCATGGAAACAATTCTACCTGGATCTGTCAGCCAATGTTTCATGTGAGCTTGATGATGCAGTTGGAACAACTTGGAATGCATGTATAGTTCTTGAAAGAGCAGATTCAACCACTGAATTTGTAGCATATTGTCCACTGTCTTTCATGATGCTAAGTAAGGTGATAATTCTACCTTGACAAGGCTTATGAACTGAAGACAATAACATACTCAAGGATTCAATTGAAGGATGGAATTGCAATGTGAGAAACTGGATGCTGAGCACTAAGTCATCAGGTTACCATATTGCATGATGCAATGCAGTATAGATTTTGAAAGTGCAAAGACATGTTTCCATCTACTTCTTCAAAGTCCCTTAGAACTTCATCTCCACCTTGTCTCCAGGACACAAGTAAAATTGCCCAAATCTTCCTCCCATGTCAGCCATGGTTCATAATTCCGAGAACGATAACACCAAATCTACATACACTGCATAAAAACTATTTCTTCTACAAAGGAAAATTTTGCCTCCATAACTGTGTGGAATTCACATCAGCCATGAATCCAAACACTGCATCTAAACTGCATTGACAAATTGCCAAAGTCAAATTCCTTGTGGAGTATTTTGATGGAGTCCCCAAGGAATGTCTGTGCTCTCGTTAGGGTTTAAGGGTTTAGCATGGATCTCTTCATGTTATAGATTTAACAATAGAGGGGGAAGGATCCATGCGTGCATGGAGAGTTCCATGTTTGGAGCTCTTTTATCTCTTTATGTTTTTTTTCTTTGCACGAATCAATTTGCTCACCAATTTGTCTCCACAACATATAGATCTCATGATGTCAAGATAGACAAAAGGGTTAGTATGGTATTAGGCACTTTGATCCTAGCTACATGCCTAATAGCCCATATATCTAGTCAAGGCATGGGAGCATCGAGACTAGGATGAAGTCCTTCTACAAGTTGTGCTCAAGTGAAAGGTGGCAAATATCGTACATGGGTGACATTTGCTACATATCACTATAGCCCAAAGCAATGTGAATGAAGGAAGGTGATGCAGAAAGAAGGCATGGAAATTTGCTAAAATGTGAAAGGTTCTAGTTTAGGGCTACCTACATTTGATATTAACTTTCAATGAAAAGGGGAAAGTGTGAGTTGGAATCATTGTTGTTTTTTTAAGATGGCTCTAGGTGGTGATGGATGGGAGTGGAGAAAGGATGGAGTTAATGCAAAAGCTAGTATTTTTGGTATTTGTGTTGTGTGTCCCTAGTGTGTTTTGCATGTGAAGGATGTTATTTTTATTGGGTGTTGTGTGTATAGCAATAACAAATATTAATTGTTATATCTTAAGATGTTGCAAGAATGCGTGTCATGATCATGATTTTGCAAGAATATGTGTGTTGTTTCATGATTTTGGGAATATGAATAAGAGTTCTTAAACAAAGAAGTTGAAGATGTTCAAGTGATTAAAAGTTAAATACGATGTTATCATTGTTTCAAAGGTGTTTGTTTTTGTTTGTCAGAAGTTGTCAAAGAACATATAATGATCAATATTTGTCTTTAGGATTACAAAGAATTTGATTTGCTAACAAGTTTGTTTTGAACTTCTTGTTAAAATTTGTCTTACATTGCGCTTCAATAGTGAATGAAGTTTAAATTGGCTTTTGTAATTCAACAAACCTATAAGGATGTTAATTTGACAAAAGATGACAAATGTGAGCAAATTTGAGCTATATTAAGTGGAGTGTTTGCATTTTCATATGCTAAGATTATCGTCATTTGGGCCTAGGGTGTGAAGAATTCTAGAATGAATAAGGTTGTGTTATTATTTTTTTGACGAAATGTATTGAGATTGTGCAAGGGTAAATCTAGCAAAGTTGGCATGAGAGTAAATGTGACTTGATAAAAATGTAAATGTTTTGAGAAACTCAAATCTCTTGTGATTTGAAAATTGATGTCAATTTGAGTCTAAGGCATTATAATAAGTCCAAAAAAACTTGAGTAATTCAACACATTTTATTTTGGCTATTTAAAAAAATATAAAAAATGTGACTTCACCAAGTTATCATGTAACATGTAACTACAATTCAAGGTAATCAATCATAATAGAATAATTGTTGTGTTCATACATAAAGGTATAATCATGTTAATGAGAATCAATAATAGTTGTAACCACTACTTACATTCCATGTTTTGAAATGTAACTTAAATTCATGTTGCATTTTTGGGATTTGCTTATATAACAACTTTTCATGTGATGTATCATGAAAACATATGAAAAAAATTTCAAATCAATTTAATGAAACAAAAACATTTTTCAAAATAGTTGTAACCTCCTTGGGCACAATGTAAAAGGATGCGTACTTAGTTATTTTTGGAAAATTTTAATACAATATTACATAACCATTTTTTACAAGTTTTTAATATAAACATTGTTGACATAATAATATAAATAATATTTTAGAGAAATTTTCAAAAGATTTCAAGAATATTCTTGATTAAAAAATTGAATCCTATTGGCATGGATGGAACCATAAGTGCACATTTGTCTAAATATGCGTCACGTATGTTGAAATGAAGGAAATCCGAGAAAGGAAAAAATCATGAGCCTACACAATCGAAGTTTGAAGGACTTAAATTCAAAACCTTTCTCATATAGGGGACAATCCAAACACTAGAATATTTTAGTAACATTCATAATAGATGAAAAAAATTATTCACTAGTGCTGAAAATTTGCAATATTCAAAATATTTTTTTGGAGAAACATCTATTGATTATCAATTATAAGTATGGTAGTCACAATGTATGGAGACATGACCTTTCACATTTAATTGTAAAAAAATACAAGTTCATGAAGAAAAGGATAAAAATAAAAACGGACTTGGACAAATGGGATCACCAACAATGTACAAAAATTAAACATGATAATGGGGTGCAAATATCTTCAATTTAGGAGCTAACAAGATTTTTTTATGAAAGGATTGTGAGTTTTTTTTTAATCCATTTTCACATTTTCATATGAATGAATTTTTGAATGAATTTTTTTGCAACTTATTATTAAAAACAATACATACAATTGCCCCAATATATTACATGTTTTGTGTTAATGATTGTTGATTAAATATGAAATTTTCAATATGTGTAGATATTGTTAGATTTGGTGTTTTGTCTTGAAAAATCATCATAATTTTTAATCATGGGTGCAATCATACTAACATGTACCATTAACAATCATAACCACTCTTTAATTTTTTGAATTTTGGATTTAAATCATTTTTTATAAAATTTTATTGTGAATACATTATGTATTTATCATAAAAGTTTAAAATCAATCTAATGAGTTAAAAATACATAATTTACACTTTTAAGGACTTGTAATCATTGCTTAAAAACAATTTTGACATAAAAACATGATTTGAAAATATGTTTTTGACACATTTTGGGATTTTTTAAAATATAAAAATAACATAATAGTATCAAGAAAATTTTATAGATTTTCAATGTTTTTTTGAAAGAAGTATTAAAAAATTTTAAAGAATATTTTTTAAAAACAACAAAAAAATAGTGGTCTAAAGGGGTGGGTGTGCCTTCTTATAATGTGGTTGGACCCTCATATCAAAATATGTTAATTAATTTAGGTTTTTGTTTTATAAACTACAACTTTGTTTTATATGTCATGTACATTACACCCCATTTACATGTAATAAATGACTTTCAAAATTTTGAAGTTTTGAAACATACTTTGAATTTCCATAACTTTTAGATTGTGAGTGTTTATTGAATGTGAGTAGTAGGTTACTATCATCTAAATTTTTTTACCATCACTTTTTTTTATTGAAAGAGTTTTTCACCTTAATCCTTTATAAAATTGATTATTTTTGGTGGAACTATTGGTTAAGTTGAAGAATCTTTTACTAAAACCAAAACCCAAAGTTAAAATTAATGAATTTTTAATTTGAATTCCTCAACACTCATGTTAGTTATTTTACATGACGTGGAATGATTAACATAATTTTAAAATGTCAAAATAAAAACATATATGTGTAGTCACAATAAAACAAACCAAAAAGGATGTCAAATGGACCTTAAAAACAATCAAGATTGGAAAAATATTTATGTTTTACCATTTGAAACCATGGCTATCATGGCAAGTTGTTCCTCTCTCATTCATATGAATGTCAAGGAATTCAAACCAAAAATCTATTCAATAAAATTTTAAGTTTTGATTTAAGACCTTTGAAAGTGAACACCTATCACATAAAAAGGACTCATATAATAATAATAAAATTGATGCAAACAAATTAAAAAGATAAAGACCTATTAACCACATTCAAAAAACACTTGTACTTTAAAATATGTGAAATTCAAAAACTTTAAAAATTCAAAAAACTTTCCAAAATTCATTTAGAATTTAAAAACTTCAAAATTCTTTTACCACATATAAATGGGGTATAATATACATGATGTGTTAAAAAAAAATTTAATTTACTATACAAGAAAACATAAAAATTTAAAAATCAATTTTTGGTTATGATTTGAAATTGTTATTATTTTTTTAGATGAAACACTAAATTTACAAGGATCAACACATTTTCTAAAATTGATATTTAATTCAAATATATAAACAAAAAAACATGTCATCTACCTAAACAATTATATGCATTTATTATAATAATTTGTGCACAAAAAATTTCAAAAATTCATTTGTAAGAAAAAATTATTTTTGGGCAAAAGGACATGTAATCCTTTTTTAAAATAACATTCACAACTAGTTCATTTGCGCCCATATGTAATATAGTTTTCATCACTTTTGACATGGTTTTTAGCTTCATTCAACATATTTGCACCTAATGGAAATGAAGTCTAACCAGAATGAATCAAATTATTTTATTATTTTATTTATCAACTTGAGTTTCAATAAAGCCTATCATCAAATTATTATCCATTGAATGCATTTATTTGAATGGTCAAAGACAAGATAGTTCTTCACTATAATAATATTATTTTCAATTTTTTGATGTTGGGGTCAAGTCATAATAACACATACCATAACAAGTTTCAATTTTTCATGTTTTAAAGTTGTAATTTAATTTGATCTTGAAATTGTAATATTTGTTTATATTGTTGTATCTTTAATAGATAATGAGAACATGTGAATTAATTTGAAATTAATCCAATGGATGAAAAATGAACAAAAAATTTCATCAAACATTGTAACGTTTGGTTGCAAATAGTAAAAAGACTTGTAAATGGATTTGAATTTTTTTGAAAATTTTAACATAAACCTTAATAAAATTGTATGAAGAAATTTTTTTTAATTTTTTAATTTTTTTAAAAAAAATTATTAAGAATATTTCAATAATATTTTTAAAATATCTCCCAAAAAGTAATCAAAAGTACGCGAGTGTGGTTCATGTTATCCCATTTGCACCCATTGTGTCATTCTAAGTTAGCATCCTAAGAAGTATTTTGCATTAAATGGCAACAAGATTTTTATAAAAAATTAAATAATAAAAACCTAAATGTTTGCTAAACTTAAATCAAAGTCCAAATGTAGTGTTTATTTAAAATCACATTCTGAAAAAAATTTGCACAAAAAAATTGTTTCATTATAGAGCATCAGTTTTCAAATTTCAAATCATAATAATAGGTTTTTAGTAGAATTTTTTAAATATAAGTAATATTTTAAAATCTACCTTTTATAATGTGAACTTTTGTGAAGTATGTGCTAAGTATGTGGGTCTTGTCACACTAACATGTACCAAAACAAATGTAAGTTTAATGTTTGGTTTTATGTTTTTAATTTTTTTTAAAAGAATAAAGAACTCCAAATGGATATTACATAATGTTATTTTCAATGTATTGGTATATATAATCTAAAAATTTGAAATCAACCTAATGATCGAAAAATACCCAAAAGCATTTTGAAAACATTATAACCAATGATTTTAAACAATAAAATGACTTGTAAATGGAATTGAATGTTTTTGAAAATGAAATGTTTTAGCAAATATTATATGTAAACCATATTAACATAATAATGTGATGAAAATTTTCAAGATTTTTTAGAAAAATTTAAAGACTTTGTTTCAAAACATTCAAAAATAAACTTTATGTCATAACTTAGTTAAGTATATTTCATTGAATATTATGTGTCAACTCCCCAACCACAAATTTTTCATCTTGTTAATGAGAATATTGTTTGTTTAGTTTCAAATCTAGGAAATTTGCTAAACACTAGGCCAAATGCTATTATTCTTGACAAGTCCAATGGATGAGGCTAAAATCTTTTGATATGGTTAGCTTGAACTTTTGTTAATAATTTACATTTAGATATATGGGGAACTCTTATATACATTTAATTCTTGTGTGTATGAGATGTGCTTCCAACAACTTATCGAATGGTGTCAAAGGTAGCTCTTTGATATGATGTGTTACAAAAGATTTTCAAGCCTTTAGTGTGTTCTTTAATTCCTTGTGCTATGAAAACAAGATCATGCGGGGCTCCAAGATGAAATTGAATAAGGATAATTCACATTCACCTCTTAGTCATGTCAATTACACACCACTTACAAGAAACTAATATGTCCTTGATATGGTGTGTTATATTAAAACATTTTCGAACCTTTGGTGTGCTCCTTAGTTCCTTGCATTGTGATAATAAGATCATGTGTGATTTCAAGATAAGGTTAGGAAAACTCAATTCATGATCACCTCTTAATCACATCTACACAAGCCATTTACAAGAAACCAATTAATGCACCCACATCAAAATTGGAACATGATATAACCATGGACTCAATTTCACATTGAATTCTTCAATGTGACTAAATTCGAACACCACTCTTTTCATTACAATGAATTTTATAACTCCCCATAGGAACCATGTACATACAAAATTTGGAAATTTGGAAATTTGGTTTTAAATGTGTATTTCTAGTTTTGAAACACGTGATGTCCAAGGATTTTAAATAAATGTTTCCCCTTCATGAAATGTAATTTTTTTATATCCTTTTAAAAATTCTTTTTGACATTGTATCATCTTGCCAATTCAAACACAATTTTCCCTTCCAAATCACATTTTGAATGCACAAGATTATTATAAACATGTACTTGAAAAGACTTGGGTCACCAAAAATATTCAAGCATTACCATAGGTCAATGTGAAACAATTTTGTTTTAAGTATATATGCGATTTATTTAATTGTAGACTTTGTTTTTAGGGTGAAAACACACTAAGGGTCAAACACTTTTCACAAAAAAAGGTGATGGATAATGAGTATCAAATTAAGTAAGTTAAAATTTTCATGGCATCCTTTGGGTATATTAAATACAAGGAAAAAACTTGAGAATTTGCATGACAACATTTTGAAACTCAAAATTCACTTTGAATCAAAATTATTCTTAATCCAATGATTAAATGGAAAGGGATAATTGGATAAAATGAATGTACATAATTTATATAATTTATATTTTTCGGCAACCATGAAGCTTTATGTTTGTGGTTCATGAAACATTCCCAAACAAAAAAAAAACAAAAAAAATAATGCAATGGCCATCTATAAAATATCCTTGTCTTTGATATGGTAGTGGTTTTTTCCTAAAACTAAGATATTATTATGCATTTATTATTACGAATGTAACACATTTTTTGATCAAATTTCATTCAAAATTTTAAATTAAAAAATGGTCTTAAATTTAATTGATGTATATCAATACCATTCACCATACAAAAATTCATCCAAAAATTCCACCCACAACCTTAGTTTTGAAGTATAATATGTGCAATTTTTCAAACTTTATGATGTATATCATTTGTCACAACTATATTTCATATGTTCAAATTTTTAATGTTTGTTGATTTTTAAAAAATAATTGACTATTTTCGGTTTGAAGTTAATCAAATATACTTAAAACAAAACAAGAAATCCAAGATTTGATGTCCATACATTACCCAAAAAAGTAATTACAAAAAAATTATACTTGTGATTACAATTTTTGGGGGGCTTTAAAGTGTGTTTTACCCTTTTAGAACTTTAAAACCCATTTAACTCAGACAAGGTGTGATCCTTCAAACATTATTTTGAATAATTAAAATTCCTAGCCTGGAGCCATAAGTGAAAATATAATAAACTTTCCAAAAATTGTAATCATAGGTTGTCACATTTACAAAAGCCAAAATAGCTGTAATTAATGTTTAATTTTTCATCTTTTAGTATCAATTTTTTTATTAATGTGGAAACTTATTAAAAAACACTCAATGTGACAATGTTTCCAATATATAATGGAAACACATGTGGTATGATTTGGAATTAGTTTGATGAAAATAAAATATTTAAAAACATTCATTAAACATTATAAATACTCATTTTTTGGGAGATTATTTAAACAAGACATATAATTTTGAAGGATGTCTTCTAAACATATATTTACATAATAGTACATTGCAACATCTTTTTGGGTCAAATTTGATTTTTGGGTGCATTCATAATTGGGATGGCACAACAAAAACCATGACATTCATTTGTCCTATGTCTTGAATCCTAAAGCAAGGACTTAGCAAAATGACTATTCTAGGATGTTAAACAATGAAAAGGGGATATGTATGTTTAGGCTTTCAACCAATAAATGTTATAATGAATGATTCAAATCAATTGAACAAATTTTGAATGTCATGTTTAGGTATAAACCAAAAAGGAATGCAAGGTTATTTTAACATTCCAAAATGACATACTTTCATTTAAAGTGCCAAAACCCTATTAAAAAAATCAAATAATATCTTTTTTTTACACGCACATCTCCTATACTTCTTTCCAAACCTTTGGAATATAAATTTGCAATTAACAAAATTAATTGGATTATCCTTATCAACACGTCCATTTGATGAAAAAATCCAAAATTCTAACATCAATTCCACAAAATTTGCTAATTTATTATACTAAAAATTTGTGCCATCATATAGAACATATTTTATTCTATTTGTGGTCAAAACATGAAGCAATTTGAACAAATGTTATTGGTCCTATGAAGTCCTTTTTAATAAAACTATGCAATGGGACACAAGTCCTGAACCATCTTTCAAAACACTTAAGGACATGTTTTAAAAATCACCATCATTTTAATTAAAAAGTATGTGAGTATCTAATGAAAAAAAAAAATTACCAAAAAAATTATTTCGTAAATGTAATGGTCATTCAAAATAATGTTTTGAAAGTGATTTTGGGGTGAGATATTCCTTTTGTGTACGTACCCCAACTATGAATGTACCCTTTTGTCAACTTTCAAATAAAATATTCCTATGATATTCTTAAAATACTCTAAAATAAAAAATCGTTTAAACAAGTGAATTAGGCTTATGTTATTTTGTTTGCACCCCCCACAATGTTATTTTCTTACATTTGGAATTTTTGTTGAACTTTATAAATCAATTGTGAAGATAGTATTATGAATTTTAGGTAAATTTGAAAAGTTTGAAACTTGGCCTAAAGTGAATCTTCAAAAAACTTGAATAAATGATGAAGAGTAAATTATATTTTTTCATATATTTTGAGAAATTTAATACTAACCAAAGGATGCATGAACCATGAAAAATTAGGATTAAATTTCAAAAGTGAGGTTATAAATGATTTTTTGTATAAAATTTTAAATGAAAAATCAAAATGATATAGGAAAAGAACCAAAATTTGCGAAAATCGTTACATTGATTTTGCTTAAGAACACTTTGATCACCAAAATTTGGGATCAAAATGTATGTTACATATCATGTAGTGTACATTGAACATGTATGGAATCATATTTATCTAACTACTAGATCAAGATTAGTTTGAATGAACTTTGAGTTTTAAAGTGTTGTCATGCACATTCCCAAGTTTTTTTTGCTTGAATTTAAGTTGACCAAGATTTTGCCACTAGGATTCAACCTTATTGCAGACTATCATATTCATTATATATTAACAATGTTGTTTAAATTCCAACCTAGTTTTATTGTGTTGTTCCTTTTGTTCCCAATTCCCAAATTGGGATTTCATGAGATGGGTTCATTTTTGGAGTTTCTTTTGGATTCTCACATACCTTACCTTTCATTTGGGTGAGAGTCCAACTATTTTCTGAGGGGATTTTCATGAAATGGCAAATTAAGAAATGGTGTTATTAACTACAAACAAGGATTTAAATATTTGAAAAAAGAAGTAAGTTCAACACAAATTGTTGTATGTATTATGGATAATGGAAGGTCCTCAATGTACATAATCTAATTTTTTCTTTGGTTTTCTTGTGGGTGCCCATTGGACTTATTTTAAGATTTTAAAAATAAACAACCTTGGGCCTATCATGTTTGTTAAATATTGAGCTCACAAGTGGTGAAGAAATCACATATTCCTCCATCAAAATTACATGAAAAGCCATTTAGGCATATCAAAGGGTAGTCCTATTGCCATGTGCACATTTTATAATTTAAAAAAAAATTGTGGTGGGAATGAAATTTTTGAAACCATTTATTGAATTTCAAATTTGCATTTGACCCATGTCTTCACTTCACTTCCAAGTTTGGTCATAAGCCAAGGTTAAGGTTGCAACATGTCTCATTTCTAAATTCCATTTGGTTCAACTTTACATTAAGAAGCGTTTGGTTTGCTTGAAGATCTTAGGAAAGACATTTTGCTAAATATCAAGAATTGGTTGTGCTCCCATGATATGGTCACAACATTCTCCCCCATTTAAAAATCAAGTTTTCAATTTGTTTTCAACTTGGCTTCACATTATTTATGTTTTTGTTGCAATGTTAAAATAAAGGTAATTGCAACACTTTCTCCCATCATAGAAAGAAATCAATTTGTTTTCATTGAAAATATATAATCCACAAGGCATTACCTTTGTAAACTTTTCAATTCCACTTTCAATTGTGCTTATGTGTCACATGCTTCCCAAAATGAAAATCATCATTTTCTTTCCCTCCAAAAGTGAAGGCTAATTAATATATATGTCCTCATTTATACAAACCATTCATAGGGCATCATATTTTGTATTAGTTTGCTACCAAATTCAATTTTCCATATGAACTTGTTTGGCCACATGTTTTACAAGTCCAAGTGCATTTTTCAGTCCCTCACCATGGTTCATTTAAGCCAATTCTCATGACATACATGCATGTTCAATTGAAAGTGAGTCCACTTTTTTTTTATACATGTACACATGTGGAATTTTTGTAAATTGAAAAGTTCTTTTAGATCTCATAAGTACAAAAAATTATAATCTAGATCATTTCCATTGAAAAACATTGGAATGCATCTTGATTATCTAGCAGAATTCAAAAGCAACTTTTAACACATGTATTTGAGTAATTAATTAGCATTTAAAATTTCACATCGAAATATAAAATATTCCAATAGATTTTTTATTTTCCAATATATTATTTTATAAAAATATTTTCTTGAAAATTTCAACAATTTTACAAATAATTTAATTAGTGTCAAAGATGCTAGGGTACCATGGTATTTTCAACCACATGAAACTTGCAAAAGAAAATTTGGAACTTTAGTTTTTTCAAATGGTAAATTAACTGAAATTATCCATTTTTCACAAAAATGCAAATGAAATCATGAAATGATTAAAACAATGTGTTCAGTATGTCAAGTGGAAGTTTTGGATCAAGAAATTCAAAAATTGGAATTCAAAATGTGATTGGACATAATCTCTTTAAAGATTTAGATGTGCAAAACGAAATCAAATGTTCAATTTTATTTATTGGTTTTTGGAATTTGGATATTGGTGATTTGCAAAGAAGGACACAAGAAGTGCATTACAAAACTAGATGATATTGACAAAACCAAATATAACATTTCATTTGTGTTTGGAAAGGAAAAAATGTAGATATAAAGGACCATGCTAATTGTAATTAGAATTCAAAATTAACATCATGATACTATTTTTTATAATAGATGCATAGATAGTTTAAAGGTTATGAGGTTAATTATAGGCTTTTTCAATAACATGACCAAATTTTTAACTTTGAAAAAAATAATTTGGGGTTTAAAGTGTGTACATCAATATTGAAATACATTTTTAACATTGATATTTAAATAACATTTACCAACATTTATTACCAACAATGAACTATCACCATTGTGCAATGTGATTTTTTAGTTTACTTTCACTAGAAGAAATCTTGTTCATTCCAACCATGTGTTTGCAACTAAGGTGTAGTTCTATTATCACAATCAATTCATTTTGTAACTACATATGTAATAGTCTTATGTGTCACTAAGTTGCAGTGTTAATAATTACATATTTGACTATGAAACAAATGGATTTAGATCATAGTCCTAAACATGACTATAGTTTGTGACTACCTTGCATTTCAATAAAAACTGTAATGAAAAATCAACATATGTTATCCATTATTGTTAGATTTCATTGACAGATGAAAACCAAGTCATTTGTTACAATTACATTAACATATTTTGCCAACTATACATAGATGATTAAACCACATGTTGCATCAAATTTATGATTGCAATTTATTATCAAAGTTTATGAAATGACATTTATTGTTGACATTGGCAATAATTTAGCTATTCATTAGTTATTTAAACTAAGTTTTTTGCTTAGCCTAAGTAGTGACATGTGTCAACAATTCATAGGATGAAAATAATGAAATTATATAACAATATAAATAGTTAATATAATATATAATTGTTAAGAGTAAAAATTCCTAAGTAATTAGTGCTATGGGCATCCTAGTTATTAAAGGGTTACTAATGGTAAACTTATTATCCTTTACCAAAGGATGAAGCTAATGGGGTTAGTTAATTGAATGGTTGATAGTAATGCACTAATCACTTAATAGATTTTTAAAAAGGATTAAAATAAGGACCTATTTTCATGGGGATGATATGGGCCTTGTGTGGTCTTGTGAGGAATGGGATTAAAAGGACAAGAAGAGGATTTGGGAAGATTATTCCCTTGTGTTACAGATTGGAGGTGGCCACAAAAATCTTTCTAAAGGAATAAAGGTGTGTATGTGACATTGGAGAAAGAGAGGAAAAGTGTATGGAAGCAAATTGCACTTTTATTTGTGCAATGGAAAATGGTTGATGGACTCTCATGGTTATTTGTTAGTGTTTTTCTATCTAAAATATGAAAGAGAGATAGGGGGAGTAGTTTACATTATGACTATATAGAATTTTGTTGTGCTTATAAATTAGTTTTGTGTTTCTTTTATAGGATTAAGAATATTATCTACACTTTGTGGTAGTTTTTAGAGTCGAAAATACACTTTGTGACGGATTATCTACCATTGGAAGGCAACAATAAGGAGGTAGACTTGATATTTGAGGTTTGTAAGGAGAGTATTGTTGTTGCAAATTGTAAGTAGCCACATAAGGTCTACATGTGATGTAAAAAGGAGACAACATGTGTTGGAGACATGTAGACCCATTAGTCTGAATCATTTATTACCATAGATACATTAGAAGGTCTTAAAGGTAATCATGACCTTTCAAACCCCTCTCTTTTATTTTCTTGTTTAAACTCCTTTGCTATGGGTGTCATTAAATGGAATAGTGTTATAATTAGATAGTAGGACTATCTTCAAAGGATGGATCCTTCTTATTACATTTCCTTCTACATGAAGTACTATGTGATTATTATGTGAGTAGTTGTAATAAAATTGGTGAATGATAGTAGCTCTCTTGGAAGTAGGAATAATTTGCATTTGTTTTCCTTGGCATTACATTAATGAAGACGGTAATGCTTGGGGTCTGCATTTTCACCATACTACAATAATATTGATATTTTTATTTAAGTAATCATATAAATGACTTACATATATAATCTAAAATTTGATGTCTTTCATGACTATGTAGTCACAAATGTAATTGCAACATAATGTGACTATTGGTTCAACTACCACGTGCCATGTGATGTTTTTTACAATTAGTTGTCTTATGGCACTTGTCCAAAATGAGTATAGGCATTTTTAATTGCATGTGTCCATTATGACTAAAATGTAGTTGAAAAATTAATGATTGATTTCCAAATTTCTTCTCATCTTTATGTAAGCATATGCATAATAATGTGACATTTTGTCTTCAAGGTGATTACGCTCATTCAAAAATCAATCGTCACTCTTATTTATAAAGTTATTATCAAAACTTATGGGTGATGTTTATGCAAGGAACGCAATACTATACCTTGCAACAAGTTTTCAAAGTTAATTTTTCACATTGCTAGTTTTAAAATATTGGTTTGAAATGAAGTAGTTATATGAAAATCATTTGAGTTTGGTAATTATATAATATTAAGGCATTGCTTCAACATATGTACATTAGAAAAAATTAACATATGCACCATTAACACTAGTTTAATAATGATCATTTTTTTGAATGACAATTTTAAATTAAAATCTAATGCACAATGATTTCAACACTTTTGTTGATTCCAAATTGATAGATAGATTTGATATGTAATAATTGTAGTTGAAGCAGTCTCAAGCTACTTTTGGATATGTGTGTATTTCAAATGTTCTCAAATCATCTATGTTTGTTTTGATGAATTTTACTTTTCACAAAGGTAAATAAACAGAAAAGGGTGGAAATAACAATTTTTAGAGTTCAAGATGTTGGGAAAATAATGATGATTGAAGAACTTGAAGGAGGAGATTGCATGGTTATTATTGCCATAGATGAATTAATTGTAATTGTAGCAAATTGTTGTTAGCAACATGCTTATAGAAGGGTGAAAATGTGATCCTTGAGCAAATATATCATCTTCATGAAAGTAATGTTGGGGAAACAAGTTTGGATTATTCCTACTTCCAAGAAGATTGTTATCACTTGTTTATTATACTACGACTTACACAAGTAATAGTAAGGAAATCTCTACCTAACAAGTAGAAGTATTAATTGATAAGTTTATTCTATTACAATTATTCAGATAGAAAGCAAATAGGAATTTATGCAAAAAGAAAAACAGAAAGTAGGGACTATCCTTTAGGGACAACCCTATCGTCATAATTGTAAGCCACTCCACTAGTGTGAGAAGAAAAGAAATTTGTGAAAACAATAAAATAAGATGGGAGGTTTAAGGTTTTAGACCCCAAATAATATTTCTAGTGTATTATAATGATGTCCAGTGTGTCTGCAGGCCTCCCACAGCTGTTACTTATCCTCTACAATATCTACAAACCTTTAGGTCGTGTTGTCTTCCATTCCTATGGACCTTCAATGGTCATTGCCTACCATGTACAATGCTTGCAAACCCTTTGTAATTGCTACCTATCATTTAAAGCAACTTTCCACTTTCTTTAAGCTTCAAATACTAGGTTTACCTCCCTACTAATGTCATATAATGATACTTACCATCTTGTGGCAAAAGGTAATATCCATTTTAAAAATTAAAACAAAAAGTGATTATCATATTACTCTTATAGAAGAAACAAATAACTATTACATAAAACATAACAAAACACTATAAATCTTATTATGTATTGGCCTCCCCCACTATTTAACATACTTCAAGTGAAATAAAACACTAACAAAACAGTATGACACTCCATCAACCCTTTTACATTGCAAGAATAAAAGTACAACTTGCTTCAATACTCTCTTCTTCTCTCTTTAATGTTACACACACCACATTTCCCAAAAGAAGAATCTCATAAACCACTCCAAACTAGAATCATGATCCTCCTCCCAAGTGTTTATCTTGCCCTTTTAATCCCCTTCCTCCCAAAACCACACAAGGCCCATGTTACTCGTATGAAAGTTATTAGGTCCTTATTGTAATCTTTCCTAAAAAGCCTTGAAGTGATTAGTGAATTACAACCAACTACAATTTTCCATGAACTAACCAACCCCATTAGTTCCATCCTTTAGGTAAAAGATTGTAAGTATCCACCATTTATAATTAGCTATTTACTAGGATGTCTACGACACTAGTTAACATAAGAATTTTGTACCTTTAATAATATTAAAAAATATAAAAATAAAATAAAATAAAATGAATGGTATGCTTTGCAACAATTTTTGTAATCAATTTTGATGAGATGTTTGTTTGATTTCTTTAATAATTATTTCAGATTTCTATATTGAAAGGAACAAAGAAGGACCAACCGATGGAGGTTGAGTAGTCAAATTGGCAATGAATCCCATATGGTTTTTACTTCATCTATTGGTGGGTGAAGACAAATAGAACATGATCTTCCCATATGACTAGGTCATACATGGAAGCACCCTATTAACATGTGTGAAAAATTCCAACCAATCATTGAACATGAAACATATTGTGATAGTTGAATTTGACACGGACTCCAAACTTGTACAATAGAAACCTCATATTTTAAAAACATGACTTATGTAAGCACCATCAAAAAATTGGTGATCAATAACGTAAGCTATCCAAAAGATGTGGGTTCTTCTTATCCATTACTAGATCTAGCTTTGAACTTCTTGTTATTGTCAAGCTATCTTGTTGCGTTTTGTACCTTTGTGGTTAGGGTTTTGTTATTGTTATTCTTTTGTCTCTTGGTTCCTATTAGCTTGGTTTGATTTTAAAATATTTTTTTCAATGTTCAAAAACACTTCTAATGTGTATATGCAAAGCTATGCTAGATAATTACGTACATATACAATTAATTGAGATAGATCAATGTCCTTGGTAGGAGGAGTCAACATAGAGCCCAATTTAGTTACACTAGCAAGTGATTCAAAGACTTTAATTTGCTTTCGCTTATGAATTTAAAGTAGAACCACAAAAGAACCTTGTGGTGGTCACCACAACTAGTGACGACCAATCCCCACTATGGACCAAAAGATACAATCTACAAAAGTAGAAGAATAAGACAACAAACCTATTTTTTTCCCCCAAGTTTTTAATTTCATAAAAGTGACAAATTTTGCTAATAAAACACATTTTATTTAGGCAAAAAAGAACCATGATTTTTCAAATGTTTATGAGAAGTATCTCAAAATATAGTGAGAATTCACCCCCCAAAAAAAATCCCTTGAATTTGAAATTCAAATCTCAACCATTAAAACCACACAATAAGTCATACATTGATTAGGTTTTTTTCCCCCAATTTTTGCTATAAAAATTTGAAAAAGTTTTTCAAAGAATTAGCAAAAGTAATTGAATTTACACTAGAAAATTTTTTTCCCCCAAATTTATCCCAAAAAAATATAAATATTGTAATACCTTGCCAACTTTTGACACATGTATGTCAAATAATTAGTTTATTTTTGTACTTTTTCATTTAAATGAATAGAACATGAACCTAAAAAGACCCAATACTGACCTCACAAAAAAATTGTTCTTTACAAAAAGAAAAAAATGCAAAAAATTCAACATTTCTGAAAAATAAAATAAAATAATAATAATAATAGTGTGGAAGCTGCAAGGTAGAAGTAGTAGGGTTAAGTAAGCGGTTGGTTGGCCATATATGATGAAAGGGGTTTAAGTAATAGGAAGTAATTAAAGCCTACCATGTGGGGGTTGCAAAGGATTTGGAGATAAATGGGTAAAATAAATGCAATGAAAATAATACTAATACTAATAATAATAATAATAATAATAATAATAATGATTTTAATTTACTATTACGGTTAGTAAGTTACGGATTAAGTTAGGGTTTGCAATGGGCATAAGATGGAGTCCTTCATTTCCTTCTCTTTGTCCCTCGCTTGCGAAATTCCTTCTCTTGGTGGTGGTGGTGTTGTCGTTGGAATTTTGGTGGATCCTTGACGAAGAAGACACAGAAATTCTCTCCGAGAGTGGTAAATTGACAGAAAGGGAGCTTGGAGTGTGTACTTAGAGCGCTGGTCTTGTTGGAGAGAAGGCATAAGTATGCAGGATTTAGGCGAAAACAAGCCGCACAAGTCGGATCTCTTGGAGGGTAGTGAGGAGGAATCCGGTGTAGCAGCAGCAGCAGCAACAGCAGCAGACCGTGAGCTCTCTTTCTATCTTTCTTTCTTTCTTGCTTTCTCTCTCTCTCTTTCTCTCTCTTTCTTTTCCCCCCCTCGTTCATGTAGGGGTGGGGATTGTGACAAAGAGTGCTTTTTACTTCGTTTTCTTTCAACGGTCTGTTTTGTATTTCGTGAACATGACGATTCTCGGGGGTGGGTATATCGGTTTCCATTCTTTTCATGATGATTCTCGGGAGTTATAGCGGTTTCCATTCTTTTAAGGGTAGGCGGTTTGGGTTTAGGGTTATTGTTTAATATGACAAAATCAGACCCCAAAAAGAATGCTCATTGTATGAAGAATACATGGCAGCATTTGGAGTTTTTTTGATGTGTATGTTTGTAACCAAGAAGAGGGAAGGTAGAAAGGGAAATTGGGACGAAAGAGTGAAGTATAAAGAGAGAAGGGGAAAAGCAAGGAAGTGGAAAGCTTTTTCTTTTTTGTGGTTCATTATTGACCTAATTCTTGCAACCAGGTGACTGAGGAGGAAGTTATCTGTTGTCCTCTATGGTTTTCCAATGTAAACCATGTGATTGTCCATGTCAACATATGGAGTTTTTGATGTGTATGTGTGTAACCAAGAAAAAGGAAGGCAGAAAGGAAGATTGGGAGGAAAGAGAGAAGGGGAAAAGCAAGGAAGTGGAAAACTTGCTTTTTTTTAGGGTTTGTGGTTGTCCCAATTCTTGCAACTAGATGAGTTAGGAGGAAGCTCTCTGTTTCTGCCTGTGATTTTCCAGTGTAAAGCATGTGAATGTCCATGTTAGATATTGCAGATTTGATTGTGGTGGCGTTTTTTTGTCAGCAATTGAGGAAGGGAAAGTATCAGTTTGTAGTGAAAACTGACTATGGGACTGGGGCAAGCAGGTTCTGAGTTCTTTGATGCATCTCAGTATGCATTTTTCGGGAGAGATTTAAGTGAGGATGTTGAGCTTGGGGGCTTAGACGAAGATGATGATGGTGGAGAACAGCCTGATGATGATGGAGATGGAGATGGAGATGATGATGCCATTTTCAATCGTGGTGACAGGGAAGAGGTGTGTGTGCCTGCTTTCATTTCAACATTGTTACGTATTTTGCAGTCATCATCATTCAAATCTCTTTTTCTTTACCCGTTCAGTTGCAATTTTGATTATGACTCAGTCTGTGGGGCTCCTCCTCACATGCTCTGAGTGCTTAAGCTTTTTGTGTCCCTCATAATTTGTGTGGAGTTGGCAGTCTGTATCTTTGGATGCAACACCTGAATGGGCTGGTGTATCAGAGCTTACATCATCTTTCTTCAAGGTAAGCTCAATGATGCTCATCTGAAGCTGTTGGTCTACTTGTGATTGCTTTCAAACAGGTTTTCCATTTTTGCACAATGTGTTCTCACTAGACTTATCAAATTATAGAGAATGTTGTAGTTTTTGGTAATGATTGGTGGAGATGCTTTTGTTTTATTAATGCATGATTTTTTTCTATACCTTTATGGTCTGTGAAGCTTAATCGCATTTCACCAAGGCAGCAAGAAGGACTGCCGAATGTGGTGGAAGAAGGGCGACCCCCATCCACAAGCAGAGAGGGTATGGAATGTGCTCTTCTCACTACTTGTGAGGTTGCAATTGGTCAAGTGAATCACTTGGAGGATTCTTTTGGGTACACAGTCATAGAATAGCTTTATCACTTTTTTTTAATTGTGCAATGTGTCTCTTGGGTGCTAGCCAAAGTAATGACTGGGGCAGAAATTTGACAGAAACTCATGACACAGACCATTGTAGAAGGGTTCAGATAAATTTTTTGATGGATTATTGTATCTTTATCTTCACCCGTGGTTGGGAACTGATAAAGTCAGTCTGGAGTCATGGCAGCTTGACACTGCTATTCTTGATGAAGGTGATGGTCTGAGGCTTTGTGGGTTACAGTTATAAAGTTATGATAATACTCCATTCATGTTGCATTAGTTTTGGTTTTGCTGGAAGCCTGGATCTGACAGATCTGTTACCTTCAACATGTCATTGTGGAGGTTTCTCTGCTATCTCATTGATATATTTGTTGTGCACTATTTCCAGTGGCGGGGTCACCTGAGTGGCTGTATGAGGGTAGTCCTGCTCCCAACTGGCTCAATCGGACAATGCCAGACAAAGAAGCTGAGGGTCAGGCTAGAAATTGGTTACCAAGTCATCAACTTCAATCCAGCCCTAAAAATGACTTTGAAGTCTCCCAGTTGACCCTTCCTTCACACCAGCCTTTGCAGCCTCGACCGGAAATGAGGTGGTGGGGTGGAGATCCTGGACTAAGTCACCTGACCTCCCCTCCTGCTCTTGCAGGGTCTTACCCCTCAACATCTGTGCAGCAATCACACCAGGTCTATTGGCATGGGCATTACCTTCTTTGTTCATGCATTGTTGCTTTCTCACATATTGTGTAGTTTAATGAACTCCTGCGAAGGAGGATTGCAATTGGAACTATTTTGAGTGCTAAAGAACAACGTGGATTGTTGGTCAGGCTCAGCGAGGGGCAGCAGTGGTTCCAACTCAGGGGTTGCAGCCTGGGCTATATGCTCACCCTATGTCAGGGCTGACTTCTCACTCCAACATGGGCACTGGGGTCTTGCCAAATCAAATGATGTATGGCCCTGGTCAACCCCCATTCAGCAGTACAGGGCCCCTTTTGTCACCTGCCCCACATCAATCAGGATCGTGGTTGCCTCGCCCAAGTGGGAGTGTTGGGCCTGTGGGGAATTCCAGACCCCAACAAATGGCCTTAACCCCCCCACAGGTAATGCTCCAGTACCAAAGACCACCACCATTGCACTTGAGTTCTCCACCACTGTATGGACAGGTACCTGCTCACCCAATGCATGCTTCACCCCCTCCCACAGCACCACATATGATGCAGAAGCTGAGTGAGAGTGGGGTGCCTGGTGAGTTATGGGATCAACATTTTGACCCCCAGTATCATGCCCAGCAGACTCTTTTGCAGCAGCGCTTTCACCAACAGCGCTCACCACCTGATGGAAGTCATGCAGGTGAGCAACATGTGTAATATTACCCACCTTTGGCTTCTCTTGTGATTTGGTGCAATGAGTAATACAGCTTTCCTTTGGAATGGACTTACAGATATGTGTATCAGAATTCAGAATTCAGAATTCTGGATCATAATAGCTACCCATATTTCCTGGACCATGTAGAGCTCTTGCTCAAAAAATGGAAACCAGGATCTAGATGTTGTGTTTTGGGAGATGTGATGGTGCTGTAGGAGTGGTGTAATGTATGAGATTAGGTACACTTCTTTCTCCAAAGCACTACTACCACATGGGGGGCCTACAATACCAGAGGCTGGAAGAGATATTCATCAGTCATTATCAAATTAGAATTTGTTTCATGTTTTAATCAAGTGTGAATGCTGCTTCCTATACTCAACAACTGGGGTGCAGGTAGGGGAAGTCGAAATGGATGGCAGCCACTTCGGTCCAAGTATATGACAGCTGAGGAGATAGAGAATATAGTGCGCATCCAGTGGGCAGCCACACATAGCAGTGACCCCTACATTGATGACTATTATCATCAGGCTGTGCAAGCTAAACATGCTGGAGGAACTCCTCATGGCCGCCGTCATTTTGCCCCTTCCCACCCTCGTGATATGCCCTCACATACTCGAGCGGCTGCTGAACCCCATGCCTTCCTCCAGGTGGATGCATTGGGTAGGGTTCCCTTCTCATCCATAAGGAGACCTCGCC
>Ga0116227_10006647_pt1 | contig 23255 bp, 19 predicted proteins | sample S1TSphgellanicum_FD_89693 | JGI IMG/M metagenome (GOLD analysis project Ga0116227, IMG submission 89693) | Host-associated microbial communities from peat moss isolated from Minnesota, USA - S1T2_Fb - Sphagnum magellanicum MG | ecosystem: Host-associated > Plants > Peat moss > Unclassified...
CGCAAAAGCGCACTACCGAGAATTCGGTCTCCGCCATGCCTGGCTCAATGTTGCTGACGCGCACTTTGCTACCGAGCAGATCAGCTCGCAGGTTCAAGCTGAATTGCCGCACGAAAGCCTTGGTCGCGCCATACGCATTGCCGCCCGGATAGGGGAATTCGCCGGCCACCGAACCGATGTTGACGATGTGCCCGCGATCGCGCGCCACCATGCCGGGCAGCAGCGCGCGCGTGCAATACATCAGGCCTTTGATGTTGGTATCGACCATCGCTTCCCAGTCGTCGAGATCGGCGCGCTGCGCGGGTTCGAGTCCGCGCGCGAGACCGGCGTTATTGACCAGCACATCGACTTCCGAAAATGCTGCGGGCAAGCCCGCAATAGCGGCTTCAACTGCAGCGCGATCGCGCACGTCCAGCGGCAGCGTTAGCAGGTTTTCGCCTAACTCCGCACGCAAGCTTTGCAGGCGATCTTCGCGCCGGCCAGTGCCGATCACCCTGGCGCCGGCGGCGATGAAGCGGCGCGTGATTGCGGCACCAAAACCCGAGGTGACGCCGGTAACGAAAACGATCATGGAAATCCTTTTTGACGAAGGCCGCAGCGACGAGGCACAAATGATAACGTCCGCCATCGACAAAATTTCGGCTGCACTCGTTGCCGGATTCGCCGCGCGCGCGGTGCCGCGAATGATGAGGCCTTGACCGGATTATCCGGCTGATCGCCCGACTGAATACTGGTGTGCTGACTGGCTTTCTGAATGGATTTCAGACTGGCCTTAACACTCGCGCCATCAGTCAGCGAACCGCTGCGCCATCAGTGCATTTCGGCGCGCGGCGCAATGCCGTAGTGGATCATCTGCATGGCTTCATCGACGATATGCGGCTCCGGCATGCGGCGATTCCACAGGCAATAACGCATGCCGAGAAAGTGGCCGATGCCGAGCAATGACCACGCACGGACTTCGGCGTCTCCCGGCAAAAGTTCGCCGCGCGCAGTGGCGTGCGTCAGCGCCTGACAATACGCGCCAGCGAGACGTTCGTAGTAATCGCGGAAGGCCTGGTCATCGACGAACTGCGCTTCCTGCACGATGCGAAACAGGCCCGGATGTTCCTGCGCGAAATTCAGGAACGCTTCGAGGCTGCGGCGTTCGATATCGAGCCGCTCGCTCGGTTGCATTTCGACCTTGGCGATGGTCTGCCGCAGGTTGTGGCCGATCTCCCGAACCAGATTGGAGAAGATTTCCTCCTTACTGTGAAAGTAAAGATAGAACGTGCCTTGACCGACGCCAGCATGCGTGGTGATCGAACTCACCGACGCGCTATGAAAACCTTTTGCGCCGAACTCCACTTCGGCAGCGCCCAACAGCTTGCGTCGCGTGGCTTCTCCGCGTGGCGTGACAGGAGTCAGATTTTTTAACATGGGTTTCGATCCGCTGGGAACACAATGCGCAGCAAGCTGCCGGGGATGTGAACAATGGCGGAATTGTGCGGCCTGAACGCGGCTTAAAGTTGAGTGCTGATGCCGCTTTCCGATGCGCGGCGCGGCGAAGCCGAAATGCGGTAGTCAGCGCTTTGAAACTCGCATGCAGCGCTTGAAAAAACCTGCTAAGGAGTGTTCGCTAACGTACAGTGCTGCGTTAAGGAGCAGTCCTTTTGCGCAATGGAGTTTCCGGCACGCCCCCCGATCGTTCATTCATTGGACCCCTGAATTGAACCGCTGAATTCCAATAATTGCCGAAAGACTCCTTTACCTCTGAACGAGGACTCCTTTTCTCCTTGTATTTTTTTATGGCGACAACTCCTTATCGATTGTCATCTCGATTAGAGGTAATGCGGGCCACAAGAGGAGTTCGACTCAGGACGCTTCGCGCAGATTCGGCGAGGTTTGCGGAGTCTGCGCGCGGCGGCGCTCGAACGGTGTGCGCCGCAGTCCCTGCTCCTTGAGCCAGGCTACGCAATCCTCGAACACGCGCGAGATGCGTGTCTGCATGCGGATGCGTTCCAGCTTGGGCCAGGTAGCGTGCTCGCCTTCGCGGATGTAGCGGTGGATATCCGCAGTCGTCGGATTTGAAAACATCCGCATCAACTGCAGCGGCGTGTGTTTGGGGAATATGCTCACATCGCCGCTATAACGCTGCTGCAATACATCGTTCAGCAGATCGACAATGCGGCCGGCGCCAGTGCCGCCGAAATAACGCTGCGTGACTTTCACCACATCGCGGCTCGCATTGCTGGCGAATTGACGGGCGATTTCACCGATGCCGCTGCGCTCGCGGCTCGGCTCGCTCATGAACGGCACGACATGCGGATTGGTCTGGCTGACGATGTAATGATTGACGTTGTGCAACCGCGCCAGCCGCAGCATCGGCAGATCGTTGGCGATACTGCCATCGACCCAGCGCTTGCTGCGCATGTGCGGCACCACTTCGCCGTTGTAGTCGAGCGCTTCCAGCATCACCGGCGGAAACACACCCGGCACTGCGCAGGACGCGAGCACTGCGCGGCGCACGACGACATTCGGCGCGGTCAGATAATTCAGCAAACGCGGCTGTTGATGCGTTTCCGACGGCGACACGGTGATGCCAAGAATGCGCCGCGTGCGCTCGAATGCACCGACGAAACTGCCCGCGCGGATATTGCGCGTGAGGCAATCTTCCAGTTGTGTCGGGTCCATCAAGGCCTTGCCCTTGAACACCTGCCGCAGACTCACTGCGTGGAATGCCTGAAGATCGAGCCCGTTTGGTTCAAACATCGCCGGCAATTCGGCATCGGTGCGGGTACCGACCATCGCTGCGATGATTGAACCGGCCGACGAACCCGACAAGACACGCGGCAGGCAGTTGTACTCGAACAAGGCCTTGATCACGCCGAGATGGAACATGCCGAGCGTCGCACCGCCGGAAAGCAGCAGCGCCGAGCGGCCGAAGCTGGTGCCAGTGCGCTTGAAGAACAGCACTTTTTCTTCCGCCGAAAAATCCGGGAAATCGCCGACACAAATGTAATCGAGGCAACGCGCCGCTTCTTCGACATATTCCTCGATCAAACGCTTGGTGCCGACGCGCGCATAAACGTACAACATCGGATTAGCAATGTTGCCGAGATTGCCGTGCAGACCTTCGGCAAGATCATGCACCAGCTGCCGCACGTCGCCGCGCTTGCGCAGCCGCCGCATCTGCTCGATGCGTTCCTTGATCAGCAGATAATCGTAGTCATCGCTGGTTTCGTCCTGTTTCCAAGCATCGCCTCCCTCGAGCTGATCCAGCTCAAGCGCAATCTCGCGCCAGCTGCGGTAGTCATCCGCATTGGCGAGATCGCGCAGGCGCGCAGCGATCAGCTTTTTCGACATTCGGAAATTTCGTCGTCAAATTTGATTTATGAAATGCCGTTGAGTTTAGCGGGTCGCACACCCGGCGGCAGGCACTTTGCGCCGCTGCGGCCATAAAATTTCTCACTCGCTGCACAATTTCAGCCGGCGCCAAGCCCGTTAGAATGACGGCCTGACGAATTGCTCCAATGTCCGCAGCCCGCAACTACAAATCCCTGATTCTTGCCGCAGTCACGCTTGCGATATTCATCATCGCCGTGACGGTGCTGCGCCATTTTCTGGCGCGTCTGAGCCTCGATCAGGTGCTCGATGGCGTGCGTGCCGTGCGTCCGCGCAATCTCGTCACCGCTGCATTTTTTACCGGTTGCAGCTACGGCATGCTGACGCTCTACGATTACCTCGCACTGCGCGGCGTGCATCATGGCTTGCCGTGGCCGCGTGTGGCGGTAACTTCGTTCATCGCGTTTGCGATCAGCCATTTCGTCGGTGTTTCGTCGCTTTCCGGCGGTTCCATCCGTTATCGCGCCTATGTGCCGGCCGGGCTCTCGACGCTCGAAATCGCTGGCGTCGTGGCGATGATCTCAATCACCTTCGCGCTCGGCGCCGGTACTTTGCTGGCGATTTCGCTGCTGCTGGAATCGCAGCAGGCGGCGCTCGTGCTGCATTTGCAGGTGTGGCAGGCGCATGCGATCGGCGTGGCCTTGCTGGCGGCGATCGGCGGCTATGTGGTTTTGACCTGGCGTGTGAAAGCGCCGATACGCATCTTCGGACGCTGCCTGCGGCTGCCGCCGTTGCCGGTCACGCTCGGCCAGATTGCAGTGGCCAGCATTGACCTCTGCTTCGGTGCGGCAGCGCTTTACGCGCTATTGCCGGCCAGCATCGAGCTGCATTATTTCGGCTTCGTCAGTCTTTATGTGCTGGCGATTTTTGCCGGTGTGGCAAGCAATGTGCCGGGCGGAATCGGCGTGTTCGAATCGATCCTGATTCCGCTGTTCCCCGGCTCTGCGCTCGAAGGTCTGGTCGCCGCAGTCTTGCTCTATCGCGTGATTTATTACCTGCTGCCGTTCATCGTAGGCTTGGGGCTTTTGACGTCGCGCGAAGTCATTGACCGGCGTCGCCACTTCGTCGATATCAGCTATGTCGTGCGCGGCTGGCTGGAAAATTTCGGCCCGCAGGTTTTGTCCGGCGCAGTGTTCATGGCCGGCGCGGTACTGCTGTTTTCGGGCGCAACTCCCGAAATCGACAGCCGTATGGAATGGCTGCGCGATTTCGTGCCGACGCCGGTGCTGGAGCTTTCGCATCTCGCCGGCAGCGCGTTCGGCGTCGGTCTGCTGATCCTCGCACGCGGACTTTACCGGCGGCTTGATGCCGCCTGGTGGACGACGATGCTGCTGATCGCCGGCGGCATCGTCGCCTCGCTGCTGAAAGGTCTCGACTGGGAAGAAGCGTTGTTGCTGTCGGCCGTGATGCTGGTGCTGTGGCTGACGCGCGAGCGTTTCTATCGGCGCGCCTCGATGCTCGATCTGCGCAGTTCACGCGCGTGGGCGGTGGCGATCGTGCTGGTGGTCGGCGCGGCGGTGCTGGTGTCGATGGCGAGCTACCGCGACGTGCAATACGCACACGAACTCTGGTGGCAATTCGCGTTCGACGACGATGCGCCGCGGGCGATGCGTGCCGCGCTGTTGTCCGTGCTGCTGGCGGCCGGCTATGCCTTCATGCAGCTGATGAGCCCGGTGCGTTCGGAGCCGCAACCGCCGGATGCGAAGGAGATCGAAGAAGCCGCAAGAATCGCCATCGACAGTCACGACACGCTGGCCTATCTGGCGCTGCTGCGCGACAAGCAGCTGCTGTTCGCCGGCGCGCGCGATGCGTTCATCATGTATCAACGCTCCGGCCGTTCGATCGTCGCACTCGGCGATCCGTCCGGCAATCCGGCGCGCTTCGAGGAACTGAGCTGGAAATTCCGCGAGCTGTGCGATCGGGAAGCGGGATGGCCGGTGTTTTATCAGGTGACGGAAAAATATCTGTCGCTGTATCTCGATCTGGGTTTGAGTTTGAGCAAGCTGGGCGAAGAGGCGCGCGTGCGTTTGCCGGAGTTCTCGCTGGAAGGCTCGAAACGCCAGAGCTTGCGCAATGAATATCGGCGCGGGCCGAAAGAAGGCGCGAGCTTTCGCATGCTGACCACCGAAGAAATCGAGCTGAACATGCCGCGTCTGAAGGAAATTTCCGATCAGTGGCTGGTCAGCAAGGCGGCGGCGGAGAAAGGTTTTTCAGTCGGCCGTTTCGAGCCGGATTACATTCGCCGCGCTACCTGCGCGGCAGTGATGCGTGAAGACAAGATCGTCGCCTTCGCCAATCTATGGCTGTCCACGGCGAAAGAAGAATTCTCGATCGACCTGATGCGCTTCGGTGCCGATGCGCCGCGCGGGGTGATGGATTACCTGTTCGTTGAACTGATCCTGTGGGGCAAGGCGCAAGGGTTCCAGTGGTTCAACATGGGCATGGCGCCGCTAGCGGGTCTGGAAAAACATCCACTGGCGCCGTTCTGGCACAAGCTGGGCGTGCTGGTACATCGCTATGGCGAGACGTTCTACAACTTTGAAGGTCTGCGCCGCTACAAGGAAAAATTCACGCCGCAATGGCGGCCGCGCTATCTGGCTTCGCCGGGCGGCCTGGTGCTGCCGCGTGTGCTGATCGATACCGCAGCGCTGATCGCGGGTGGCGTGCGCGAAGTGGTCTGGAAATAAGGCATTCCGGGCAAATGGAAATGGCGGCGATGAAATCGAAAATGATGCAGGGATGGCTGCTGGCAACGGCGCTGATTTTCGGCGCAATCATCAATGACGCAAGCGCAGCACCGGCCACGGCAGTTGCGGTCGCAGATCATACTTCCGGTGTACATGCCAGCAAACATTCGCATCCAGAGTCCATCAAGCCGGCGAAAGCTTCATCACTGCCGGCCAATGCCGAGCGCTTCGATCACGGCCGTTTTGTGGGACTCACCGCTTACAAGCCTGCCGGCACGCCGACGCGTACGGTGCTGTTCATGTCCGGCAGCGAAGGCTGGACGCTGCGCATGCAGGATTTCGCGCAGGTGCTGGCGGCGAAGGGCGCGCTGGTGATCGGCATCGATACGCAACAGCTGCTGGCGATGATGGAAGCCGATGGCGCCGATTGTGAATTTCTCGATGGCGACCTGGAGAACCTGAGTCATTTCGTACAGGCCTACTATCGTTTGCCGGGCTATCAGCCGCCGTTCGTTGCAGGCTATGCCGAAGGCGCGACGCTGGCCTACGCTATGCTGGTGCAAGCACCCGACGACACCTTCGCCGGCGCCTTGAGCCTTGCGTTTTCGCCGGCGCTGAATCTGAAAAAACCGCTCTGCACCGGCTCCGGCATCGACACCCAAGCAACCGCCGATGGCCTTGGCGTGATCTTCCAGCCAGCCGCGCGGCTCGGTGGACCGTGGGTATTGCTGCAAGGCGAAATCGATCGGCTCAATCCACTGGCCGACAATCAAAAATTCAGGGACCAGGTGCAGGGCGCCGAACTGCTGATCGCACCGCATGTGGGCCACAGCATGTCGCAACCGGCCGCGTGGACCGCGCCGCTGCAAGCCGCTTACGACAAGCTCGTAACGGCCGAAAAACCGCAGGCCGTGGCCGTCGCACCCGCCGATCTCGATGGCCTGCCGGTGCTCGAAGTGCCGGTACCGAAAGGCGCGCCAGCCAGCGATGACTTTGCGCTGCTGATGTCCGGCGACGGCGGTTGGGCGGGGCTGGATCAGGCCGTCGCCAACGCGCTGGCGGCGCAGGGCATTCCGATCGTCGGTCTCGACTCGCTGCGTTATTACTGGTCGCCGCGCACACCCGAAGGTGTTGCGAAAGATGTCGACAAGATCATCCGCTATTACCTCACCAAATTCGGCAAAAAGCGCGTGTTGCTGGTGGGCTATTCGCAAGGCGCGGATGTGTTGCCGTTCGCGCTGAATCGCCTGCCGGCGGCGACGCGCGCGAAGGTTGCGGTCGGCGTGGTGATGGGTTTATCCGAGCATGCCCTGTTCGAGTTCCACATAAGCAGCTGGGTGCGCGATGCCGGCACCGGTTTGCCGACGATGCCGGAAGTCAGCCGCATCACTGGCACGCCACTGCTGTGCATTTATGGCGAAGGCGAGGATGATTCGCTGTGCCCGAAGCTCGATCCGCAAAAAGTGAAAGTGGTGAAGCTGCCCGGCGGTCATCATTTCGACGGCAACTACGATCGTCTCGCGCAGGAGATTTTGTCGGCGGCGAAGTAGCGCTTGGAACGACTCGCCATGATGAATGGGCCGGATTGACCGGGCGTGGGTTTCGCAGCCTCGACGGCGCGCTACCAAGACCATCATTTTTTCGTGCCCGGTTACCGATGATTATTGGCAAGCCCTGCTTCGTGCGTTGCCTCCTTGATTGACGTTCACCGGCAGATGCGGCACGGTGCTGGCCTTATCTGCGAATTCCGCTTTCACTCAACTGATTCGAGGTTGCCCGTGACTCTGCACGTTCATCACATCGTTCCCGTGGTTTCGATCGTCGCCGGCGTGCTGATTTTGATCCAGCCACGGCTGCTGAATTACATCGTTGCGATCTATCTGATTCTGGCAGGTTTGCTGGGACTTGGCTGGCTGCCGGCCTGAAGTCGTTCTGCAAATCCAGCCGGAATTCAGACCAGGTTTCCGGCAGGGGGATCAAGCCCTCAGGCCGGAATTTTCAGCAGCGTGCCGGCACGTACCTCGTCGCCGGTCAGGCCGTTGAACTTGCGGATCAGCTGCACGGTTGTCTGATAACGCTTGGCGATACTACTGAGTGTCTGGCCAACTTGAACGCGGTAAGTGCGCGTCGCCGCCTGTGCGGTTTTCGCGTGGGTGGAGGCCGTTTCCGACACTTTCACCAAGTGCGCCGCATTCGCCGAGGCAACCATCGCCGGCGCCGGATCGCTGCCATCGCCTGGGATTCGCAGGGTTTGCCCGGCGTGCACCCTGCCGGCTTTGCGCAAGCCATTTGCGCCGAGCAGAGAAGCGACACTGACACCATAACGCTGCGCGATTTTTTCCGCGTTGTCGCCGCGCTGGACGTGATAGGTGATGAATAATTGCCGCTGCTGCTCGAAGCGTTCGTCGGCGCCGAGCGCGGCATACGCCACGCGGAATCGCTCGGCAGTGCCCACTGGCACGCGGATCGGATGCGCGGGCGGCACGTACAGTTTGCCTTCGATCACGCTGTCGCGGAACGCGGGATTGAGCGTGTGGAAAGTCTGCTCATCGAGCCCGCATAAATGCCGCAGCGTTTCATAGCGCACGTAATCGCGCGTCTCCACCAGTTCAAACGGCACCGGCGCATCGCGCGTCATGTCGCCAAAGTGATGACGCCAGTTGCGTTCCACATCGGTGGCGGCGAGAAACTCCGCGTAGTAGTTGCGCGAGGCGAATCCGAAGCGGCGATTCTCAAAGCGCGCGATCACATCGAGCAGCGAAGTACCGTTGACTTCCGCCAGTGCGCGGGAGAGTCCGCCGCGGCCGAAGTTATAGGCGGTCAATGCCAGCGGCCAGTCGCGCAGGGCGTCGTAGTCGTCTTTCAAATGGCGCGCGGCAGCGTCCGTTGAAAACCATGGATCGCGCCGGTCGTCCACCACATTGTTGAGCCGCATGTAAATGCGCGCCGAGGACGGAATGAATTGCCAGAGGCCGGCCGCACCGGCTTTGGAATAGGCATCCGGATCGAACGAGGATTCCATCAGCGGCAAGCGCGTCAACAAGGCCGGCAGATCGTAAGACGCAAAAATCTGCTCCATCTGCGGCATATAGCGGCCGGACACCATCAGCGCATGCTGCGTGCGCTCGCGCAGGCCGCGCTGGAAACGCAGGCTCTCGATGGCGTTCTTGAAACGATCCGGATCGGTGCTGTCGCTGAACATCGCGTAAATACGATGCTGCTCGGGCGTCATGTTCTGCGGCGAGGCTTGCAGCGCATCCACCTGCTTCAACAAGTCGCGCGTATCGTCCCAGGCTTCGGCTTCGGCGTGATGACGTTCGATCGACAGACTCACGGGATCGAGCACCGCGGCCTGGTCGCGGAAATCGAGCACGGTGTAAATCTTGCCGAGATCGTCCATCGAATGCAGCACGCTCTGGTTTTCGGACCACACCGCGAACACTTGTGTCCAGAACGCGACCGCCGTTTTCAGTGAAGGATAGTGCGGGAACAGCGTTTCTTCCGGCAGCGAGGGTTGCAGCATCGCGGGCAGTGAAGCCTGCAACAGATGCGCGGCATCGACCCCGCCGCCGGCGGCATTGGCGGGTGCTGAGGGCGGCGAATTGAGCGTGGGTGAAGCAACCGGCTTGTTGGTCGCCAGACTGTTTGAGGGCGGCGGCAGTTTGCCAGCCGCGGCCGGAATCGCTGGCAGGATAACAACAGGCGCGGGCACGTGTGGCCGTGCGGAATCGGCGCTGTTATTGGTGGCGCTGATGACAGCGTTTGCGGCGACGGTTTGAGTGTTCGCAACAGTGGCCACAGGCGCCAGGCCTTGGGTCAATTGCAGGGCTGGATGCACAGGTGTTTGCTGCGTTGCGCGAGCCGTCGGCGAGCCTGCGGAATCATCGGCAACACCCGCGACGGGCAGCAAGCCCAACATCAAAATCACCCAGCATTTATCGACGAATTTGACCACGATGTTGATACCGCCCCCATAGCACTGGATTGCAAAACAGCTTGAACGAATCCTTGTCCGGCCCCGCGTTAAAATCTTAGACATGCAACTTGCGCGCTTCAATCTTAGCTGAGCAAGCAGCCGGTCGCCGGCTTGGCGTTGACGCGATTTTGCGGCGATCCGCTAAGCTGTCGCACAACTCGCGCCCGCTTCGAGCGCTCGACCCAAATCCAGACTTTCATTTCGACATGGCCCAGCCCTATCCACCGATCGAACCTTATCGCACGCATCGTCTGAAGGTTTCGGAACTGCACGAAATCTACGTTGAGGAAAGCGGCAATCCGAACGGCCGCCCGGTGGTGTTCGTGCATGGCGGGCCGGGCGGCGGTTGCGAGGCCTGGCACCGGCAGTTTTTCGATCCGAAAAAATATCGCATCGTGCTGTTCGATCAGCGCGGCTGCGGCCGCAGCACGCCATATGCGGAACTGCGCGAAAACGGCACCTGGGAACTGGTCGCGGACATGGAAGCGATCCGCGTCAAACTCGCCATCGAAAAATGGACCGTGTTCGGCGGCTCCTGGGGTTCAACGCTGGCGCTGGCGTATGCCGAAACGCACCCCGCACAAGTGAGCAGCCTGATCCTGCGCGGTATCTTTCTGCTGCGGCCGGAAGAAATCCGATGGTTCTATCAGGACGGCTGCAACTGGCTCTATCCAGATGCCTGGGAACACTATCTCGCGCCGATTCCGCAAGCCGAACGTGGCGACATGGTGGCGGCCTACCACCGGCGCCTGACCAGCGAACACCCGGAAGTCCGGCGCGAGGCCGCACGCGCCTGGAGCACCTGGGAAGGCGCCACCAGCAAGCTGATTCCGAGCGAAGACATGGTGGCGCGCTACGGCAGCGGCAATTTCGCCGAGGCCTTTGCACGCATCGAATGCCATTACTTCGTCAACGGCGGCTTTTTCCGCTCGCCGAATCAGTTGCTCGAAGACATCGGCAAAATCCGCCATATTCCGGGCGTGATCGTGCAGGGCCGCTATGACGTGGTCTGCCCGATCAAGAGCGCCTGGGATTTGCATCGCGCCTGGCCCGAGGCGGAGCTGCGCATCGTCGCCGACGCCGGCCATGCGGCCAGCGAATCCGGCATTTTGATGGCCTTGATCGAGGCTGCGGATCGGTTCGCACGCGCTTAGCTGTCTTAACCGTCACGCTTTCGCATCCCGCGTTAATAATGAGGTGCGGCGAAGCTCGCGTGCAAGTTTCGACTCCATCCCGCTTAACGTAACAACTATTGCACAAACAAAAACGCCGGCTTCAAAGGCCGGCGTTTCTTTTGCAACGCGCTGACCGGATTATTCCGCCGGCGCCGGATGCGCGGCCTGCCATTGTGCGATCCTGGCTTCGCGCTGCTGGATCAAACCGGCCAGCTGGGTTTTCTGCGCGTCGGTGAGCACCGCATAAATCTGCGCGCGGACGGTAGCTTCTTCCTGCACATGCGCGCTGGCGGCGGTGGCGGCGGCTTGCGCGAGGCTGGTGGTTGCGGTCTGGTATGCGGCGGTGCCCGGCGTTGCGGTTTCGAGGGCCTCATGCTGCTGGCGCAGCGCCTGCATTTGCGGCTTCATTTGCTGATACGCGGCTTGCACGATCTGTTTGATGCTGGCCTTCTGCGCATCGGTCAATCCGAGTTCCTTCAACTCATGTGCCAAAGGCCCCCTATGATGACGCCAGCCGTGTTCACCTTCCGGCGGCTGCGCGAAAACAACGGCGGAAAGGCCCAATGCGGCGATCAAGGCCACGGTTACGGTAATGTAGTTACGCATGATGTTGCTCCTGAAAATCCATGCTGAATCGGAAGTTGGCGGCTGCTGAAATCAAGGTAGTTGCAGACGAGTCATTGGACGCCCAACGCGCGTGTAGGATCGTTGCCGGCCAGTAAAGATGGGTAAAGGATTCGCCGGCGCAGTTGCCGCGCGGTCTATCTCGACGGAGAGTAGTTAATCATGTCCCGAATTCTGATTGCCGACGACGACCGCGAGTTAGGCCAGCTGCTCGCCGAGTACCTGCGGCGCGAAGGGTTTACGGTGGATATCGCCATCGATGGCGCCACCGCATTGCAGCGCTTGCGCGACGCCGATCAACGACCCGATCTGCTGATCCTCGACGTGATGATGCCGGGCCGCGACGGCCTCGAAACCTTGCGCGATCTGCGGCTGCAACATCGTCTGCCGGTCATCATGCTGTCGGCGCGCGGCGAGCCGGTGGATCGCGTCATCGGGCTCGAACTCGGCGCTGACGATTATCTCGCCAAACCCTGCCTGCCGCGCGAACTGCTGGCACGGGTGCGTGCGCAACTGCGGCGCGGCACTGCGCCTGCGGCGGAAACGCTCAGCGTCGGCGTGCTGCGTTTACACGGCGGCGAACGGCGCGCGTATGCGGAAGATACCGAGCTGCCGCTCACCGGCGCCGAATTCGCCTTGCTGTTTACGCTGGCGCAGCGTGCTGGCGATGTGATCGACAAATCCACCTTGACGCGCGCGGCACTCGGCCGCGAACTCGAACGCTTCGATCGCAGCATCGATGTGCACGTCAGCCGCCTGCGCCACAAACTCACCGAGGCGACCAGCAAAGCGCCGCGTATCGAATCCGTCCGCGGCGCCGGTTACGTGCTTACGCTGGCGTGAATCGAACCCGATGAGTCCGCTGACCAGCCCGCTGTATCGGCGGGTGCTGATCTGGTTCATTACCGCCAACCTGGCGACGCTGCTGCTCGGCATCGTACTCACCGATTCGTTCGTGCATCGCGGTTCACTGAGCGAACCGGATTGGGCGGAACTTGCCAAGTCAGCGAGCGAGGCTTACGAAACCCGAGGCGCGGCCGGTCTCGAAACCTGGGCCTTGGAGCGGCGGCAGGAAGGCATTCAGGCGGTGCTATTTGAAAACAGGCTGCCGCTGCTGCCGCTGCATTTGCCGCCACCAGTGCTCGACCTGCTGCCGCAACTGCTGGCGCAAGATGAAATCCTGCTGCGGCCGCAGCCGGACATCCGCATCGTCGGCATGGCGGTCACCGGCGCCGATGGTGTGCGCCGGCAACTGGTCGCCGTGCGCGAACCGCGCTCGCTGCATATGCGCCGGCAGATTTTTGTGATCGTGCAACTGGTGCTGTCGCTGTTCGCTATCGGCGGTGTCGGCTGGTGGATCGCGCGCGGCGTTGCCAAACCGGTTGAAGCGCTGCGTGAGGCGACCCAACGCATGGCTGCGGGCGAACTTTCCGCGCGCGTCGGCCCGCGCTGGACCGAGCCGCACGACGAACTCGGCCAGCTCGCGCGCGATTTCGACAGCATGGCCGGACGCATCGAGTCGCTGGTCGCGCACGAGCGCGGTGTGTTGCAGGATTTATCGCATGAACTGCGTTCGCCGCTGGCGCGTCTGCAGCTGATTCTGGACCTCGCGCAAAGCGGCACGCGCGAAGAATGCGCAGTGCATTTCCGTCGCGGCGAGGCCGAAATCGAACGGCTCGATCGCATGATTGGCGAAATCCTGGCGCTTTCACGTATGGAAGCCGACCTGCCCGGCATGGAGCGCGAGCAGGTGATGCTGGCAGGCGTTGTTCGTGGCCGCGTCGATGCTGCCGGGCTTGAAGCGCAGGCGCGCGATCTGCGCTTGTCGATTGCGACTCACGCCACGCCGGTAGTGCTCGGCAATCACGTGCTGCTCGAACGCGCGCTCGATAATCTGCTGTCCAACGCGATCAAGTTCAGCGCGCCGGGCGACGCCATCGAAGTAAGCCTTTCCAAAACGAAGGATCGCGCCATCCTGGAAGTGCGCGATCAAGGCCCCGGCGTGCCGGCGGACGAATTGGAATCGCTGTTCCGGCCATTCTTTCGTGGCACCAATGCCGAGCGCGCGCAGGGGCATGGCCTCGGCCTCGCCATCGTCGCGCGCATCGTGCAGGCGCATGGCGGCGAAGTTCAGGCGCGGAACGTGGAAGGGGGCGGCTTGCGGGTGAAGCTGTGTTTGCCGCTGGCGATTCAGCGCGTGGACTAGAACTAGTTCCGTTGCCGGCGATAGTGGTGTCGCCGCATCGATTCAAACCCGGCAGATCAAACCGGCGCAGAGGATATCCGCTAGTGCTTGAACGATTTCAGCCGGGCAACGTGCCGCGCAAACGCTTCAGGTCTTCGGCATGCCGCAGGCGGCTTTCACGACGCAGCTGGGCTTCCTCGAAGCGTCGTTTTTCCTCTGGCGATTCCGGTTGCAGCGCCGGCACCGGCACCGGCCGGCCGTTCGCATCCACCGCGACGAAGCTGGTATAGGCCGACAAGATGTGACGCCGTTTGCCCGCCGCACCCGCGCTGGCTTCGGCTTCGATCTTGACGCCAATTTCCATCGAACTTTTCCAGGCGCGGTTCACCGAGGCGTGCATCACCAGCACATCGCCGCGCCGCGCTGGCGCCATGAAATGCACCGCATCGACGCTGACGGTGACGGTAACTCCGCCCGCATGCCGATCGGCGACGACGGCCGCAAGCCGATCCATATGCGCCATGATGAGCCCGCCAAAAACGGTGTCATTGGCATTGAGGTCGTTCGGAAAAACCATGTAAACCTGCTCGCGCACGCTCGATTGCGCAACGGTTTTTGGCGGAAGATTTTGCGGATCGGCCATAATCGCAAATAGTAGCGGATGGCGCATCGTCCGCACAGCAGTTGCGGCCCCAGCACCCCGCTGCTAGCGTAATGAACATTACAGTTCGTCCAGAAACATGTTCAAACTTCCTTTCAAGAGCAAGCCACCGCCGCGCAGAACCGAGCGCGGCGAACAGCGCCGCCTTGCCTTGCTGAAGATGGCGCAGGAAGTATTTCTGGAGCGCGGCTACGAAGGCACCAGCATTGAAGAAATCATGGCGCGTGTGGGCGGTTCAAAAGCCAGTCTGTATTCGTATTTTGGCAGCAAGGAAGGGCTTTTTTTCGAGATCATGATCGCGCAGACGGATGTCTTCATGAACGAATTGAAGCTGCCGGAAGTCGCCGACGAACATCCGGAAAAAACCTTGCGCCGGATCGGCATTTCGTTTCTCAAGGCGATTCTCGACGAACGCCGGCGCGGCCTGTTCCGCATCATGATCGCCGAAGCTGCGCGCTTGCCGCAGGAACTGGTGCAGCGCTTCTACGATTTTGGTCCGCAGCGCGGCCGCAAGGCGCTGGGCGATTATCTGAAATTGCAGCACAAGGCCGGGCGCCTGCGTGTCGCCAACAACGAGCAGGCCGCAGCGCAGTTTTTCGAGTTGATCAAAGGCCAGCCGCACTCGCGCGCGCTGCTCGGGCTGGCGCCATTCACCAGCGGCAATACGCTAGAACGGCATGTGGATAGCGCAGTGAGTCTGTTTCTTAACGGCTATCTGCCGCGCAAGTGAAGCCACACAAGCCTGGATAATTTTCTACTGGCTAAATTTGAGTCAGTCGCCTGATATTTCCATCAGAGATACAAGCCACAAGAAAAAAGCTTCCAGTGACAATTTCAATTATTCCCAGCCAGTAGAGCTGTGCATTCTGCCCAGCAGTCAAATACACGGTAATACTTTTAATTTGATGTGGAAAAGTTTGGCCTGTAGCAAGATTTTCTTGTCTTGGACAGTCGAAATAAATCCCTTGTAGAGTCAAATCGTAAAATAAGGACAGCCAAAGTATTCCGCCAGAAAGTCCAACGATGAGTATCTAAGCTTTTCTCGGCCAACCAAGCAAAGACCATAGATGGTCAGATTGTCGTTTCATGACGACTGTTTTGTTAACCCGCCGGCATCAACGATTTAAGCGCCACGGCTTCATCCGCAAGCTGCGCAGGATCGATCCGCATGCGCGAAGCGACCATCTTCTTGGCCAGCATGAAATCAAGTGGCTTGCTGACGGTATCGGCAGCGATGACATGGCCTTCGTGCAGATAGAACGCGGCGAATGCGCGCGAGGCGAGGTCGCCGCGGATGACGATCTGGTCGTAGCCAGTGGAAATGCCGACCATCTGTAGTTTCAGATCGAACTGGTCGGACCAGAACCACGGCACCATCTTGTAGCTTTCCGGTTTGCCAAGCATGGTGCGGGCGGCGGCGCGGCCTTGTTCCATCGCGTTCTGCACGGATTCGAGCCGCACGCGGCGACTGAGGAATTCGTTCGGATGATTGGTGCAATCGCCAGCGGCGACGATGTCCGGATCGGAAGTGCGCGTGCAGTCGTCGACAACAATACCGTTATCTACCACCAGACCGGCCCCTTCGGCGAGTTCGATATTCGGCACCACGCCGATGCCGACGATGATGAAATCGGCTTCGACGCGCGAGTGATCACTCAGGTGAATGTGCGTAACGGCCGCATCTGCATGCGCTTGGTACTCGAACGAGGTGATCTGCACGCCGGTGTGCAAATCCACACCGGCTTCCCGATGCACGCGCTCGAAAAACGCGGAGACTTCCGGGCTGGTGACGCGCGCCAGCACGCGCGGCAAGCCTTCCAGCACAGTGGCGTGCACGCCGAGCTTGACTAGTGTTGCGGCTGCTTCGAGGCCGATAAAACCGCCGCCGATGATGACGGCGCGCGCGCCAGGCTTGGCGCGCGCGCGGATGCGCTCAACATCCGCGATCGTGCGCAGCAGCAACACGTTCGGCCGATCCGCGCCGGGAATCTTCAGTTCACGCGCGCGGCCGCCGGTGGCGATCGCCAGCTTGTCGTAAGCCAGTGTGCTGCCATCGGCCAGCTGCAATTGCTTGGCTTCGCGGTCGATCTGCGACACACGCACGCCGCCGCGAAATTCGATATTGGCTTTTTCGAGCGCGGCTTTCTGCATCACATACAGCGCGTCTTCGGCCATGCCGCCCGCGAGATAAGCCTTCGACAATGGCGGTCGCTTGTACGGCAGCGCGGCTTCTTCGCCAAGAATGACGACGCGGCCATCGAAGCCCTGCTTGCGCAGCTCGACGGCGATTTCACCGCCGGCCTGGCCGCCGCCGATGATTGCAAATGTAGGTGTGGCAGCAGTCTGGGTCATGGCTGGGAGGGGTGTGGAATTTCGAATGGCGGCGAGCCGCGTGTTTCGCTTGGTTTGAGAACTGGATACTGAACGAGTGACGTCGTCAGACGCTCGATTTTAATCGTTGCGGCGCGCCGGTTTGCACGATTGGTTGAAGAAACCACTGGCTTGACGATTGACGAAACGATCGTGTGTCTTCACTTCGCTTTCGTTTCCCGCGCGATCAATTCGCTGCGAATTTCACGCAATTTTTTCTTGACGATGGCGGCGTTGTCCGCGCCGATACGCAGCATGATTTTCTGGCCGGCCGAGCACGCTTCGAGTTCCGGGTCCGCGAATTGATACAGCACGCCGGGTCGCAGCAGCTTGATCGGCGCAGCAATTTCCGGCGTCGCCAGCAGGTTGTCGATTGCCGCAATCAGCCGGTCGTTGAAATAGCCTTTGGGATAACCCAACTCGCGGTAAGCCTGCTGAAACAGCGGATAAAAGTGCAGATACGCCGCCACCAGTTTTTGCGCATCGAGCGTATCGACCAGGCTCACATAGGGCGCGTAGCGCGCGGCATTGGCTGGCGAAATCTGCGCGTCATCGCCGCTTGTCATGACCGCAAACTGACCCGGCGCCGGCTTCAGGGGTATCAACCGTTGGGCGACTTTTTCGTACGGCAGATTATCGACAGTGACGACGACATGGCGGATCAGGTCGTTTAGGTAAAACAGCGCCAGCGCCCGCGCGCCGAACAAATCCTTCAAGACATCCTGTGCGGCGGCATCGCTATCCGCCAGCGCGGGCAGCGGGGCTGAATTGGCGGCAGCGGTGCTGACTTGCGAATCGTCCAGCGGATGTTCAATCGCCGGCTCGGCAGCGGCTGGCAGCGGCGGAGTTTCCGGCGCTGGCGGCGCAGCAGGATGCTGCTGTTGCCACCAGTAATAACCAGCGGCGGCTGCGACTACAATCACGATGATCCAGATGACAGTTTTCATGGCAGCCTTTGATCGAAGATAGAACGGCGCAGCGAACTGCGCCCGTTCAAGCTCGTTGATAAACCCTGTTTTGGATGCAGAAAGGCAGCGGCATTGCTGTGATTCGCCGGTGCAGATTTCTACCGGCTTAATTTCGCGCATCGCGCGGCGGCGTGCAAGACGCGGGTTCGGGATCGCTGGCAGTCCGGCCATGGATTTTCACCGGCGCGCGCGGCGGAGAGTAAGCTTGGAAATTGGCGGCACGCTCCTGCCGCAGCACCCACGAGGTTTTTCAAAATGGCATTCAACAGTTCCACTCCCGACGACGGCAACCCGGCCTGGAAAGCACTGCGCAAGAGCGGTGTTGCGATGCAATCCGGCGCGGCGATCACACGCGGCGATATTGTGCTGCGCACCGCATTCCTGCTGCTGGCTTGCATCGGCGGCGCGGCGTTCGGCTGGCTCGGTGCGCAGAATGGCTTGATCGCGCCCGCGCAAGTCCACCTGGTGTTGATCGGCAGCGCGATAGCCTATCTCGCGCTCGGTCTGGTGATCGCCTTCAAACCGCTGATGGCGCAATGGCTGGCGACACCCGCGGTGACGCTGGAAGGCGTGGCACTCGGGTTGCTGACACTGCAATTCGACACACGTTATTACGGCATCGGCACGCAGGCCTTGCTGGCGACATTGGTAGTGGCTGGCGTGAGCTGGGGCGCGTATGCCAGCGGCGCTATCAAGCCCGGCCCGCGCTTCGTCAAGGTCGTGATGATCGCAACGCTTTCCGCATTCCTGCTGTATTTCGCGGACATGCTGATGATGTGGCTGCTGCCATCGAGCCCGCTCTCCGGCCTGACCAATGGCAACGGCATGATGGGCATTGGCTTCTCGCTGCTGATGGTGGGCCTGGCAACGATGAATCTGGTGGTCGATTATCTGCAAGCCGATGCGCTGGTGGCGCAACGCGCGCCGAAAGCGCTGGCTTGGTATTCGGCCTGGGCGGTAATGGTCACGCTGATCTGGCTGTACATGGAAATGCTGCGTTTGCTCTCCAAAATGAACTCGCGGCGATAAATTCGTTGAACCTGCCGCCCGTGATGATCTGGAACATCGCGGCCGTTTGTTTGCAGCGGTCGTAATCCGATCGCACGTTTGCCGCGCTGCACGGTCTAGCCTTGACACCTGAAGGAGACCGAAAACATGAAAAGCAATAGCAGCACTTTGGAAGCCGCAGCCCGCAGCGTTCGCAATGCCGTAAACAAGGCCGATCCCGGCTTTGGAGCGGCACTCTCCGGCGAGTTGCGCGACTTTCTCTCGGATATCGAAGATCTGGTAAAATCCACCGCCTCGCTCACCGGCGGCGAACTCGAACGCGCCAAGGAAAAACTCGGCGCGCGCGTCGCCGCGGCGAAAGAACAGCTCGACGAACTCACTGCCGAAGTCAGCGAACGCGCGGTTAAAACAGCAAAGGCCACCGATGCCTACGTGCACGATCAACCTTGGCAGTCGATCGGCGTGGGCGCAGGGCTTGGCTTCCTGCTCGGCTTTCTGGTCGCGCGGCGCTAAGGCCGGTTTTCGATAGCGATGTCCGCATCGGCGCCCGACGGTCACCCTGACGCAGCAGCTTCCACCAGCGCATTCGCAACGTGGCGCTTGCTGCATGCTTCGAGCGATGTTTTCGCCGACCATACGGCGGCGACATTCGATCTCTTGCTGCTGGAATGGCAGGCGGAGCGCGCGCGCGTTTTGCAGTTGCTGTTCCTGACGCTCATCGCCGGCGCCTGTGTTTTCCTGCTGATCGGTTTTGCGGGCTTGTTGCTGCTCGCCGCGGTTTGGGAAACGGCTTTCCGCATTCCGGTCGCCGCGGTGCTGATGGTTTTATTCGCCGCGGTCGGCTGGTTGTCATGGCGGAAATCGCGCAATCTGGACATCTCCGGCGTGCAGCCGTTCGCCACACTTCGTGAGGAACTGAAAAAAGACCGCGAACTGTTCCGTGCGCAAACCCGCGAGGTGTCTTGATGACGAATTCCAACACGGAAACACTCGAACAGCGGCGCAAGAATTTGCAGGACGAACTGGCACTGCAACGCGCGCTGGTCATCACCCGGCTCGCTCCGAATCCGGCGCCTGACGCAGCGATGGATGATCACAAACCCGGGCACGCCATGCCCGGCATCAGCGCGGCTTATCCGCGCAGCATGACGATGCGCGTGGCGCAGAAAAATCCCGCCATCGCGGCCGGTTTGGTCGCACTCGGCGCAGCCCTGCTGTTGCGCGGCCGGCGCGATGAACTCGACAACATCCTGTTGATTGCGAAATCTGTCGAACCCTGGTTTCGCCAAGGTTCGTAACCGGCGGTTCGATCAAGCAAAGCGCCGCACGGAAAACTTTTACTAGGTGGGCTATTGTCCTGCTGCGCGAAGCAAATCCTTTCCTATCGACGATCAAGGCTCGACCGTTATGATTCGGCCAGTGCTTTCGGCCTTTTATGCGCCGTGGTTTAATCGCCCATCGGCCGCATAAATCGCCATCGACTCAAGGGGGTAGGCGTAATTCAGGAGGTTTCAGAGCACCCTGACTGCCCGGCGTTCTAGCCTTATGCACAAAGTCAAGCGATTTCGTTGAGGGATGGGGCGTAAAGTGCTCGTCACACTCCGGTTTCCATCTTATCGATATCTATCTGATAAATAATGTTTTATTTATTGAACTTAAAGTGACATCAGCAAATTAGCGCGGGCGGGCAACTCGGCGGTATTCGACTTGACAAAGCTGTCCACACAATTATCCACAGGGCCTTTTTTACTAGTGGCGAGTGTGGCGATCGCCGTACCGCTGCGAAAAGTGTTCGATTACCGCGTGGAAGCCAAACAGCTGGACCAGTTGCGGCCCGGCGTGCGAGTGCGCCTGCCGTTTGGGCGGCGCGATGTAGTGGGCATCGTCGTCGCGGCGCCACGCGAGGTTGCAGCTGGCGAGATCGAATATCGGACTATCCGCGAGGTGCTCGATCCGGAACCGTTGATCGATGCGGCGCTGATGGAACTCTGCGGCTGGGTCGCCGACTACTATCATCATCCGCCCGGCGAAGTGCTGGCGGCGGCAGTGCCAGCCCTCTTGCGTAAAGGCGCGGCAGCGAGTCTTCCGGAAACGCTGATCTTGCAGCTGACTGCGGCCGGACAAGCCGCGCTGACCCAATTGCCCGCGCGCTCCGCCAGCATGAAGCATCTGTTGAGCGCAATCGCAGAACGCGCGTCAAGTGCGGCGGATGCCCGCGCGCTGGCGCCGAACGCAGGTGCCGCGCTGCGCCGTGCAATCGCGCAAGGCTGGGTCGATTCTGTCGCCTCATCTCATCACGCTGCGGTTAGTTCAGGGCTTGAAAACGAGCTACAGCCCGCCGCGCAGCCAACGCCCGAACAAGCCGCCGCACTGCTCGAATTGAAGCAGCGGCTCGGCAGCTATTCGACCAGCCTGCTGGAAGGCGTCACCGGCAGCGGCAAGACCGAGGTTTATCTGCAACTGACTGCGGATATCCTCGCCAAAGGCCAGCAAATACTGGTGCTCACGCCGGAAATCGGATTGACGCCGCAGCTCACTGATCGCTTCATCCAGCGCTTCGGCCGCCGCGTGGCGAGCTATCACTCCGGCTTGAGCGACGCCGAGCGCACACGCATCTGGCTGCGCGCGCGCGCGGGCAAAGTCGATGTGCTGATCGGCACACGATCAGCCGTTTTCGCACCGCTGCCGCGGCTGGGACTCATTATCATCGACGAAGAACACGATGTGTCGTACAAGCAGCAGGAAGGCCTGCGCTATTCGGCGCGCGATGTGGCGCTGATGCGCGCGCGAAAGTGCAATTTGCCGGTGGTGCTTGGCAGCGCGACGCCGGCGCTGGAAACGCTGCATAACGCAATTATCGGCCGTTATGGGCATCTGCATTTGCGGCAGCGCGTATCGAGCGCGGCACCACCGCGAATCGAAATTATCGATGTCCGCACGCAGCCGCTGACGCAGGCGCTCAGCGCGCCGCTGCTGGATGCGGTGGAACGCCATCTCGGCGCGGGCGGTCAGGCGCTGCTGTTCTTGAATCGTCGCGGCTACGCGCCTGCGCTGGTTTGCCATGCCTGCGGCTGGGTGGCGCCGTGCCCGCATTGCGATGCGCGGATGACACTGCATCGCGGCCGTCAGCGCTTGCTGTGTCATCACTGCGGCATGATTTCGCCGATCCCCAGCCATTGCCCGGATTGCGGTGCGGCCGAGTTGACGCCAACCGGCCAGGGCACCGAGCGCATCGAAGACGCGCTGCGGCTGCGCTTTCCGGAAAAACGCATCGAACGCTTCGACTCCGATCGGCTCGCACGTGCGGGTGAAATCGAAAAGCTCAGCCGCGCCGCGCAGGCAGGCGAAATCGACATCCTCGTCGGCACGCAGGTGCTGGCGAAGGGTCACGATTTCAGCGGCCTCAGTCTGGCCGGCGTGGTCGATGCCGATCAGGCACTTTACGGCACCGACTTCCGCGCGCTCGAACGCATGGGCCAATTGCTGACGCAGGTTGCCGGCCGCGTCGGTCGCGCGAGCCGGCCGGGGCAGGTGTTGTTGCAGACGCAGCACCCGGATCATCCGCTGCTGCGGTTGCTGGTCAACCAGGGTTATCCGGCCTTTTGCGAAGCGCTGCTGCGCGAGCGGCGCGCACATGGCTTGCCGCCGTTTTCGCACCTCGTGCTGCTGCGCGCGCAAGCGGTTGACGAAGCCGCGGCGCTTGAATTTTTGCGGCATGCGCGTGCCGCATTGCCGGTATCGGCGGAAGTGGAAGTGCTCGGCCCGGCGCCTGCGACGATGCGGCGGCGCGGCGGTGTGCATCGCGCGCAATTGTTGTTGCGCAGCCCTTCGCGCGCAGCGCTGCATCGCGTGATCGGCGGCTGGATTGCGCAGGCCGAACCGATGAATGCCGCGCATGGCGTGCGCTGGTCGGTGGATATCGATCCCGCGGATTTGTTTTAGAAAATCCGCAGCAGCGCTTGCGCTTGAAATATTGCGCGCTCGTTGCCCGCACATTTAGCCGCTTTCTGTCGTGATAAATCGCAGCCGTTACAATCCGCGCTCGCAAGAATATTGACGATGAAACCGCAACTGCAATCCCTGCTGACTGCCGCACTCGATGCTGTGCTCGCCGAACACGCCGGCACACGCCCGGCTGCGCCTGCGATTCTGCTGGAGCCCACCAAAGACTCGCGCTTCGGCGATTTCTCGACCAATCTCGCAATGCTGCTGGCGAAGCC
>Ga0116227_10006648_pt1 | contig 23253 bp, 20 predicted proteins | sample S1TSphgellanicum_FD_89693 | JGI IMG/M metagenome (GOLD analysis project Ga0116227, IMG submission 89693) | Host-associated microbial communities from peat moss isolated from Minnesota, USA - S1T2_Fb - Sphagnum magellanicum MG | ecosystem: Host-associated > Plants > Peat moss > Unclassified...
ATTTTGAAATTTGTAATTTTTTTAATTTTTTTTTTGGATTTTAAGGTTTTTTCTTTTTTTTTTTTTTTTTTTGGAAGACATGTGGGGGTGACTTTTTTGGTCACCAAAATTTATCCCAAATTTTCAAATCCTTTTTTTGGAATTTGTTTGCAATTAATGCACCTAAGTATAATACCTAGTAGACTTAAGGTTTGAAACTTGAAACACTTACAAAATTTTAGCTGGGATTTTTGCAGTTTTTGGGTTGGTGGAAAATGCTGGTGTCAAGCAAATTTGTCACACAAATTCACTTGAAAAGGATTGGTTTTTTTCTTCTCCTCTTTTTGGAGATATAGGGGTGGGGGACGTTTTGGTATTTTTGTCACAATTTCCCTTGCAAATTACTAGGCTACCTAATTAAATTATTAAACCCTAAACTTAAGGATGAAACAAGTGTTGGGTGAGTATGAGAAATGGCACATAATAACCGGCGGTTTTTAGGGCGGTTCTTTTTTTTAAGGGTACCTATTCTAATAAACCCAGCAATTTCATTGGCCAACATTTTTTTCTTCACACCTACACACAAGCCTATTCAACACCCCTTTGTATATTGCAATCATACGTAGTCTAGTTATGCACTAATTAATTATTTATGAATTTGCTTTAAATTGAAAAATACTTACCTGCCATGCCTAAAATCTGAAAAAAACTCTCAAGCACACTAGCTTCATTATTTAATATGGTGCCTAGTTTTATTATTATTATTATTATTATTATTATTATTATTCCCAAAAATAAATGACAAAAAATTATTATTATTAGGCACCATATAGTAGGTGGGAACATGGGAACAAACAAACTAGACATATTGAGCATGTGAGAGCTTAGAACCGAACAAAACTAGAACATATTGAGCACATGGGAACTTGGGAGCAAACAAACTTGAACACATAAGGAACACCACCTATTTCCATTGCCAAGACATTGGGCCCATGGTCCAAACCATGGTTGGGTGGGTGGGTGGGTGGGTGGGTGGGTATAATCACTAATTCTTGGCTCATTAACAATATATAGAATCAAAGAACCACCAATTATGGCTATTTCAAAACCCTCAAATACTCATTGATTTGCAAATAAAAAATCAACGATTTTCATATCAAATTTTTGGCTACATGTGTGATTTTTTTTCCTTGATGTAGTTTCTAATGCACAACCAAACATGGTTTAAACATCAAAAGAACATGATGGGAAATCGAATGGATTATCTTCCTTATGCATATGCACTTCAATTTGTTATGTTTTATAATGTTGTACCTTATTTTTCCCCTATTGATTCATGGTGCTTGAATGATTGTTACAAAACCCAATTAATTCTCCTATGCAAGATTGCCCACCAATTTTTAAGTTTTAACATTTAGCATATAATGTTGATGAACAAGAAAAGAATTGAACTCACATGAGTAGTTACAAGTTAACATATAAAACTCAAGCACATTTAAAATTATAATGTTCATTTTACACAATGTTTTTAAAGGTGTTAAATTAGAATCTCGATTATATGATATTAAATCTCACATTTTCCAATTATTTTTGACAAATCATCCCAAATGAAGCCAACAATTCCAATTTATGATTCAAATGTTTAAAAACAAGCTATGGAAAATACAAGTACTAATTTATCAAAAAGTCTAAATATTTCTAATTGTATGTTTAATATAAATTTTGCAATGTATTTTCTCAAAAGGGGCATTGGTAAGGCTTATTTTCAATTTTGTGAAGTGACAATCATCCATAAGCCGATTTATCCAAATTTGATTACATACCAAATATGAAAATTAAAAAAACTACAATCCTTATATATTTTTCACTATTTATCAGAATTTATCATAAAAATATGGTGATTTGGATATTTTTTAATTCAAATATTAGGGAATTTGGGTTTTTTTGGTCCCATGAAAAATTATTTTCATAAATCAAAATCACATTTTTCCAATTAAAGTTTGAAAAAATCTCATCATACAAGAAAACATTGGACATTTAACATGATTATGTTTAAAACACAAACATGTCTTGTACAATGACAAACAAACCATTAACAAAGACAATCAAACCTTTGACAAATGAAACACTTACATCCTAAACATGGACAAAGAATAGTCTATCTCGAAGACTATCATAAGCGCTCAACAATAAAAACCTTATACTATCATGAGAAAGAAGCACAATTCATTCAAGCAATAACATAACATGAAGATTTTATCGAACAATCTTAAACAACAAAGACTCAAAAAAAAGATCATTCTAGCAAATAAAAACCCTACATCATTGTGACTTTAGCAAACAAGCAAAATCCAAAGCATAGCACACTAATGTGAAAGCATTCAATAAATTGAAAGTTAACCTTCACAAATCACGCAAGTACTACCCTAGCATGAAGACTTTAACAAACAACCAAAGGCAAGCAAGACTCAAATAATTAATACTTTAACACTAATTTTTATCTTAAGCATTATGGACAAGTTTTTAATTATAAATGTTCATAATACCACACCAACACAACCGAAAAAGTAATCCCCAAATTATTTCCCCACTTTTTCTCTAGATGTGCCAAAAATACAAATCCTAGCTAGATTTGTTTTTAATTTATTTGTTTGAGTCATTTTCTACTATTTATTTATTTTTCTACCATGATTTAACATTTTTTAAGCATGTTTTGTTGCAAGATTACATCTAAATATTTAGTAATGAGTTTTTTAATTTTTTAAAATAATTTTTTAAAAATCAATTAAAACTGGTGGTGATCTCATAATAGTGACATCAACAAATTATTATTATTATCAATTTTGTGGTGTTGTTCAAATAATGATTATCATAAGAAGATTTACCTATATTTTGGCTACAAGTCTTAGAACCTATTGTAAAATTTTTAAAATATTTTCTTCATGTTCATTTAAGTTTAAAATAAGTGCATTTTCTAATTTTAAAAAGATTGATCCACCTGATATTTTCCTTGAATTTTGATTAGTTTTCAACTTTTTTCCCAGAAATAATTATCAATTTGCAAAAGTTTGCCACCAAAGAAAAAACACAAAATAATGTTGACTAAGTTGGGGGGGGAGTAATCCAACAATTTAATCCCAAAATTTCACCAAATTATGTTTCCTTTATTTCTAAAAGGTAAAATGTATTGTTACATTGTTAGGGAAAATAATTTTAAAATATGTTATGATTTTTTTTCAAAGTTATGTTGTGTAATTTTATTTTATTTTTAGTGTATGGTTAATGTTGTTAAACAAAAATGATCTCAAGCAAAAAAGGTTATATTGACCACTTAATTAATGGGTTGTTCTTTGTGGTTATTTTTTGCAATTTAAGGGGGGGTAAACATCAACAAAAGGTTTTTTTCAAAAAGAAATTAAAAATTTTCAATTTTCAAATTGATATATTGCCAACATAATATTGAAGGATTTAAACAAGTTTCCAACTCCATAATTCTTCTATAGCCAAATGTGGCTAAAATTGTTTATGGATGATTAACATTTGAATAGCACTACAAAAATGAAAAATAAATAAATATTGGGGAAAATAATCATATTTGGGAAAACAAAAACTTGCAATTTTTCAAATATTGGACATATATTTCATATAATGAAAATAGTTTTGTTAAAGACATAATGAAAACACTCTTAAACACACATTGAGTTGAATCTCATTTATGAAATTAAGTATTGTTAGATTTTTGGATTTATTCATAACATGTTATTTTAAGTTGTTTTTTTAACTTTACAAATTGAATCACTTCAAATTATAATTATTTTGATGAATAGATTATTGAATAAGCTTTAAGTTCATGATTTCATTTGTAGCATTTGAATAATTTTTGGAAAAAAAAAAGTATATTAAAATTTGAATTTCCTAAACAATTTCATGTTGTACATGTTTATATACTATATTTATATAATACATCAATGTATAAACACAATATATACATTAACGTATGCATTCATGAAAGTTTGAACCCAAGACCTCATGGAGATGCACCAAAGTCTTAACCACCAAACCACTTCAAATAAAATAAAATAAATACAGATCATCAAACATTTTGGTGACAAAAACTCACACCAAAAAATAATTAATTAAAAAATCATGGCATGTGTTTTTCTCATGACATGCCATGAAAAAATTGCAATCCATGACCAAAAAAAAGAAAAGTTTCAAAAATTACATGATAAGGTGGCACATTAATCCATGTCATATTACATTGGGACCATCATAATATTTGTGTGAAAAATTAAAAATTAAAAATTACCTAATGCAACATGTTAGTATCCAAAATAATTAAAAAACATTTCATTAAATTTTTTTTTAACAACCAATCTTCTTTTACTAAAACCATACAACCCAAGATTTTTTCTTGTGTACCAACATGCCTAAATTAGGGGAAAAAGTTCAAAATTGTGTAAGCTTGACAAGTTCATTCAAATAATATTTGGGCCCATGTCCTTTGTCTCCATGAAAATAATACACATTCTTTTCATGCATGTGGGCCTATCCACAATAATAAGAACCACAACAAGTGTAACCAATGCTTGGTTTTCCATATTTTGAAGTGTTAGTTGAAGTTGATGCATGTTGAAATTTTTGGATTTACTTATATAGCAACATTCATAATATATCATGGGGACATGAATAAATTTGAAATCAATCTAATGAATAAAAAAAATTTAAAAGATATACTTAACTATTTTTGAAAACTTTTTAATGTAAACCTTTAACATTTAGTGTTAAAAACATCTTAAAAGTTTTAATGATTAAAAAAAGATATTTCTAACAAACTTTTAAAATATTTTTCAAAAAATAAGCGGCTTAAGGGGGTAGGTGTGATTCATGATTGAGTCCTTGCACCCAAGTGCATGTTGATGACCATTCCATAGCATCTTGTTATCCATCACCCAAATTTGCCACCACATATGCAAGATGATCACATTGTTGTTGGGGATCAACGCAAACTTGATGTACCTAGAAAATGTGTGGTAAAAGTATGAACCAAGCATAGTTGGGCCCCGCAATGATATTAGCCATTCTTGACTATGGACTTGGTGTTTAGTTTTTTTAGTAATTCATTTGAAAAAGTTATCTTGAACATTTTCTTTTCATAGTAGGTGATAAAATTATTGATATCCTATAAACATGTGGAAAACCAAAGGTTCATTTGAATTATCACGGTTTACAAGCTCTTAAAATTTTATTTCACACATGTTTGAACTAAGTTAATCCCATGGGTTTTTGAAATTAAAATCAAAATTAAACATATTGAATATACAAACATTAAACACATTTAATAGAAGCATATAACACTATGAAAATCATTGAAAGAAAGAATACTTGCCACCATAATGTCTTTTGTGTGATCCATGCATTCAAAACATCATGGCCTATGATGTCAGTAGGGAAAGAAATGACATGTTTGGCCTTCTTGTCATAATTCCAAATTTTCAACCAATTTATTTTTTCTAAGAATGTCCATTTGTGTTGTACCAAGTTTGGTCAATGTCTCCAATATCATATTAAGGTTGTTTCCCATCTTATCATAGTGTTGTTAGATTTTTTCAAATAATTCAAATCAATTGTTAGGGTCTATTCCAAGTAATATTTTGTTCAATATGATTTGCTTCCTTGTTCTAATTATCTTGAATCAATGTGCAACAATCTTTTGAAGGTTTACATGTCCTCAACACCATAGTTTAAATGATTAAAGTATGAACTTTTGTTTTCATACCAAGGTTTGAAGTTGTGATTCTAATCCCAAATGAAAAATATCTTATTGGAAAAAAAAATACAAATATATTTTTTGGGTGGGATTTAAACAATTTTTTTTTTAATTTTAAAGTTTCATCCGATGCAACTTTGATAATGCTATCAACATCTTGTGTGTGGCAAAATCTTCATTCTCTAATGAAACATAGAAAATTGTGAAACAAAAAAAAATTATATCCTAAACCAAAGGACCTTGAAATTGAGACAATTAAAGGTATTTTTTGAACAAACAACATTAGCTATTACATGAAATCACATGTATTTCATGATATGAAGAGTGTCATCCTCATCATTTTCAATTGTGACCTATTTGGGAACATGATTATAAAAAGTTAAAAATCTCATTTGCGCAATTTTTTGTTTTGTTAACAATAGATCATTTGGTCCATGACAATATTACTAACCATGCATTGACATGAGATTATAAAAATATTCAAGGACTATGCAAAGATGTACAAAGGAATCAAAATCAAACATGTTGAGAATGACCACAATGGCAAGGAATGTAAGGAATTTAACTATCTAATATTGATTTTTGACATGGTGGGAGATCCTACTACCACTTGGAAAGGCAAGTAGGTCATAATGTTATTATCAATAATCTAGTTGTAATTGTCTAGATTAGAACTAATGACCCTAGGTCCAAGCATGGTGAATTGGACCACTTGTGTTTTTTGTAGCATAAATGGAAAGTAACCATCAAGTAGGCTTTGATATATTGAACTCAAAAATAACATTTAGGAGAATGTTTAATATGAACATGTTTTTTGACTTTCTTACAATTGTATTTAACAACCACATGTTTAAAATATGTATAAGTAGAATTCATTGAAATACAAACAAAGGTCACAACTTAAAAAAGTAGGTTGCAAAGAAATGAAATATTAGATTTTTCCTACTTTGAAATTAATGGTGCATTATAATGTACTTGTAAAGTTTCATATTTTTATTATTACTATCAAAATCCATCAAAGGTCTAATGTAAAAGTATGAAAAAACACAATATTCACCAATCAATTTCAAGCACACTTGTTATTTACTTTTATTACACTAAGTTATTTAAATTTTGTATTCAACAAGCCTTAAACACAATGAAGGTATAAACTTTTTCATAATGACAAAAAAAATTATTTGAATCTATTTTCTTGTGTTTATGTTGAAATTTGTCAAATTTAAAAAATATATTTTAAGTGGGATATTTTTTTGGTCTAATTTACCATGCTTTCACCCACCCTCAAAAACTTGTCACATGGTACGAAGGTAAACTTTTTGTCCTCCTTTTCTTTATCTTCAAATGTGAATGGAGAGGACAATTGTGTTGTAATCCTTTCCACCACCCAATCAAATGTGGTAATAGAGGTAAAAATCGTTGCATCTTTTTGTGTGAGGATAATTTCATGCATCTTTTTCCAAAATTGGTCCCAACGATTGCCTTGTTGCGGTCAAGTGTTCCCATTGGGGAATGCAACATCAAAACATGGGAACATGCAAGCTCATTAGGGGAATGTAATGTTCATGTTGAGTTTTTGATGCGTTCCCACTTGGGAACATGGTGATTCCCAAACTGGGGAATGAAACATCAAAACATGGGAACATGCAAGCTCATTAGGGGAATGTAATGTTCATGTTGAGTTTTTGATGCGTTCCCACTTGGGAACATGGTGATTCCCAAACATGGGGAATAATGTTCCCATGTAGAGATGAGACATTCTAACAAGGGAACATGTGTTCCCACTTGTGAATGTTGCGGTTCCCACTAAGGAATGTCATGTTCCAAGTTAGGAATGTGAGGTTCCCAATGCAATCTTGATTACCATATAGGCACCATGCCATTGCCAAGTTTTTCATGTTATGATTTATGTAATAACTATGACTTGTACAACCCTTTTCCCTAATGCGGGGTATTGGGTTCTCTACATATTTGAAGCATATTACCTTGTGAAACCCACCACCAAGCCCAAGATTTTATAAAACTTATGGTGCTTAAACTTTTAAAGTTCTTTTGGGATCTAATGTGTTCACCCTAGCTAAGCAACAACCATTATATACAATAATTTAAGTTAATGCTTTACCAAATTATCAAAATAGCGGCCTTGACAAAAACCTAATTTCTTGTAGTTTTTACAATATTAACTCAAGTAGACAACATGGTTACTTCAACACAAAGTTTATTTTGAAAAATCTCCTTAAATAGTTTCCCATTATTATAATATGCCTTTAAATGTCGAGTAATATCTTTCAATGATTAAAAATATTATTCACAAAAAATAACTTTCTTTTTAAAACCTAAAACCTTAAAAACCCTAAAACCCTTAAAAACCCTAGAACCCTAAACCATACTTGAGATGTAGGGTTATTCGAAGTGGCATAAATGTGTTACAAATGCTCTAGTTTGATCTTTCCCCTTATTGCTCATCAAGCTCAAAGGGAAGCAAGTGCCTCCACTAACACCCATTGAGTGGCATGAATTTGTAGGCAATGACAATGAAAAATGCTAATGAATCAAAGCATACAAACCCTTGAGTCAAATCTTGCTATTGGGTACAAAAGAAATGGACAAAACATGCCTTCCAGTAGCTTGACCAGCAGCCGTCAATCACCCAAATTTACTGAAAAGATTACCCACAAATCTTTATGACTTCGCTTGCCACTTGCCCAAGGATTGAGTCCTCCGTAGTCGAAGCAGAAAACATTCACTGAAAGTATATATGTATAGAATCTCACGTGCAAAAGATTGACAATGAAATTGAACATTGATAGAAGATGTCAGTATTGCTGCTACTATGTTGAACGGTACATTCCCCTGAGATGGTTTTCCTTCACACCAGTAGTAACCTTAAATATTCAGTATTGACAAATGTGATGATACACTCAGTCTAAGACAATGCTACATTTTCTGTATTGAATTTTTAAAAAAGAAACAAGCAAGATGGGAAGAGACATATCAGCATACAGGACCAATGTGCTGGACAAAGAAAGCATCATGACAGACGACCTGCAGCTTGGACCTATGATTTACCTAGATGGGTTGTCATTTTTCATGATGATATTTACCAGTCCTTAAGATTTACTTGACCTGGAAATGTTGTTGAAAAGTCCCGTCTTCTTCGATCTTGAATGTATGCTTTGAAAATCCACCAAATCCTCAAACAGTCTGTGGGATAGGTTGAGTTCATTGCCAGAGGATGCTGCCTGCTGTGAATCGGTGGCCACCACCCTGGATGGATCAGACGCTGTGAATCCCCCTGAGCTTGTCCTGTATGGGCTGTGCGCTTTCTGCTGCTGAAAGAACTGTTGTCTTTGGGTGTGTTTACCTGGTGGTGGAGGGAGCACTGGAGCTGGGTTGCTTGGTGACCCACTACGGCCCAGCATAGCATGCTGTTGTGCACTTAAATGCGGACCATTGACGGTGCCCCTTGGAGATGACGCCTGGTAGTTTGCTGGTATCTGACCTTGGGACAACTCCTGCTGCCCTTGAGACTGCTGGTTACTGGCCAATTGTGATGAGCTTGGCTGTGAATCTCCGTACATTGACACAGCATGGTGCCGTGGGCTAAGAGTTTTGCCAGCTGCTGGGGAAGTTTTTGACCATGTGGCTGTGGCAGAGAGATTCTCTTGATGATCATCTTCTAGCTGTGAAGGAACCTGTCCCTCCATCTTTTGCTCCTGTTGGTAGTCCCCTGAGGCAGGCTTGTTCACTGAACTTCCATTATCATGGACATACACTGGTTGCTCAGCAGTGGGAGACTGGACTGGTATGCATGGCATGGTGCCCAAGGATGGGACTGGCACAAAAGCATCATCTTGGGCTGCTTCTGGAGGATGGATGACTGTAGGTGCAGTTGTTGCAGATGACTGTTCTGATATATTACGATCTAACTCTCCACCGAGCAGGTCCACTGCCTGCTCATGCTTCACTGGACCCACCTTATTGTTTGATTGTGGGGGAGGAGCCAATGTCAGAGGTGGGGCTGTTGACAACTCTGTGTTTGGTCTACTTTCTGATGGTGGTGTCAGATCAAGTCCCTGGGCTTGCAATCGTGATCGAGATGATGACCTGTAAACCCCTCTTACTCTGTCAGGAATAAATGCCATTGAGCCTTCATTGGTTCTAGACATGGCACAGATTTGAGGGAAGAGGGGACCATTTATAATGGACAGAGGACTAAACAAGGCTTCATAGCATCATCAAAGGAGAGAGAGCGAGTGAGATTCACACTGTTCATGATGATCTTGACCTACTGACTGATGATGAAACCAACAGGACATACCTGTGAGCAAGTTGTGTAAAGTCGTCCTCCAGTTCGTCTTCTTCATGATCAAAGTGTGCTAGGTTCCCCAGTGCTGCAGGTTCAGGCGGTAATGGAGACCCTGAAGCGATGGCATCATGTTTAGCAAGCACACGCTGCAGGTCATCATTCAGCTGCAGGCCCTTACCAAGCAACTCCTCATCACTGTCGTCAAGCCATGACAAATGTGAACAGCTGAGAAAGAGTGAGAGAGACATACAATACAGCATTCAAAAGAGCAGGACATTTTTTAAACTTAGAGAAAAAGAGAGAGACAAAAAAGAACCTACAACGTCGTATTCACAAGTGCCGTGACAGAGCGCTGATTTGTACGGCATTGATCTACAAGTTCCACTATAACCTCCTCCTTTACGCCCTGCATGAAAAAATTGCTCAAATAATGAGGTGGGGAATTCACTACCAGCTCAACTCCAGCTTAAAAGCTCACAGTAAAACCATTGTCCCCAAGAGAGCATATCTGGTTTAATCTTGACAAGGAGACACAAGATAGTAAACCCATGGGAGAAAAATAGAGGGGAGGGAAGTATTATTCTACATTGCAGATTATTGTCCCGACTATCAAAGCACAGACAGGCCCATAACAGCAAAAGTAGAAAAGATAACAATCTAAACATTACCGCTTCATCCTGTGGGTCCAATGCACTCAACATATCTGTGAGAATCTCAATTATGCTGTGAGCAGTTGCAATATCTGTCAAGCTACACCATCACACCATGACCACCTTCAAAAAACTGCATAAACCTTGTATGTCAATAGTAATCCACAGTTTTCCTGAGAGTTTAGATTATTCCCCATAACTTCATTTCATCAAATGTTCTGTGCCTCGTGGATTGCAAGAGAATAACTTCCAGTGTACATAGATTACCAAGTGGGTGGTCCTGCGACAAATGTGAGATTTTGCCTCAATGCATCATAGAAGCAATGCTTGAAGTATACAACACAAAAATTGCTTCATGGAAGGACTCAAATGCACCTTCATCCCATACCTCATGCCCGGGACACCCTCTGGCACTGTGGTACTGTCGGTCACCGCAGGTGTCAATCCAGCTGATTCAGAACCAACTGGGTAGCCAGTAACAATAGCTTGGGGCTGATGGGGTGGAGAAAAGAGGGGTACTGTTGGCTCACTTGCTCGTTCTGGAAACTTCACCCCTGCACGCTGAACACAAAAGAAAGACCCCCACACATTTTCAGCAACTGTCAAAAACGACAAGTGAACTCTGTGTTGTATGCCGAAAGAATATGTGCAACTTCTGTGACTTTTCGCTTTGGAAGTGAAAAGCTACTCAAGGTTGTCCAACTGGATTCTTTCTAATGTTACTTTTATGAAGTTGATGAGCTGTAAATGCCTTTGCTCTACTATCCTTCTGCTCAGTATACCCATGTATCTTCAGCATCCTCTTGGGAAGGGGGTTGCAGTTCACTGGCTGCAATTGGTGTCTTTTCTCTCTCTCTCTCTCACTCACTCTCTCTCTTTTGCCTTTGGCAGAGGGAAAACACTAGCAGGGAAGTATCTGACCAGGAACGACATCAAAGACAAACAGACATAGCCACATATCGACAAAAGACTGACACATATTTGTAGCTTGCAAAATATCATTATATGGTTGCTCAAGAGACAAGAGGGTTTTTGTGAGTATACCCGCAGCTCATCATAGGCCAAATAGTATTGAGGATAACGTCCCTTTTGACCCCCAAAAGCTTCTTGCCATGACTCCAGTAATTCCAGTATCTTATCCTTCACTCGTAAGTCTGACTGAAAAAGGGGCCATGGAAAATACATCACAGCAAAGACTATCAGAAACAAACAAATGGGTCATTAGTGTAAATGAAGCATCAACTAGTAAGCTCTAAGAAAGTAGTTCATTAATGGCCCAACAAGCTAATCAAGAGCCTGAGTTCTCATTGAGGGGAAGAAAACTGGAAATATTTCAAAGCTCAAGCAATCGCCACCAAACTTACTTTTTTCTTCACAATTTTGACCATTTCACGCAGCACATCTTTCTCTGCAACTTGCTGATGCACACTCTCCCCACAATTTTTCATAATGGTTTCAAAGACCTGTGGAGAGAGATAAGCCCCCCCCCAACCCAATCCGACTGCATATTAGGGGATTCAATGGGTCAAAGATGTGTGCATGCATGCATATTCTCAACACTCGATCAGAGCCCGCAGAAAACCAGCCATAAGCAGCAGCAGCTCTAAAATACTAGATGCATGCAAATTGGAAGCTGCAAGAAACAATACCCCACAAACAACAAACAATCAATGTAACAGTCTCAAGCTCAGCATATAATCCCCACTTTCACCCCAGGAAGGCTACCGTTTTGCATTGAAAAGCTCAATCATCACTTACAGTAAGAGCAAGAATCTGAATTGTAGCATTCTTATTGGTGATGCGCTTCTTGAGTTGTTTGATGACATCCTTTGCTTGCCTGCATCCATTCCATCATCTACAATAAAAATTTCACGATTTTGTGCCCAAAAACAAGAGGTGAAGCAACTCAACTGGTTCGAGCAGATGACCAAGCAACAGCATCATCATCTTCATCACAGCAGCATCCGCAGCAGCAGAAGAAGATCAATTATGGAGACTGTTAAACCAAGTGTGCCTTTCTTTCTTTCAAGAAATTGTTGGTAAAAATTCATGCAAGATTATTTGCAATACTGGCTGGCTGGATGGGTGTGGATGATTCTTCGTCACAGGCATTCTGGGGGGTTCTTCTTCTCTTTCGCAAATCTCAAATTCCTCAAAGTCCTCAAAAACAGAATATATGCAAAACTCGGAAATTCAAGCCAAGTTTGCAAAAACACACTATCGGCAAAAATCAGAAAGCTGGCCAAAACTGACGATTCTGAGGGCCTATTTTTTCTTTTTTCCTCTTTCCCCTCACAGAATTGAGAGCAACAACAAGGCATGAAAAAAAACAAGCCCTGATCATGCATGCGCGCCTCTCCTAACTAAAATCTCCCCAAAAAAACCTGGAAAAAAGAACAAATGGGTATGATCTATGATCCCAATACCAGCAAGAAAACCAAAAACCGATGACAACCCATTTCAGATCACAAACTGAAAAACCAGAACCCAGCAACGAAACCAAAAAAGCAATCACAACCCATTTCAGATGACCAACGGGAAAACAGTTCATACCCGGGATCATTGTTGATCATGTCACAGATGTCGAGATTCAACGACCAGTCAGGTCCCGATAGCAACTCATTTGTCGCTCTCTCCACACGGCGGCTGGCTACAGCAGCAGCCATATTGCTTTGCTTTTTGTGCTCTCCTTGCCTGCTATTCTCCGAGTCTTGTAGCGAACACCAAATTGTACAAAATTTGCGCTTCTTTTTCTGCCGTGTTTTGAAATTTCTTGCTTCTCTGGTACTCTGCTCATGCTCTCGCCTACCCACACACGATCCACAAGCTCTTGACGAGCACCAAAACTCTACAAAACAAAAACAAAAGAGCTCATGCGCACACTCTCCTCTCTCGCTCTCTCTCTCTCGCGCAACGCACCGGCCACCAGTTGTCACCCTTGGTTTGATACTAACTAACTCGGGTTAAATTTTTATTTATTATTTATTTCTTTTTTGTTGTTGTCTTCTCGGTTTTGGATTTGCTACCACTTTTTATTAATTACCCAAACATTCATCCAAAATCCATTCATATACATCCAACATTCATCCAAACAAACAAACAAACCAAACACTTTCTAACAATAACCAAAAGTGCACCCCAATTTTTATAAAAATCTTATAAAATTTTTAAATTTAATATCAAAATTCAATTAGAAAATGGTTCAATATTCAATAATAACTCTTGCATCACATGTCTAATGTACTCGGGTGATCTCTCTACTCATTGAGGAGGGCTTTCAAAAGGTAAGCAAGTGGCGGGGAGGGTGCCATGGTTTCGGAGATCTCTCAATGTGACAAACAAAACAAAACAAACTACCTTCTTTCTTTACTAGCTAGATAGATATGCACAATGGGAATTGCCCAATCCAATTTGAGTTTAACCTTCCAAGTTTTCACATGGGGTTTTTGACACTTTGTTGACCCATTGAGGCCTTCTTTTCGCCCACAAAAAAGGTTTTGGATTGGATTGGATTGCACTTTGGTGCTTCAATATGCATGGCTAGGTTAGAGAGCCCCTCCTCTCCCTCCTTTTGGAGATGGTGTTGCTTTTGAATTCTCATAATGAGAGGTCCATTTGGATTTGAGTTCTCCTTTCAAGTTTTGACCCTTCCTTACAAATGTGATTGATTTACTCACATGCATGCAATTTTTGAGTCATTGATTGACCTAGTCATCTTGGGAGTTTGGTATTAGAAGAGGCAATTCAATCAATCATTCGCATGAACTATACTAGTAGTGGTGAATTGAACCCACAACCATTTTTTTTTGTTGCAAAGGTGGTGTGATGAGTCCCAGTTGATGAAGTACTTGGGGTTATTGGCATGATATTGAAAGACCCCACTAGAGTGGGTGTTATTATTGACATATATTGCAATTGTCAAGTTCAACATAATTGGTACCATTTGAATCAAACATGTTCAAACATGTTTTCTATTATGATGATTTGTTATCAATCACCCATGAAGTGTTTTATTGGATGATTCAATCATCATCATCATCAACAACGAATGTCTACATGATAATAAATATGTTGCATCATTCGAACAAGCAAGACTAAATAGTTTCCTAATTCAATTCACTCCTTAATTTAACCTTTTGTTGTTGAATGTCCCATGTTTGGAGTTTACAATTAGGGTTTGCTCAAACTCTTTTGGGCATTCAATCCATTTTGTATTTGTTTCAAATTTTCAACTAAAATTTGAAATTTCTTTTTACGTATGTAATTGAATGATTTTAAGGCAAGGGTTGCAACTCCAACTATAAATAATCTTTCAAAAGAAATATGGATCAATTGGTCCATGTGTTTTTTTGTGTAATTTGAAAAGATGTGAATTATTTTTCTTCTATGGCCTACAATAGTTTTTGACAAACCTAATTAATTTGAACATTTCTTTGCTTTTTGGTGTATTAGTCTTCTTTTTCATCTCAAACATTACATTTTTTTTTTTTTTCCGGTCATATGTTTCATCAAAGAAGTTTTCAATAGAGGATGATATTGTACCATAAAAAATAGTTCACATTTTATGGATGGTCTCTACTATGTAGTAGGGGTCCTTGTGTTTTTGGTCTAAATATGTTGAACCCTTTTGAAAAGTCATCCATCCCAATACTATTCCACTTGAAGTGGGCTTAATTTTAGAGTTCTTTTGGAACCCAATATTTGTGAAAAAATCATTTGTTAGATTTTAAATTAATTTCTAGGTATGGAAATCACTCTAAATTCAATATTTTCTTTTCATTTGTCCAAAAGTTGTAAAGTGACAAATATGCATGTTGCATCATCAATGGCTTTGTGGTTGTATCTGAAGGAGAGTAGGGGCCCCTACAATTTGGGACAATTACAACATGGACACATTCAAACAAACACACAAACATATTAAAAAATAGCAAATGGGGTTTTTTTGTTATTGGCCCAAGAATATTAAACCTTTTATGAGATCACACATCCTAATACTATTCAAGTTGATGCGGGTTTAATTTTATAATTCTTATGAAAAAACCATAATTAAGTCATGAAAGGAAAAAAAAAGAAAGAATTATGTCTATATATGTCTTTCATCATATTGTAAGAGGTCCCACAACTTGAAGAGATAAAAATAGATTCTAACACAAACCTATTCAAAGCTTTAAAAGATATGAATTTCTAAAAAACCTAATAATGAAAAAGTCATTTGAATATTTTTAAATTAATTTCTAGATATGAAAATGTTTAAAGGTTGGTGATCAAAATTCTTATACTGCAAAAAACAAAAATTGATCCATCAATCCAAAAGCTTATATTTTGTGATTTAAAAAATAATTCCTATAATAATTCAAACTACCACTATCCACAATATTTCCAATTTTGAAATTGGGATTGATTATGGGTTTTGTTTTTTTTGTTTTCGAAGATTTGAAAAAAAATTTTAAAAATTCTGAAAAACATTGTTTTGAAAAGAATAACTATTATGAATTCCAACTCTCTCCATGTACACTTCATCACATCATAATTGCACATATATGAACTCATTAGAAACTTATTTATATACATATACACACACATACACATCAAAGTTCAAACATTGTTATGCATTTGATCAAGTTCAAAACTATTAGTTACATTGCATCAATATTTTGAGCTACAAATTGGCCATTCAAGACAATAACTTGACTAATGGATTATATGTGGCTATACATGAAATAACATGACCCATTTAGTTTGAAGTGACTCATGATATGCTTTGTTTGGTGCCACATGTAATGGATGTCTAAGTCTCAAGTCCTTTCATGCATGTAGGAGGAATCTCTTATTCCATGCCCCAAGTTGGTGATGATTGTTAGATTTGAGAAGTTGAGTGTGATGTTGGAAACAAACCTTCAAAGAATCTCACACAAGATTATTGGATGGATTAGTGAGGATGCAAATTGGGTGTCTACAAGATCATTTGATTAATATCTTGATTAGAATAAGATCCTGCAAAAAAATCTGCTGCTGAATTGATACCCAGTTTCACAACACATGTTGCTCACTTGTATGGCTACTCTTAAAGTTGGGTATGATACAGGGGATTAGAGGGTCAAACTAGGGACCAAAGACAGGGTGAGTTTATGGATAACTAGAATGAATCTCCTCCATCTGAACTGCCAATTCAAGCAGGCTATTCCAGGCTAATCTCTGACAGCTTTTTTCACCTCCAATAGCACCAACCCTAAACCCTAAACCCTACACTTGTCAAGACCTAGTAATGCCAAAACTCCATCTGACAATCCAACAATGAGCAAGTCACAAAATTCATAGAACAACCCAAGACTTTTATGCAATGAAGAAATGCATGTGCAAATGAATAAAAGCTTGATATGAGTTTTTTTATGACTCACTAGCATGTCCTTCCTCTCAATAATACTTATTACAAAATTCTATGGTATCTACTTAGGTAGTGTAAGTTAGTCTTGTGTGGGTTACATGGTTTTTCTCTATATCCCATTGGTCAATATTAAAGATTTTTTTTTGCACATAGGTATTTTATTGTTGAAATTTAAAATTGTTGAAAATAGTTGAAAATGAAATTTCCAACCTCAAGCTTGTAATTTTTACATAGGATAGAAAATGGCCAACACTTGTGTCACAAATCACATGTACAAGACATTGATGTTAAATTCACTATAATTTCCATGACATTGATAGGATGGTCCCCAGTTCCCAATCAAATTGACATAAAATTTCCAACCCTTTATATCCGTGGTTGTGCTCCTCACTCTTTCAAGCAAAAGAAATAATAGCTTTGTTGATATGCACCTCAACACTCTTTGCTTGCATGCACGGTCCTCCTTCATAACTTCAATACCTTGCAAGATCCAAATAGGTAGGACATAGAGAGCACAGCTCGGCATTTCCACAATTCCACAAGGTGCTAAACATTGGGTTCTTCTTCTTTGAGGTCCGAAAACTCTCGTGAAATTTTTCTAGCTCCACCCAAGTTGGTGATCTTGCACATCCGTTGTGTGTTGTGTAGCATAGCGTTGAAAAATGCATGTGTAAAGGTTAACAACTAAGTGGTTAGTACATTCTTTTGCTTCAGAAGGAAGCATTTGGTACCTCCTCAAAATTAGTGGGTTGAAATTCTTGATGCTTCATGGGATGCATCTATGCAATCTGGAAAAACTACATCGTCAACTCGAGGCACTCGATATGTGATTTGCAGTGTACTACTAGATGAGACTCCCAGAGACACACACTCCACTCTTTGGGATACAGGAGAATTTTAGGGTTAAGTGAACCCTAAACCTTAAACCCTAAACCCATAATAAATCCCCCAAACATGAAAAAGCTAGAACCATGTTTGCACCAAATGAGGGTTCCACTAGCAGTTGACAAGTAGAGAAAAACTAATATTTTGCAATGAATATTTGACAAATTCACAGAGTACTAACTAAGCAAGATGATCTGAAACTTTGATAGACAAAGCTTGCACTACGATGTTTAGCATAATGAAACACTGAATTGGACTCTCCCTCTCTCTCTCTCTCTCTCTCTCTCTCTCTCTCTGTAGGAATTAACAATCTAAACCACAAGAGCTTCATGATAGAAAGTAAAGGCCCTACTACCATGGACATTAGTCTTGACCCACCTGGAAAATTTGGGTGCAAGAGCTAAGAAGGGGGTGTGTGTAAGGTCATGATGATCTCATCAGATGCTGATAATTTGGCAAGAGCAGTAACCTAAATCACCGAGAAAATCAATTCCATTTGGTAGCTTCATGGTGTGCCAACGCACACTCTGGCTGACTTGTCCATCTTTAACTGGTGCAATCACAACAATTAGTGCATGACCCATTGTGCCAACCATGTAAAGCTTGCCATTACTGGCAGCCATGGTTGACACCAACCGAGGATCCCATTCCAAAAGCGTTCCAGCACTCTGGCCTTTCACAGGCTGCCACATGTCACATTCGGGCAAGTATTGTTGGTAGCATCCGAATCCAATCGTGTACAGTTTGCCATCCAGCATCGTGCTTGGCTTCCCCCACCCACTTTGAAGTCCTGGTTTGATTTCTGTCCACAAGTCGAGCTCAGGATCATACATCCCCGAATTCACACCACCCGTCAAGTTGTGAGGTCCTGTGACACATAGTTTGTTATCAACCACTGCAACATGTTTCAAGGGGCTACATGGATGCGTTGTCACTCTCCCTCTTCCACTTGCTGCAAATTGCCAAGTGTTGGTCACTGGATCGTATATCTCCAAGCACGGGAGTGAATAGCCCGTGATATGACAAACACCCGATCCACCCACCACATAGAGCTTATTCCCAATGACACCCAGTAAGCATCCAAACCTCGGTGTCAACATGGGCTTTGATTTCTTCCACCGATTTTTACCAGGGTTGTACACCCACATATCCCTTCAAAATCATCATCAAACAACCCACTTTATTAATTACATTCATGAATTAGGGCATGAAAGAAAAAGGCTCCAAATGTTGTAATTCTTCACATAGTAAAACTACCTGCAATGCTTTTGATTCAAGACACTCACAGAGAGAGCGAGAGAGAGAGAGAGAGAGAGAGAGAGAAAAGGTTTAATACAGTGGACTTAATATACACTCTTTGTTTGTTGGTTTACAAGACAAAATGAAGTAAGAGAACTCAATTAATTACCGGAGAGCAGGTCTGCCGAATGGAGCTCCTCCAACAACATGTAGATTACCATTGAAAACCACCGAGGAAGCTCCCAATACTACATGTCCTCCTGTGTATTTCACATCATATGGGATGGGTGGGAGCGCATGCCACCGATACCTGGTTTTTCCACAGCACCCAAAAAAACCAAAAAACACCGCAACTAAGTGTTCTACTATCTCAGCTTGTTGTGGTGGGCTGGCTACCCAAAGAGGGACTCATCCAAGCATGTTGTCAAAGTTGCCATAAACAAGAAGAGAGATAGACTTCAAAGAATTTGCTTGTTTTTCAGCTTTTTTTGCTGCTAACCCAACAGCCATCATGGTGTTGAGGGTTTGCTTGTGTTTCAGCTCTTTGGCTACTAACCCTACAACCATCATGGTCTTGAGGATTTTGCTTGGTTTTTGGCCATTTTGCTCCTAATCCAACAACCATCATGGGCTTGAGAGTTTGCTTTTTTTTTGGCATTTTTTGCTGCTACCAAAACAAGCATCATATCTGGCAATTCAAATGCAGCATTGTGCAAGCTTGCAATTTATTTTTTTTACAAAAAAAGCTCAATAATGGTCATCCCATTTCCCAGCATGGAACAACATCAATCCCAAATGAAAAATCCCAAGAAATTGATGAAATTTCTTGTATGAATTTGATGAATTTGAGAACATATATGTTGATAGCCAAAAAAGATTTTGTCTCCCACATCAATCACAAGATTTGATCTAAGATTTGAATTTTGCACATAGCAATTGAGCAAGTTGATTATGATGATGATGATTTGTAAGCAAATGGTGATGTGTTGTTGACATGATATCAGTGAACTCAGTGCAACAGAAATAAATGGGTTTGGGATTGATGGAGAAGAACTTATTCAATGAGATTTGAGATTGATTGAAAAGAAAAAAATTACCTGAAAGGATCGAGAGCGTGCCACAAGCTGAAGCCACCCACAAGTTGCCATCGACTGCTGCCACCTCGGCAACCAACAGAACTTGGAGCTTCAAGCAATCTGGGAGAGGTACCAACATGAAGGTACAACCAATCCTCAGAGAAGCCCAAGTGTTTTCGAAGCTCCAGAAACTCTGCACTCTCGACCATGTGTCTCCATGTCCTGCATACTGCTCGCATCTTCCCATGTAAAACTCGAGGTACTCGGGCCAAGCACTGCATTGCTAGCTCCTTTGGCAATCCAGGGATCAAAGACCAGCAGCAGCTTATAGATTCATCATCATGATCGCTGCTATAATCACCTGCTGTACCCAATGGTGTCCTCAAGCTGGAAGTCTCATTGTCAGAAAGCTCTGCATCTTGAGCTGCTGCTTGTCCTAATCTTCTGTGCCTGAAAGCTGTGTCCAAGAATTCCATGGCACCCAAAAGCAAAAAAAAATCATCAGCATTTCACGCAAAGCTTCAGCTGCATAGTCTATGACAGAGAACACCAGATTGTGTAGATTGACACACACAGAGAGAAAGAGAGAAAGAGAGAGATGGGTAACAGCATGGATGCTTACAGGTTCCTTGATACAAGAGTTCGCGGAGTTTCTTGAGTCGCAGTTTCTGAAAGATGCGGAGAAGGTATTGAACTCTTTTCTTGATCCGGAAACCTCGAGCTGCTGGCTTTCGTCTGATTCTGGTGAAGCTGCCGCCGCCTCTTCTAGCGCGGCCATTCATGTTGCTGACTTGCAAAGTTCGTGATGCTGTAGCTCCCATCTCGACCCACAAGTCCTTTTCTTGTTTTGCTGTAAACCAACCCTGGACCTGCAAGCAAGCAAGCAAGCAAACAAACAAATAAGCAAGCAAGAGGATCCAACTTCAACTCTGCTTCATGATCATGCATCCAAAATCCAAATTGTGTTGCAAAACCCACGAGCTGGTTGCAGCTCCAGAATTGATTTTCAACAAAACCAAAGAAGACCCAGCTACTGATTTTGATTTTTTCTTTTTTTCCCTGCTGCTGAAATTCAAGTCTGGAAAGCACAGCTTGGAGAAAGCTTACAAAAACAAATCCAATGTGGATCTTGAGATCCCAGATCTGCAAGCCACAAGACTCAACCAGAATACTGTGAACCTTGTTGTTATCTCTCAGTCCCATGAGATAACTCAGTAGTGAAGAAGCTTTTGGAAGCTGCCATAGCTGCTGCTGCTGCTGCCACCATCTCTGTCATCATCAAAAAAAGCTTCTTCTCCAGATGCAAGCAATTCTTCTTCTCTCCACCAATTTTAATAAGAGCAGCTCCTCCAAATCGCCCTCAGATGGCAACAACTTGAGAGAAACCAGCAGCAGCTCCAAAACAATAATCATCATCAATAATCATCATTATCAACAACAACAAAAACAAATCCCAATTTTTTTTTTTCTAACCCAAAAGTGGGATGGATGGATCCCTTGAAAGAAAGAATCCTCTTTTTTTAGAGAGAGGCACGGAGAGAGAGAGAGAGAGAGAGAGAGAGAGCTTGAAAAGCTTCTTAGAAAAGGCGAGAGCAAAATTCTCTCTTTTTTCTAGACTGTGTCTCTCTGTGTTGCTGACATGTGTGTCTTACTGTGTCTTTCTCTCCCTCATCTCTCCTCTCTCAAGCTTTTTGGGTTGTTGCTTGCTTGCTTTCCTGCTTGCTAGCAAATTGGGAGTAAAAAACATTTGAGGAAAACTATATAAAAATTTGAGGAAAAACTATTCCAAAAATTGGGAGCTTGCACATCATTACTGGATCTTTGTTGAGTCCAAAGTGGGTGGATGGTTCAACAGATCTGTCTGCCATCTCTCATCTCCCCTTTTCCTTCTCTGCAATCTGTCATCAATCCCCATACTCTCAAGTACCCAAATTGCCAAAAAGCTCACAAATCACTATGTATCCCAATTAGTGCTCCTGGCATTAGTGTGGGGGGGGGGGCAAATCAATTGCAAACCAAACCAAAAACAAAAACAAAAACAAAACAAAACAAAACCAACCCAAAATCAAAAAACAAAAACCCTAAATTCCCAAATTGGAAAAAAATAACAAACCCACTCACAAAAAAAACAAAACAACAAAAAAAAATCCAACTGAAAAAGAAAAAAAGAAAAACCCTAAATACCCAAATTGGCAAAAAGCTCACACAAATCAATAACAAACCCAGAAATTAAACTAAACAGAACAAAACCAACCCAACCAACCCAACCAAAAAAAGTATGAATAAAATAAATGGATGAATAAATAGTTAATTATTATTTAATTAAAATAAAATAAAATACCAACCTTGCCTGCAAAAAAGCTGCTGCTACAGACATCATTCCTTCTTGAACCCCAAAAGAAAAAGGGGAAAAAAAAAAAAAAAAACCAAACCCTAAAGAAAAAGGCATTTCAGTAATGGGTAGGTGGGGTAGGTACCAAGTAAAAAAGTAAAAACCTTAAAATTACTGTCATAACACATGATCATCACTTACTATTAGGATTGGATCACTCCACCACTTTAAAAAAAACCCTAATTAGGGTTTTTTTTTTATTAGTTAGAAATCAGTGCTGACTCTCACACACATCATCACTCTCTCATCAGCACCCACTTCAGCAATGCACTCTCCTCCTCCTCCTCCTCCTCTTCCTCTTCCTTTGCTTGCTGCACCTCCAAAATCACTGCCCACACAGCCTCCTCACATTTTGTCTGTTGCAATCCTAACCCACAATAACAAAAAGGAAAAAAAGGAAAAACAAAAACAAGAAAAAATAAAGAAAAATAAAGAAAAAAAAAATTAAAGAAAATAAAAGAAGAAAGAGACCCCCCCCCCCCAAAAAAAAAAAAAAAAAAAAGAATAGTATATTTCAGCGCATGCAAAAAACCATTTTCCATCCATCAACAAATAATTTCTTTTGGTTTGA
>Ga0116227_10006650_pt1 | contig 23248 bp, 20 predicted proteins | sample S1TSphgellanicum_FD_89693 | JGI IMG/M metagenome (GOLD analysis project Ga0116227, IMG submission 89693) | Host-associated microbial communities from peat moss isolated from Minnesota, USA - S1T2_Fb - Sphagnum magellanicum MG | ecosystem: Host-associated > Plants > Peat moss > Unclassified...
ACAGTGGTCAGCAGCAAAAAGAAATGGACTGTGATGAACCCCATCTGGCACCAAATGAAAAAATGCACCCTATCCAGTGGACAAAACGGCCAACTGGTGCATTGGTGGTTGTTTGTTCACTTTGCCCCGTTTTTTAAGACGTACTACATGATGTAAAAATAATGGTAAAGAAGATTGAGTTTTATCAATTTTATTTTCATTTTTATACATATGAATTTTATTATCCTTTTTTCAATTATGGAATGTACTTTCATAATTAAATTAAAATTTTAATTTCTAATTGTTTGTTTAGCTTCATTTTTAAAGTGCAGTTTTAGGGTTTAGGGTTTTCAAAGGGTATGTGAAAAAAAGGTAAAGTTGATTGAATAGAAGGTCTTGAACATCTTTCAAAAATAGTGGACGTTAGTGAAATCACATCATTTCCTCTTTATTTGAGATCTCAAATGAGATCTTAAGGTGTCATTATGATCTAAAATGTCAAAAAAAACAAAAACAAACACAAGTAAAAAAAGAAAGAGATGTAAAAGATGTGTTTTTTATAATATGGAACTAAGTAGGGTTTAGGGTTGTATGAATCATCAACTTCTTCCTTGATATTAGGAGAACTTCATGCCAGAGCTTCCCCTATTGTTAAGGAAATGGTTCATGTCCAGGTGATGAAGAAGATTGTGTTTTTTTTTTTTTAATTTGCAAGCATACTTGCATTGTCCTTATTTGAGATTTCAAATGAAATCTTAAAACCTAAAAATTACGACAACTCTACAAGAGGAACAATGTAATATCTGGAGGTTTTTCAAATTAAAGTTATTTGTTTTTGTGTACATTTAAAAACAAACATAATTACTTGAAGAAATTTTAGAACATCATCCATACTTTGACTCAAAATATACATAACCTAAATTTATAATTGATTTTTTTTTTCGTAAAAAACAACCAAATGAAATGCAACCTATTTCCAAACTTTCACAACAAATATTTGACACACGTTTCCATCATGCAATTAAATGATGTACAAAACAAATGTTATGTTCCATTGTTGAATACCCAATTAACAACAACAAAATTTTATTTATAAAATACATCACATAACATTTTCAATTTCATGGCAACAATGTACTATTAGCAATAACGATATGTGAACTACAACACATTGTTTGAACTCCACTACCACTATAGTACACATTGTATTTTAAATTCCAACGCAAGGATATTTGTCCATCCTTCCTAAACCTAATAATGTTATTGAATGTTTTTAAAATGCACATGTTATAAACATTGATGAAATGTGAATGATGATCAATGACATGTTGTGTGAAGTTAAATAATGATTAAAACAATCAATGCATCTTGAAGACATATCTCCATTTGAAACAAATCTAGTATTCTTGTTGGAGACTTTGCCCAACTACCACCAATTTGTAAACATAATATTTGAAACAATAAACTATATGCAAAAGTTGCCACGTTAAATCTACCCCATATTGGAAAGTAACTAAACAACATTTTTTATCCATTGCCATGTGTCATGCTACAAATCCTGAATATTTACAATTTTTCACCATCATACAAGAAAGAAAATTAACAACTAAAAAAATTCAAACAAATTTTACCACAATTTTTTTATAAATAAACAAAATATAGATTTTGAAATGGATGCAAATACAACAATTATTTGTACACATTAAATAATATTATGTTACACAAACAATTTTCAATCATAGAAATATACCAAGTAAAAATAAACACAAATGCTACTAATATTAAACACATTGAACCATGCTTAAATGACAAGTCTTTTAACCACATAAACAACATTGTTATAGGTGCATTAATCATGTTCACAAAAACAATGTTACCGTACCGAAAAGAGTGATAAATGGTGTAATCGCAACTACCACAGTTATCGTTTTTTATCCTCAAAACAATGTTATAGCTAAAAATATAAGTTCAACTAGCAAATAACTCCACAAAATGATTCTTAAAAGCAAAAATATACATTTGATAGATATTATTTTAAAACATCATTTCCAATAATACTAGCATATGCTATGACTAATCACAAGGCGCAACAATTTTCACAAAAGTTATCATTGACATGAAAAAAAAATTCCATCACATATGTCATGTTTTTTAAAGTCATAAATCAAGTCAACTTAAAAATAAATTTGGAAATCTTCCTCCAAATGATTTTATTCCTCGCAGTTTCTTAGAAGACTAAAACTATAGCAATATTATTTCAAAATCTAAATTTGAAATGTGTTCCCCACACCTAATTTTTTCACATTTCATTCAATATCTTTATTGATAAACAAATGTATATATGTAGGTGCAAAATGTCTAGAAAAAATATTTTCTTAATTTCAACATGTCAGTCCAAAATGTATATGTTTCTAACTAAAATTATTCCAAATTACATTATTGTCACACATATCTAGGGTTTTTTCTTTCAAATTTGTTAAATAGGTGCACTAGTTAGGATCCAAAGCATCAATTAGCAATAAATATCAACTGTCCTAGTGGACAAGTAGATTTTTTTAGACTCTTGCCTAGTTTTGGCAACTTGCAGGAACACACCATCTAAATATGGCAAATTTTTAAACTTTTGTTTTCAAGATATGGTGATTTTGTTTTTAAATTCTCAAAGAACCCTTTGTTGGATTTGCCAGCCCTTTGATTTATTGCTAGGTTTCAAAAATTCGCCACAAAAAAAAAATATTGCACATGTCACTAAAATAATTACTTTAATTTGAAATACACCTAATAAAAATATTATTTTATTACAATCATTTCATACTTAAGATGCCCATATTAAAATTGGTATGTATAAATTGTTTTCACACATATTTCAATTGGTCACATGCCTATTGGGTGACTATGGTGCTATCCAACTATCCCTTGGAAATTGTAGATTACAACTCACTTCTTGTCACAATCCTCCTAATGCCCAAATTCCTAACACTCCATCCTCCATTCTCATAAACTTATTCAAATCTATTAAATTTTTACTTTTCATTAACATTGGATTTTTTGGTTGTAGGTACAACAAAAACACTTCTATGACAATTACACATTGAGAGAAAGTCAAACGATCTCAAATGGTTTCACTTTTGTGAATATTTTGTTATTATGTTTTATTACATTAAGCCAATGGCACACTTTTTGTATGTGATGCCCATCTTTTACTTTTCTTAAGGTTTTTCTTTAGGTTTTTTACAACCTTCAAATTAGTCAAAGGCTAATCTCAACCTGGATCACATTTTCACCAACACATTTTTAAAAACATCAAGCATATGTGCTTCAATTAAAAACTTGTCTTCCATTCATATCATTACAAATTTTAAAGCTCAAAAATGATATTTATTATTTGCTCTTCTTTGCATTATGGAGAAAATTGCTCCACATGCCAAACAACCAAAAAAAAAATGCATATTTTTTATTTCAAATAAATTTTACTAAGGAATCTTCACCAAGTGTTGTACTAGTATCATCAATTGAGTTGAATTTTTGATAACTTCATTGAACATTTCGTATTTGAAACTATTGCTAATTTGAAAGTTGAATTTGCTGTAAGGAGTGAAGCCACTACACAATGAGGAATTTGTTTTTACTTTGCTTCAAAATTAATATTTAAACTAGATCTTCACCTAAAATTAGAATCAGGATTTCTTTCTCCAATGTTGTGAAGTAGATGGTCTGGCAATCATCAACAGGAGGAGTTCAGCCAAATTTGGTAACAAATCAGAAAGGAAAGTAGAAAAATTTCGGAATTATGTTGTATTTTAGCAACATGCTGCAACTCACTACATTAACCTAATGTATGAGTGACCTAGTTTTGTTTTCGTCACCACAATGCAAAATTTCACCAAAAGAAAAAACATGCTGCTTCGGTTGTAGCAAATTTTGATAGTAAGGTTCCTTCTCTAGTGAGATCAATACAGACTGTTTTGACTTGGTAGTATCGCAAAGAAAATATTTGCAAAGTCGATTTTAGGAAGTCATTTAGAACGAATTATTTTCTCAAATGTTGCCTTCTCCTCCCACCAACCAGGGACCCTCCATCTCATTCAAGGATGCAAGACACAAGCACATAAGACACAAGCACATTGTGACAAACTGACAACTTGTTTGTTCTGTATTTTGAACTCAAGGATGCAAGACACAAGCACATTGTGACAAACTGACAACTTGTTTGTTCTATATTTTTGAACTCAAGGATATTGTTACACATATAAGATAACTACACCCTCGGTTCCCATGTCATAGGTGAAGAACTTCAACAGTGAAGAACTATTTTCCAAAGCCTCAAATCTTTGGTACATAAACTTCACAGAATAAATCACTGCTACTGCAAGCAAAATTTTGCTTCCTCAAATTCTTCTTCCTGTAACACTCACAGGTTTTTTCTACAAATCACAAAATGTCAATTCTCTGTCTTTTTTCCTTCTCTCTTTTCTGCTCTCACCTTTCTATTTCAAGACAGGCTTTCAAGTTTGCTGCATTGATAGTCTCACTGAAAATCTTAAATGCATTTGCTTCCACTGCAATCTTTGACTTGGCTGTTTTATAGTACAATCAACTTGGCAATAGCCATGCATTGAAATCTCGATTCTCAACTACTTCAAGCTTGGACTCTTCTTATCTTTTTGCTTACCATTCCAACCTCTGCTCTCTTTGCTTGTCATTCATTGAATGGCAAGCAATTGGGATTTGATTGTAGTAATTAAAAACACAATCTCTGGTGGAGAAAAACCATGTGGTCAGAATTTTGATCCCTGCTTCCAAGAGGGGGGAAGTCTTTGATGAGACTTTTGCTGACAGTATGGCATGCTACTGCGCGAACTGTGAATACACAGTAGAAGTTTCTTGTAGAACATTAGGCACAGCTAACCATTCTGAAAATAACATTTTTATCATATCCATGATTGCTGATAGGGAACTTCCAAAATTCAGAGGGATGTCCCAAGAGAAAAAACATGTAAGGAAAAGCTTTGAAAATGCTTAGATTGTGAGGTCTGGTAGATGACAGGCAATACTACTTTGCAAGAGATGGAAAGTATGCACAAATAGTGATACTCTAACAGCAACATTCCATTCCAAGCACAGCAATTTAGATTCATCATACAATTTGAAGTTTACATGAAAAAAGAACTCCTGTCTTGATCTTGTCAACAGATGAGGCTTACTTTCCAAATGCCTGCATATGAAACAAACCAAGAATTAGCAAAACAACTGAGAGGGAAAATAAATTTAGTTGATAGCATACATACAAAACTGAAAGAATATGTTGTTACATCAACAGAAGAGAGAAGAAAGTTGACTCACTGCAAAGATGGTGTTGTGCCCTGGGTCAGCAAGGTGAGCCAGCAAATTGTCAATAGGACCAGTGCCTGTATACAAAGCCTGGAATGCAGCACCCAACACTGCCAGCATTGCTAACCTTCCATTCTTGATCTCCCTGGTCCTCAGATCCTTGACCTTCTCAGGTGACGCTGAGCCCCAGCCTAGAGGATCAAACCATAAGCCCCCTGGGTAACCAACATCCGTACCAGTGAGCTTGTTGTTGGGGAATATCGGGTCAGTGTTGACAGAACCAGGCTTCAGGATGTCAGCCCATCTCCTTCCTTCAGCCCATGCAAAAAGAATAAGCTCCACCACAAAGAGTGTTGTAGAATCAGTGAAGTATGTAGCCTCTCCTGCAGTGAACCATGATGGAGTGTTGAGAATTCCTGCCTTTGTAAGGGCCTCCGGAATGAAGATACCAGCTGCTCCAAGCATAGCCCACCGGGAGTGCACAATCTCAGATTGCACAAACCATTTAAGCAACTCAGGCTCAGACCCTGCAATTAATAAGGAACATGAGCATCAGTACTAGATGGACATCAATCCAGAGCATAAAATTCAGCTGATTCAAGCCCAAAATTACCTGCATTCTGTAAGAACCACAAAAAGACAAAAATACAGAACAGACTGAGAGCTGTTTGAAGATTTTGTGAGTGCCTGCTATGGTACATGACCTCTCATTGTGATTTGATACAGTAGTTCTATCAGTTTGCTTAGATTCTTTTCCTGTTAAGAAATGAAAAATTAATATCTTTCATAAGAATAGAGAAATCTCCATTCTCACAATGAAGAAGAAACAGCAAGGTTAACACTTCCTCAGGAAGCCACAGAAAGAACCAAACAAGGGGAGACAAAAAACAAACAAAAAATGAAAAACACACACCAGTATGAACAAAAGTGCCCGTCTCACACCTGTTCAGGGACCATATGTATGACAGTGACTTAACTATCACTTAAGAAATGAAAAATTAAGCAGAATTTAGTCCAGCATGTGTCAAAATGAAATTAGGGATGCTTACCAAGGCCAAGAGGATCAAAACCAAAGTCTCCAGGTAAACTGCAATATCAAGCCCCAGAAAGAACTTAGGATCCATCAGGCCAAGATGACTCCAAGTGAAAAAATGACAGACTAGTGAAGAAAGGGGCATTAGAAAAAATTCCAGATTCAAAATGCACTTAGAAGTATTAAGCAGTAGCAATGGCTGCCACATGGGCCGAAGCTCTGAATTGACACAACTGATGATAAAAGGACAATCACTATTCGATAATTGAAGGATATCCGTATTTCAAATTTGTCAGACCTTTTTCAAATGAGGGCGTCCAAGGATCAAGAGGAAATGAGCCTTGTAGACCTACCTGCCATCGAGCCAATCGGGGGGAGTGCTCCCGGGGAACCACAGCGGCCTGTCCTGGGGGGATACTGCTACTGCATTCACGGTCATGGATCCTTTAGCAGCTGCCGACGCCAGCCTCGACTGCCGCAGAGCACGACCAGAGAGAAACGACGCCTTCACGGTCCCTACATTGCTCACTACCTTATGAGCACTGCACAGCAACAAACAACAACAACAAAGCTACTCAAATTCACTCTCCAACAATCAATAAGACAAGAGGAAAAAGAAAAAAAATCCAGTTCTAACAATCACTCCCTCCCAATTTCACTTCCAAAGAACCCCCGAAAGCATCAGCACTCGAAACAACAGCCGATAAGAAGAATCTCATCAAGCTCTTCGAACACGACACCTGAATAATCCGATAACATAAGTCCAAAACAACCTCCAAAAACCCGCATACCTTAAACAGCAAAGACATCATAACTGCCATTGCAACAACAGCACAAAAAGAAAAGAAAAGAAAAACATTAAGTCGGGAAAAAAGCCGCCCAAAAAGTCAGAAATTTGTTTCATTTCTTCACCAAAATACCTGGTGGAAGCAGCTGCGATTGTGGCAGCAGCAACGCCAGAAGAAGCACACACCGCAGACGCCATGTCTTCCGCTCAAACAGCAACAAAGAGACCGTGCAAGAGCGTGAGAGAAGAAGGGCTGTGAGCGAGAGAGAGAGAGAGAAGACGCACGAGTGCAGCGAGCGATACTCAACGCAAGAGAGATAGGAAGAGAGAGACACACCCAGAGTGCCGTTTTTTTTCTTTTTCTTTATTTTTTCTTTTTTTCGGGCTTTTTGGGGTGATATTGTGGGATAGGGTGACAGGCAAACTGATTGGCCAGGAGTGGCTACGGCGTCGCTCATTGGTCTATTCACCATTCTGTGGCTTTCGTTCCAGGTCCCAAACCCAATCACACTCCAACACTTCTCTCTTTTGGGAGAGAGGGATGGGGAAGGGGAGGAGGGGGGGGGGCGCTAAGTGGGGTTCCAAATTAAGGTCCTAAAACCATTGTCTTGTGTAATTAATTAGGTACTTCAGTATGCCGGTAATACTTAGATAATTCAAAATTTGCAAATTGGTACAGGAATAAGTAATGGAAAACAATTGCAAATTGCTACATTTTAATAGGTTTCATTCACACTAATACTAATATCCTTCCCAATAGGCATGTCGTGATCAATATTATTTCTTTTAATTAAAAGGTGTGTAGTTAAATGCAATAATCTCTTAACAAAACCACACTAAAGGAAATTGTCCATGTTCAAAACACTAAAAGAAGGTAAAAAAGAAAAAAAAGATGTATATATATATATATATAAGTCATAACCCCAAACCTAACCAAAGAAAAGATCTATTTTTCTAAGTCATCTTATATAATATAAACCTAACTATATGAATTCAACATTTGCTAGAAGTTAACAAGAGGTGTGTCACACTATGGCCTTGCTGTTTACATTTTATAACTATCTTAAGGCAATAGAAGAATTATGGAAACTCAAATATTTCACCATGCAAAAATATAATCTTCAAAAAATCCTCTAAAAGAAACCAAAATTCTTCAAGATATTATAACTCTATAGCTAATCTCAAGTTTGAGCATAAACCAAAATATCACCTCTCAAAAATCTTCAAATATAAATAGACCTATTACCCAAGGGCCAAAATCCCTTAAGCTATTATATTCTATAATGAATTTAAACACAATATCCTTGCCTTGGTAGGCAAGGCTAACAAAGGATCTAATAACACAAGAGATTATGTACATAATCTTTTTAAACCAACTTTATATGTGTTGGGTTCTATTTAGTTTCCAAATTGGTGTTTATAAGACGGTACAAAAAGAGATCAATGATAATTTTTTGACATCAAGTTTAAATCTTCAACATGTTGTGAACTATGATTATTATTAGTGTTATTATGATTATTGCAAAATGACAATTTGAATCAAAAGGACATCCTTTGGTGCACACAAATAATCTACCATCCCCAAATTCAAGTTTAATGAGATTTCCAACAATAGGTATACACCAATGTTGGTCAGATATAGTTAAGTGATTGGTTATCAACATCCATAATGTCATGGTTAGCAATTATTCATATTCGATTTCTGCCCATTTTCCATATTTGGAACTATTGGTAACCAACTTAAATAAATCATTTCATATATCCTTATACATATACTTATATGCAAACCTAGGTTTTTTCATTATTCATATTTGTTGTTATGTTTTTGTGAAATCTCGGATATGCATAGTTATGTTATACATGTCCTCGATATAATGTTTAGGGTTCGGGTATGTACAACTAGATATGCATATCCTTTGTAAGTTTAGGGTTTTCAAGCTTCCCTTGTCCCTTGGTTTTCTTTATGTCACATCAAAGTTTTGTAGAAGTAGCACTAAAAGTTTGACCCTTCCTACAAACTTTCTTTTATGTGTTTGAGCATTTGAGGTTTAAGCTTCAAGCTTTGAATGTTAAGGTTTAATGTTTAAGTGTGTAAACTTTGAGGTGTGAACTTTAAGTCTAAGTGTTTGAAGTTTGAGGTTTGAATGTTGAAGGTTTGAGTGTTTGAAAATCTAAACATTTGAGGTATGAGGTTTGGTTTAAGCATTGAACGTTTAAGTGTTTAAGGTGTGAGGTTTGAAATTTAAACGTTAGGCATTTAAAGTTTATGTCTAAATGTTTGAGGTTTGAGGTATATGTAATGTGTTTGAACGTTTAAGGATTAAGGTATGTGTATGAACATTTGAAGTTTGTGTCTAAATGTTGAGTTGTCAATCTAATTGTTTTAACTTTGAAGAAATGTGGAAGAGTAGAGAAAAGAAAAGGTTGGAGCTTGAAATTCAACTCTTCAATATTTGCAACTTTTCAAAATTCAAAGCTAGTATTCCAATGTTCAAGTGTTGGCCCTTTTGGGATAGGTAAGGGATTTTTGAAATCTTTTTTCCATTTTTTGCACAAATTTTCATGTTTTGTGCTTTCATACAACTTGTCAAAGTTGCATTTGTCAGATCACTTTCCTTTTCCTTGTAAGTCAAACTTCAAGGTTTTAAAACTTAACAATTTATTAGGTTGAACTTGAAGGTTTTGGAATTCAACAATATTTTTGTTAGGTCTAGTGCACATAATTCATATGCACCATGGTTACATAAGATTGTTTATTGTTGACATTATTGGTGGAGTTGATGGACCACCTACATGTGAAGATGTGGTCCCAAACATTTCATCTTCAAACATCGAGAATCTCCAAGAAAATGAGGTATTGCAATTTGTAACTATAGAAATGTATTAAACCATTTCATCGTAATGAGTGTTATTTTATTTTTTAAAATGTTAAATCAATTGATTTTGAAATTTATTAATGAATTTGTCTTTTAATATTGGTAATACAATATGGAAACATTTGAATTTTTTGAAATGAATGTAATGAATATGTAATATTGAAAATCACTTTTAATGTGTCATAAGAAGTGTTTTTGTTGGGTAATGGACTCCATAAAGGACTTCACTTTAATTAGATTATGGAATGGTCACAAGGATTCATCAACATGGGCACATTTAAGAAAAAATGCAATTTTAAAGATTTTGTTTGAAATTGATGTTTAGATGTATGTGAATATGTGTTTAATATGTTGGTGTAATGAAACAAGGCACATAGTTTGGTAATCTAAATGTGATGTAAACAGGTTTATGGTTTGACTAGTAAGTTTGAATAGATCTTGAATGACATTGTTGTGTTGGTGCATTTGTCCATATGTGGTCTATTTGTGTTTTATTAATGGTTGTGTATTCAAAAAATATATGTTTGAATTTTTGTGTATTCATGAAATTACGTAGTGTCATGGATTGACATGTTTATGTTAAGATATCAACATTGAAATCTCCTATGATGATTATGGGAATGTTTTGACACATTTGTTTAATGATAGTTTCTAGTATGCAATAAAAAAAATTACTTGCATTTTAGGTGGCTTGTAAAATATAGTTAAATACAATGTTTTGCATGTGTTGCCGTTGAAAAATGCAATAATAAATTCAACACCAACATTTCTCAACGAATTTGTTTATCTAAAAGTTTTCATGTTCATCTTAACATGAGATGATGTTGAATTTTTTCAATATTGCAAGGTACAACTTGTTATTTGTTTGATTCTTTTTTATTCTTGTTTCATTCAAGCAAAAAAATGTGATGTTAATAGATTTGGATCTGCAAGGACATTGCAAAAGTGCAATTTTAAAGAACAAATATTCAAGGATTGTACAGTAGAACCTGTCTAAATTAATACTGCCTAAATTAATAACCTGTGATAATTAATATGTACGGTCCAGTCCCAAGTCAGGCCCCATACATTTATTAATAAACCTCCAAAAGTTAATAATTGATACTCCACAGGCGGTCCCAAAAATTTTTATATTGATAACCACTATGGCAGACATAGATTTGACACAAATTTTTCTACATTTGGGCAGCTAAACCTTGGAGAAATACTCCGAGATTGGCTTCTGAACGAGCTTGCTAGACCTCATAATGTTGATCTTGTCTTTGATTGTCTGGATGCTAGCAAGCATCTCATGGTCGACGATGTCTTGCTGCATCCAGAACTGCTGCATCAAACTTGCACACTGTAGTGCCTCAGTTGCTTTCACAGGAATGGATTCTTGACTGTCGTCGGCCTCCACTTCATCTTCCGGCACAGGATTGGTGGAGAGGTCCTGCACAATTTCCTCCTGAATCGGAACATAAGCAACTTCGCACTTAGCAGGATAATCGATGAAATTACGAATATCCATTGGGTTCCAGTACTGAAGCTCTTGAACCTGCTCTTCGAGGTCCTTGATCACCTCAGGGTCAATAAGTAGCTCTTCCGGGACCGGTGTTACATCAGCATCGATGGTGCGAATTCGGCAATGGCGAAAGTAGTTGCGGATTGTTTCTGGCTTCACATTCATGCTCCAAGCTGCAATAGCAATGTGCATAGCCTCGAGGATGTCGATCTTCTCAGGGTCTGCTACCTTGTCCTGAAGGCGCTGAATGAGGCGGCGATTGAAACGGTGCCGATAGTAAGCCTTGAGGCTTCGGATAATTCCTACGTCGCAAGGCTGAATCTTCAAGGTCGTGTTTGGTGGCAAATAGAACACGGTTGTGTTGCGGAATGTGACAACAGATGCGAGCTGCATTAACGGGATATGTGCGCTGCAGTTGTCCATAATTAAAAGAACATTACGCCCTGCCATCCGCGCATCAAACCCTTTCAGCCACTCGAGAAAGATGACTTGTGTCATCCAGGCCTTCAGGTTGCTTCGGTACTTGCATCCAAAGTTGTCTCGGTTGACGTTTTTGAAACAGCAAGGGTTTTCGTATTTGCCAATGACAATAAGTGGAAGCTTGTCCGAGCCATCAGCATTGCAACACACAGCCAGCATGAGACGCTCCTTGTTTTGTTTGCGTCCTTCAAACTGCTTTGTGACCAAGGAATTGTCCGCCTGTTGAGATGTCATGTGTTAGTGAAAGTAAGTCGATGGTTTGGCAATGGGCATACAATATCATGCTGCACTTACCTGCATTATGTAAAACAATCCAGTTTCATCCATGTTGTAGATGTCACGCCACTCATACTGATCCAGAGTCAAACGAATCTGCGGCAAGCTCTCTTCAATCACAACCATGTTGGCTGATCTAGACTCCCCAAAGCGGCGATAGGACTTGATGTTGCGGCGATTTTTGAATGCCTCCAGCCACCCATTTGAGAACTCAAAGGCCCCGTGGCCAGGGTAGAGCTCGGCAAGGAAGTACGCAGCCTTCTCTTTGGTGAGGTCACTTGACATATTGACTTGGTCCTAGTATGTGAAGAACCACCGGTATAGAGCTGTCTCCATCAGTGGGTACTTCACAGACCGCTGCCGCTTTGCCGCTCGGTTCACATCCTCCTTCTTGGCAAGGATTTCAGCCAAACGTTTGAGCGTCAGAGAAATCGTTCCTTGACTAACAGAAATGTTATGTGTCTCCTAAAGCCACATGATCAAGTCTGCTTGCGTGAGCAATGGATGTTTTTTCTTGTGCTCACAAAGAGCTATCCGAACCTCGTTGGTCATGTTCGTATTGGTGGACCTCTTTGAAGCCATTGTGTTGTGGTTCTGGTTGTGGCTGTAGTTGTGGTTGTGGGTTGCTGCTATCCAACGTGAACGCCATGGGTAGCAAATGTTACAAATGGCGCGAATGAAGAATTATTTAATGACCCTCTCTTTATTAATATCATGTTTAAATTAATACAGAACCCCCGGTCGCGGCAGTATTAACTTAGACAGGTTTTACTGTATGACCATGAATTCTTCACAATAAGATTTAAAAGGTGGGAGTGTTAATTCATATTGTGCAATAGTTTGGAATCAATACATTTCTTATTCAATAAGAGGATCTACTTGAAATTTTTAAATTAACAATGGAGACAATAAATATAAAATTTTGTTGGAATGAATTCAATATAATGTTGTATATGTTAAACCATGTTTTGTTACACCAACAAAGTTAAATGCCAAACATTCAAGGGTTAAACCTTGTGCACAGTGTATAGTGTTTCATGTAGTTAGTTGGATAGGAAATTGGATTCTTGTGATAATATGAGATAGGTTGTTGGTTATTTGTATTTCAATGACCTTTTGTTCAATTGTGTCCAATTCTTGTTAAGTGTGGGGAATTTTTGGTATATGTGTAAGATCTCTAACCTAATGTTGAATCCAATGCAAGGATTATGGAAATTGATCCATATCAATGGTTTCAAAACATTTTTCGTATATTCTTTGAATGTTCCATTAGTGCCATTAATAAAACTATATGATGTGTGATAGTTCCTACCACATAGTTCCATTAACATATGTCTTTTATGGAATAGTTGATGGAGTATAGTTGTTTGGTTTGTGAAATCTAATAGTTGAAAGTGGACATGACGTGTGTCTGAATGAATATCTTGTGCTACAAACTTGAATGTTTCACCTAGTGTGTTTTGAAATGTGTTTTGAAATTATGTTCGATTGTTTTAATATTTGTATAGAATAAACTTGGCAAGGTGGTATCTAGTGGTGGCATTTTCAAACAAATTTGGTTAATGAAGTTTATGTCGTCATGAGTTTCTGAAGTTGTTCGAAATCAATTTAAAATGTTAATGAAATTGGAATCATTTCGTCACATGATTTTGTTTCAATTCATAACATTTTACATGCTCATTTCAAAAATTTGTTCCAAGAATGTTAAGCATGTCCAATCTTGGTCTAAAAATCCATGAATCTCAAATTAGTGGAGCTTGGTAAAAATCACATGACATAATGATGTCTAAACCACCCATGAAATTGTCATGAACTTATTTTACTACACATAATTTATGGTTAATGAATGACAACTAACTATTACCAACTAAAGATATTTCATTTATTATTAATGGTTGTAATTGAGTATATGTTGTAATTAAAATATCACATCTTTCATCATTAATTTGCTAATTATTGGAATTGCAAGTGCAAAATGTATTGTGGTGTCGTTATTAAATGATGTTTTTCCTATGTATGTTAATTTCATTATTATTGGTTTCAAAGGGTTAGTATTAGGTGTTTTTCATATGTAATATTCATGTAACATGTTTTGAATGATGCACATTAATGTGAATGCTTTCCCTATTCTTGTGCTTTAAATGAAGAAAATGCATAAAGGATTTGATATGTGTCTTTCTTTTTTTAAAAGGATGTCATCAAAAAATGTTCATTGTTCATTATTAATTTTTCACATTTCTATTGAAAATAATTTGTATGGTAGATGTTCATCAACATAAGTGGAATCATTATATGTTGTTAATTATTTTTCAAATATTTATCTTTTGATTTTTTGTTATTTTCATATTTTAAATCATATGGTTTGATTTCTTTAAGATTAGTAATCAATGCATTTTTCTTTGGAATACTTACATTATTAATTATTTCCTTTGAAAAAAGATTTTCCCGTCCACTTATTTTGTGTTTTTGTGTGTATTTAAAAAATTGTGATTGCAAATCATCCCATTCATTATTACAATCACCATTTTGATTGAAATTATATACAATTTTTTTTGGGGTTTTTTGAATTGATGTATGCATTGTTCCATGAAATACAATTTTTTTTCAAATTTTTTTTTGTTTCACAAAAAGGTTTGAATAGTAGCAACAATGTTTTATAACGATTTTCAAGGTTTTTATGTAAATTAAATGACACCCAACAAATAATTTTGCTTTGTTTATATTTTATTTTTATTTTTAGAAATATGTTCAACAAAAGAATTTACTAAAGAAATGTGCACCAAAAATTGAAGTTGTGTTTTGTATTTATCAATTACTGATATAAAATGCATGTCTGTTGAAATCGGAAATAAATTACATACATTTTTTATGGTAATAAACCAAAAGTTTTATCATGTTCCTCACATGTATTTTTGAATTGAAATGATCTTATTGAATGATATAATGGGATTGATAAATATGTGTGTATAGTTTGTTGCACAAACATTTGTTGTGCATTTAAAAATGTTGTTCCTAATTTTTCAATTTTTTCAGATGTTTCTATTTGTTCACGTTTGCATTTTTCTAAAATTGATTACATTTTTTTCATCATAGATTTATCTACTTTTTTTAAATAAAAAAATATAATAAACTATAGCTGTAAATGGATTTAAGATGTATTGCACATCTATATTTATTTCCCACAAAAGATCCTACATGTGTATTGAATGGATTTGTGCATAAGTCACACAATTTAGGTTTTAGGAACAATGTTGGTTTTCGCAAAGTGAAATGTAACACAAGAAAGTAAATATTTTCATTCATTTGTAAGTTTGAAAGGAATTCGTCAAAAGAATTTTCTTTACTTGACCCCATGTCAAGAAGTTTTAAAATATTTGAATTGGTATTTGAGAAAGGTTTCATGTACATTCATTTTCAGTCAATGGCGGTAACACTTTGTGCATCTCATTGGAGGTTTTGGAAATTGAAAACGACAAATCCATTGACCTTCTTTCCTACGTGTTTAGTTCATTTGTGTTTGTGTATTTATGTAGTTCGTAATTAAGTTTTCAATATTGTTTGATATGTTGTTAAATATGTATTAACAAAAAATTTGACCTCCTTTTTTGAAAAAATGTTGTATTATGGGGCATTTTTTACCTATAGTAATCCATGGGTATGTGCTAAAATTTTTAATAGAAATTATGTCATAAAAGAAAAATCTTGTACTTCACCAAACATGATAAAACTATTTTTAAAAAGTTTCTGAAAATTATTCATTCCATGTGCATAATATCACACACAAATAACAATATCATTTTTAGCAAATCCTCTAACGGTTGGTGAATTGCCATTTTTTATTATTGTCTTTTCATTAGTATGTTTTTCGTATAATTGCTTTAGTGTTTCTATAAGTGTAGGACAATCAAATGCATGTCATGAATGTTATACAAAATGTAAATGGCCTTAATTGTCTAATCATTACAAAGACATCTTTTCAAAGTTGGTCTAAATAATTTGGAGATGTTCATATACGTCCAAGTTCTTTGTAGCCAAGGTCACATTTCAATATTTTATCTAAGTTGACATTGTTTGATACATCATTGGCTATTAGAACACACCCCAAAAGAAAAACTTTTCGAATGTGAATCCATGAAAAAGATAATATGAACTAAATCGAGATTTTAATTGTTTTGAAAAAAATATTCGTTATATGGTATGTAAATTTCCTATTTGTGCTAGTCTACATGTGCTATTTTTTGATATGAACATTTCAATGGTGGTCTTGAATGACCAAAAAATAAAGTTGGAAAGTTATACTCTTCAAAATATGTATTTTGAAATAATACTAAAAGTTGAAAACCTGCACTTGGTGCGATTTATTAATGACTTATTATTGTCATTGGCGATTTGTTTTCCATTTTGGAGGTTATGTATTAATGTATTTATGTTGTCTTTTTCTAGCATTTTTTTGAATTTGTTAGAATTTTCTTCATTGACGTCATTTTCAATAATTTTTTGTTGGAAATCAATGTTTCTACTTTCATTTGCAAATTCTATTTGATCTTACTAATTCGATTTTATAAAGATTTTTGCACTTATGTACAAGGGCGTTCAACAAAGTTGTCGTAAGGCTTTCATAACTATATTAACACGAACATAACCTATCACATATATTGATTATATTTCAATTTCCTTTTTAAAAGCATAATAATTGATAAATCATCATATGGCATATGTGGTAGTACATTTTTGAACTAGATTCAAATTAGTTGGAATAGTCACAACACTCTCATGTATTTTGTATTGTTTGTATCTTTGCAATTGAAAAAATTGTGCAAATGTAAGGTGAGGTGCAAACAAATGTTCTTTAATATTATTTAACATCAAATTAAAGTTCATGTTTGGTTTTTTTCTTTATAATATGATTTTGTAGATTTGAATCGAATGGTTTGCCATGTTTTATTTTTCGTTCGCATGTTTTAGAGATTAATACATGATCATCTAATGTTGTAATTGGAATCGTTGGAAAAAATCAATTAATACATGATTTAATTTGATATTGGATTTCATATGCAAAAAATAAATTTTGACAAGAATAATAAACATGTTTTGCAATGTCTTGAATTTTTTTTTCGTATTTTATGATATGCTTATCTTTTGTTTTGGTTTATGTAAACTTGTTTGTTGTAATACCACTAGATTCATTTCTATTTTTAAAATAACTACAAGTCTTTTTATTTACATTTTTGTTTTTAGTATTATTAATATTTTGTGATGCTTTGTTTAATATGTGAAAATTTTCTTCTAGTGAATTATTGAGTTTTAAAAGACTTATATCATAAGTATTCAAATTACATGAATAGATAAAATTATGACGGTTACAATTTAAATTAGATATTTTTTTCTTAGATCCAATATCATTATTTAAAGGTTTTCTCCCAGAAAATGGTTTTATGTAATGCGAAGTTTTGGAAATATATTGTGTATTAGTATCTTAGATTTGTTTTTTCTTTAGTGCTATGTCTTTTTCTTGGGGAATGGTAAATTTGATTTTTTTTCCATTTTCATTTGAAGAAACTTTATTTAGTAGGTAGGTTGTTATTTTCTTCTATAGTCAATGTGTTTCAAATGTTGTTTGATTTGCAATATATTCAACCCCAACATTGGGAATTTGGTTGTGAATGTTAATGTAATTTACTGTGGCATTCATTTATGATTTCTTTTTAATTTCCAAAATATTATTATCTAACTAAAAAGTTAATGTAAATCTTTTTTGTTTGTTATAGAGCTAATTTTTTTTATTAATGGGTTTTTTTGTCACACCATCAGTTTTTGTTTCACACATATTTTGATTTTGCCAATTGAAAGAAACTATTATTTGATAACATGTATTTATAAATTCAAAGTGGTTGTTTTTGTACACAATGTGCAATGTATTCCCATTGCTTTCATTTCGTACTTTAATCATTATGTGGCCGTTATTTTTATTCCAAACATAGATTGGACATTGCAAGTATTGTGATATTTAATAAACATCAGTAAAGTCACCCCATACTCCACCATTTAAAATTGATGATGACATTTTTTAATGTATGTTTTTTCAATGTTTACTTGCCCATGATGTAAATCATGTAGAAATTCATAATTTAATTCATATTTGCAACATAACAATCTTTATGGTATTTCAAACCTTAAACATTCTTCTAAATGGAACATAGAAATAATTTGAATTGAGTTTGAAGTTATTGAATATTTAACAAATAAGGTATTGCATCAAATAAACAGTTTCCAACATTATATTGAAAATTAGTAATTCATTTGAAACCAAGTTTGGCTAATTCTTGATCAATTTCCATGAAATAACAATTTCAATTTGAAATTTCAACTTATGTATGTTGACAAACTAAAATAGAAATTTTGAATTATGTTTTAAATTTCAATTGATCAATATGATATTTGTATTAACTTATATTATATTGTACATGCAATATCTTAAATCTACTTTTTAGTTAATGTTTATAGCGTACTTTGGATTACAATGGAAATTGAAATTTATATTGTCAACTTTATGAGTTTTATTTTTTGCTTTGGATTTAAATTTAAATTTATTTCATTTTACGGGGTTTTAAATCTTAAGGTGTTAGGTTTTGGGTTTATGGATTTATGGTTCCACAATTAGACTTTTTTTTCTTTTACTTTTGATCTTAAGGAATTAAATTTAAAATTAAGGTTCCAAGTATTAAGGTTTTAGATATTTTGACTTGTAGTGTATGTATTTAGGGTTTACATTTTTAAAGTTTCAAAATTGTTATTATTGATGTTCAATTTTACAAGTTTAGGGTTTCCAATTTTAAATGGTTCCACAATTAGGTTTTTTTTTTTAACTTTTGATACTAAGGAATTTAATTTAAAATTAGGGTTTTAGGTATTAAGGTTTTAGATTTTTTGACTTGTAGTGTATGCTTTCAAAATTACATTTTTAAAGTTTCAAAATTGTTATCATCAATGTTTAACTATATAATTTTAGGGTTTATAATTTTAAAGTTCTAGATTGCAGGTGTTAAGGTTTACGGTTCAAAGTTTTTATTGAAATATGTTGATACTTATACTAGTTTTACTTAAAAGTTTTAACTTGAATATTTCAACAAATTCCCAACAAGACCCATCCATACTTCACCATGGCCATGTATCAAAGGGAATTCCCAAAAAACCATATTCAAGTTTTTTCAATCCAAGAAGTGGTAAATTTAAAATCAAGCTGAAATCCAAACCTACAAAACAATAATACAAATATAACTTTCAAAACATGAACAAAACGATAAAAATTTAAAATGTACAAGATTCAAGTTTGACTCTGAAAAAGGTTTATGATTTATATGCACATGCACAATATGGACAATCCACAAAAAAATTGTTATGTACATGAATGGCTTTGAAGTTTTTCAAACAAATTAAGAAAAGTTGAAGAAAAACTACAAACTTCTTTGGCTTCTTTTACAACTTTGGATTTTTCAACTTCTGTTTCTTTGAACTTCCCATGCTTAATTCCTTTTTCTCCACTTGTTGATTTTGCATCTTTGTTGATAACTTTTTTTAAAGTAAAAAATCTAATGACCTCAGATGTAGGGTTCGAAATGAATTTCCTTTTGGGTTTTTTATCATGAAACAACCGAAGGAAAAAACCTTCAATCTTTATAAAATCCTAAAGGGTTCCAAGATCATGATCAAGAAATGTTTTGATATAAAGGTCAAATAAAACACAGTCAAATTCCTGACCACTTTCATGTTTAATTTTGCATGCAATTCATGCTTGGGTTTGCATTGGAATTGTGGCCTTACATGTATAGCAATAGAATCTAACATCTTGTTTTGTTAGGGATGGCATATGGCATTTGTTGTAGATGTTTTCGAAGCAAAACGCCGTGATAGGAATATTGAACTTGCCATAACCTACAATGACACAATTTTCCACATGAAATCCAATTAAAAAATCCAATGTGAAGTTGTTTTTCACTTTAGCAAACCTCTATCCCTTAGAAAATGTCACCTTAAAAAAAAGATAAATGAACAATATTGTTGTATTAAAATTTAAAAAATTGAAAAAAAAACCACGCCACACTCAACTCCTCTTATTACTTTAGATTGTTTCCCACAACATCTTGTTTTACTTTTTTAAATGTCATAATACCTAATTCCCCCAAATTCTTCTAAACCATCTGAACCAAAACTCAAATCTTAAGAAGCCAAACCTATGTGGAAAAACCATGTCTAGTTTTTTTGTTGAATTTTGGATTATTAACATTAGTTGTATGATTGAACAAATCAAAATTATGGTTTTTTAATGTAGAATCAACATTCACAATTTGAAATTTCAACAACTTTGTGATACGAAAGTTGGAAAATTTGATGAGATCACATAAAGAAAGTTGAAAAATGCAACGTATTTTGATTTATTGATGGTGAAATCTTGTCCTTCAATCCATTTAATATGCACCTCGGTCAACTTTTGTACTACAACAATGTTAGGTGCTAAAATCAAAAATATTATCGAAAAGTTTAGAACCAATTTTTTGGCCATAAACATCATTGACGAAGGCTGTTGTAGACTTGCCGGTGTATACATTCAATAAGATGGTTATACTATGCATAAAACTTAGGAAAGAAAGAAAATGCATGCATATCCTTGGGACCCAAACCATCAATGACCACTAAAATGAAAAACTTTTGAAGACCTATTGTAAATACTAGTGACCACAACATTTAGAGTGCCCAATTTTTCCAAGTATGGTCTCTACATAAATTCATGTATGGAATGTGTCAGAACAAATTGTAATGTGATAGGAAATGGATCAATCTAGTTTATTGTGGTGCTTGTCATGACCTTTAAGACAAAACCCTAATCCTCGTGCTCAAATATGTTATTGAAAGTGATTCCAAAATTCTAAATGCGAACAATTGATCCAACATTTAGTCTTGGAAAAAAGGTAGTGACAAAATTTGAACCGACCATCAAAGTTATTCTCCTGAAACCACATGCATTTGTCAAGTCATAGTGCATATACTTGAAAGACTATCGAAGACATTGTAGGATTCGTATCTATTCATAATAAAACCTTCAAAACAACCACCTAACATTCTTTGTTGAATGTTGACGATTTGAATAACATTGAGAGGTGCACCTCTTTTCCTCCTCACATTTGAAACTAATGTTACCATACTACCACCTTAGAAAAAACACTTTGAATTTTTTTGATAATTTTACAAAGCAAAAACTAGAAATTGGTGACAAGACACTTCAAAATAATCCAAAAACACAACAACATCATGCCAAACAAGCTTTCTGAAATAGTGAGTTAAGGTTTTTTACTTGGTCCTCCTTGTGAAGAAGTCACATGTAAGGATCTGAGATATCTACGAGCTTGCTATTGGGAGTTCAAGAATCCATTACATGGAATTTTTCGTCCTAGAGATTGATGAAAAGCTAGATTGATTATAGAAGAAGTGACAAAACATGAGACACCGCCAAGGTGCATTGTGCATGGTGTGGCAATAGTAAAGGATAATGATTTTCTTGAGAGTGTGTGCAAGGAGATAAAGAGAGAGAGAGAGATTCAATGGGTATTCTTCCTTTTTTGCCCCATGAAAAATGGAAATGTCTTCTTTTTTCCACCCCATAAACATAATCCACAAATGTTTTTTTCTTTGCCCCTGCAAAAGAAAAAGATAAATGTGTTAAGAAAGTTCAAATTGCCACACCATCCACCACCTCCAAATGTATGTGTTTGCATAAAGTTTATAAAAGGGAGCAATAGAAGGCCAAAAAACACAAGAGATTCATAGTTGTAATAATCGTGTAGGATGAAAAAGGCAACATCCACAATGGTCAAGGCCAACAATGCTTTTCACTTATACATATGCATGTATATGTATGTATCTATACATGTGCAAAATAGAAGAACATAAGAAAGGCAAACTAACCTTACTTGCATGATGATAGATAAGAGTGGAATCTCATGAAAGAGAAGCTTTGATTCTGTGTGGCATAGGTGCATTCAATTCCCTCAAGATTGATGCAAGAAATTGAAGAAGGGAGGTGAGGAGGGGCCAAGAAAAATAAATACTAAATTGAACATTTTGAATCTCGGTAACTCTAATTTGTCGACCTCCATCCCACAAAAAAAAAGAAACCATCTTCTACCAGTGTGAAACTACCTAACTTAAAATAAAAGTTGAAAATTTCTTACTGATGTGATAGTCCCTATCGGGGACTATCTCTGTGGGTGCAGGGCCCAAGAAACAAACAAAAACAAGCAAAGAAATATACCACCTTTTTTTAGCCAAAATCATGCAAACAAAACAAACAAATAAAAATAAGCAAAGAAATTTACCACCTTTTTTTTAAAAGTAAACAAAACAAAACAAACAAGCAAACAAACAAAACCAAGAGTGGTGAAATTGGGAGCCATTTGGAGAGTAAAGTACGTACTGACCTAATTCGCAGCCAGATGCACGGTACCTGCTTCATTCACTGCTGCATAGATGCAGACGGACCGGCTAATATCCCGCAAAGGGAGGAAATACAAAAAGCTGACCATATTCAGTGCATCGGGAGTGGCTCACATGACATGCGCACTGTCCCACTCAGCAGCAGCAGCACAGCGGACGAGTTCTCTTGTCCATGCAAAAGCACTCCAATGCATTTCTTCCACACTGTCGCGGGGATTTGCAGTAACATAATAGCGGCAGTATCTCTGTTTCTCTCTCTCTCTCTCTCTCTCTCTCTCGTGTCGCAACGTACTAATCTTCTTCGTCGTTGTCGTCGTCGTGATCATCAGTACCTACTACTCGGATAGGTAAGTGCTGATCGATAATGACATGTAACTTTTTTCTTCCTCTTTTTGTTTTTTTTTTTTTTTTTTTTTTGTTTTTTTTTTCCCCCAATTTTTTTTTTTTTTGGGAAAGCAGCTCTTTGCTTTTAAGGTTTTTAAGCATTTTCTTAA
>Ga0116227_10006652_pt1 | contig 23242 bp, 22 predicted proteins | sample S1TSphgellanicum_FD_89693 | JGI IMG/M metagenome (GOLD analysis project Ga0116227, IMG submission 89693) | Host-associated microbial communities from peat moss isolated from Minnesota, USA - S1T2_Fb - Sphagnum magellanicum MG | ecosystem: Host-associated > Plants > Peat moss > Unclassified...
AACTGCGACAGCACCCCGTACGGTTTGTTGAACACGATCAATCGCGTCATACGGGTCCGTTCTGGAGCGCAATCCCCGCCAAATTCTGCGCCCGCCCGACATGCCGCACGCGCACCCGGGCAAACCCCGCCACAAGCGCGTGATACCGCGCCAGATAATCGCGAAACCGTGGCGAAATCCGTCGCGCCCGCCCCCGCGCCTGATCCACCACCATCACCGAATCGCCCAGCAGGACCAGATCCGCCAGCCCCAGGCCGCGCGCCACATCAAGCGCATCGAGCAAGGCCAGCCATTCCGCATCGCTGTTGTCGCCCGATCCATGATCGGTGCGGTGCCAGACTCGTCCGCCGGCCACCACCGCCGTTTCGATCGCCCCCGGATTGGGCCGACACCCGCCATCGAACCAGACTTTGGAACCCGACGTCACGTCAACCCGGCGCAGTCGCACGCAAGGCGTCGTTCATGCGCGCCTGCCATCCCGGCCCCGACGCGCGCCACGCCGCAATCACATCGGGATCAAGCCGCAACGTGATCGATTTCTTGGCATCAGGCTTGGTTGTCCCCACCGGCCGACCCGGTTTGCCCTTGCCAAAGGCGGCAATCACCGAAGCGGGCAGCACATCAACCGCAGGGCGAGCGCGGGCAAAATCGGCTTCGGTCCATTCGGGGTTGTCGTCATCAAACACGACGGGAGGCAACGTATTGGCCATAACGACGCATCTCCTTTTCATGGGCGCGGCGATAGCTGATCACGCGAACGACATTGGCGCGCAGCGCAAAGACAATGCACCGAGGTTCCCCATCTATTCGCCCGAAGGCGCGAAAACGCGCCTCGCCATAATCGATGCGTTCATCAGCCTCCACAACGGCGCTGGCCATGTCGAACTCGGCTGCTTCGGAAAGTGACAGGCCATGCTTGGCGATATTTGCCGCATCTCTTGCAGGGTCGAATTCTACATCCATGCATTATCTGTAGCTGCGCATTATAAGTCAAAGCAAGATTTTATGTAGCTACGTATAATTACGCAGCCCGCGCGAGGACCGATGGCCCTCGCACGGGCCCGGAATCCTACTTCCGCAATGTCGTGATGATCGCCGAGAAATCGAGGCCGGCGTGGCCCGATCCGGCAAATGCTTCGTACAGTTCCGCCGCGCGGCGCCCCATCGGCACGTCCGCGCCGGCTGCGGTGGCGGCGGCCATGGCCAGGCGCAAATCCTTGAGCATCAGCGCGGTGGTAAAGCCGCCCTGATAATCGTTGTCGGCGGGCGTCTTTGGCCCGACGCCGGGGACCGGGCAATAGCTGGTCATCGACCAGTTCTGGCCCGACGCCTTGGACGAGATGTCATAAAACGTCTGCAAGTCCAGCCCAAGCTTTTCGGCCATGGCAAAGGCTTCGCTGGTGGCGACCATCGAGGCACCCAGCAGCATGTTGTTGCAGATCTTGGCGGCCTGTCCGGCACCGGCATCGCCGGCGTGGATCACCGCCGCGCCCATCGCGGCCAGGATCGGCTTTGCAGCGGCAAAGGCGTCGTCGGCGCCGCCGACCATGAACGTCAGCGTGCCGGCGTTGGCGGCGGCGATCCCGCCCGAGACCGGGGCGTCGACAATCGGGTGGCCCTTTGCGGACGCCAGCGCGATGACGTCGCGCGCGCTGTCGACGTCGATGGTCGAACAATCGATCAGCAACGCACCGGCGGGCGCCCAGCGCAAGACGTCGTTGGCGTAGACGCTGCGCACGATCTTGCCATCGGGCAGCATCGTCACCACAGCGTCGACCGCATTCAGCGCGGCGTTGATGCTGGTATGAACGCCGCAACCTGACAGCTTGGCGCGGCCAAGCGCGGCGGGGTCGAGATCGAACGCTTCGACCTTGTAACCTTTGGCGACCAGATTGGCGGCCATCCCGCCGCCCATGTTGCCGATCCCGATAAAGGCAATGCGTTTGGCCATGTCATGATCCTTTCGATGTGAACTGCGATCCTCCCCGATCCAGGAAGGGAGACCGCCTGCAGGGTGGTGGAGGGAGAGGGCCTCATCGCGCGACCTCGACAAGGCAGCGCCTTGGTCCCCGCCCCTCCACCACGCTGTGCGTGGTCCCCCTCCCTGTTTCGGGGAGGATTGTTTACTTGCCGGTGAAGACTCCGGCGCGTTTTTCGATGAAGGCGGCCATGCCTTCGGCTTTGTCCTGCGTCGCGGTCAACACCTGGAACACGCGGCGTTCGAACAGCAGGCCCTGGTCAAGCGTCGTCTCGAACGCGGCGTTGACCATTTCCTTGTTGGCGATGGTGGCCAGCGGCGGCATCGCGGCGATTGCCGTGGCGGTCCTGACCGCGTCGGCCACGAGATCGGCCAGCGGCACGACACGGGCGACCAGGCCCGACCGTTCCGCCTCCTGCGCATCCATCATCCGCCCGGTCAGGCACATTTCCATCGCCTTGGCCTTGCCGATGGCGCGGGTCAGGCGTTGCGATCCGCCCATGCCCGGTGCCACGCCCAGCTTGATTTCGGGCTGCCCGAATTTGGCATTTTCCGACGCGATGATGAAATCGGCCATCATCGCCAGTTCGCAACCGCCACCCAGCGCAAAGCCGTTGACCGCCGCGATCCACGGTTTTCGAGTCGTCTTGACCAGATGGCTGGTCCAGCGCGCAAAGAAATCCTGCGCGTAGAATTCGGCCGCCGGCTTGTCCGCCATTTCCTTGATGTCGGCACCGGCCGCAAAGGCCTTCTCCCCGGCACCGGTCAGCACCGCACAGCGCTGCGCCGGATCGGCCTCGAAGGCGGCAAAGGCGGCGATCAGATCCTCGAGCACCAGTGAATTGAGCGCATTCAGCGCATGGGGCCGGTTGAGCGTGATCAGCGTGACCGCGCCACGGTTTTCAACCAGGATCGTGTCATAGCTGGTCATAGCGGTTTCCATTCTTCATCAGCGGGCAACGGCGCAAAGATCGCGTCGAGCAGATCGTCGGTCACCGTTTCGGGGGTGGGCGGGTTCCATTTCGGCGCGTGATCCTTGTCGACGATCACCGCGCGCACCCCTTCGGCAAAGTCGGGGCGCAGCAGCACGCGACTGGCGATGCGGTATTCCATGGCCATGTTCGCGGCGAAATTGTCGCAATGCAGGCTGTCACGCAACTGGCGCAGTGCGACTTTGCAGGTCTGCGGACTTTTGCTGGCAAGCGTGGCGAGCGTCGTCGTCGCCCATTCGCCATGATCCGCCGCCAATGCCGCGAGCACGTCTTCGTAACGGTCGGACGCGAACAGGCGGTCGATATCGGCGCTTTGCGCGGCAATCTTTGCCACCGGCGGCACCACCGACAGGCGATGCAGGATTGCCGCCGCCTGGTCCGGCTCAGCCGCCAGTGCCGCCTTGGCCTCGGCCAGCGCCGCCTGCGGCAGATAATGCGTGGCGAGGCCCACCCACAGGCAATCCGCCCCGTCCAGCCGCGCACCGGTCAGCGCCAGATACTGCCCCAGCCGGCCGCCAAGCCGCGACAGATACCAGCCACCGCCGACATCGGGAAACAGGCCGATCCCGGTTTCGGGCATGGCCAGCCGAGTGGCCTCGGTCGCGACGCGGATCGACGCCGGGCCGGAAATGCCGACGCCGCCGCCCATGGTGATGCCGTCCATGAACGCGATCACCGGCTTGGGATATGTCAGGATCAGGTGATTGAGCTGATATTCCTCGTAAAAGAACCGCCGGCCCGACACGCCGCCATCGTTCAGCGCGGAATCGCGCAAATAGGTGATGTCGCCGCCGGCGCAAAAGCCGCGACCTTCGGCATGGTCGATGATCACCGCACCCACCGCCGGATCATCACGCCAGGTCAGCAGCGCGGCGACCATGCCGCGCACCATCGGCAGCGTCAGCGCGTGGATCGCGCGCGGGCGGTTGAGCGAAAGATGGCCGACCCGGCCGGCAATGCGCGCCAGCACCGGATCGTCGGTTGCGGTGTCTGCGCTCATTTCAGCAAGTCCCTTCCCACGATCATCCGCATCACTTCGTTGGTTCCTTCGAGGATGCGGTGGACCCGCAAGTCGCGCCAGAACCGCTCGATCGGATAGTCCTTCAGATAGCCATAGCCGCCAAACATCTGCAGCGCACGGTCAACAATCGACGATCCGTTGTCGGTCGCCAGTTTCTTGGCCATCGCCGAAAAGCGTGTCTTGTCAGGCGCATCGGCGCTGACCTTGGCGGCGGCGAGGTAGAGCAGCGCGCGCGATGCCTCAAGATCGGTGGCCATGTCGGCCAATTGAAACTGCGTGTTCTGAAACTCGGCAATGGTCCGACCGAACTGGCTGCGGGTTTTGACATAGGCGACGGCCTCGTCGAGGCAGCGTTGCGCCCCGCCCAGCGAACAGGCGCCGATATTCAGCCGCCCGCCGTCGAGCCCGGCCATGGCGATGGCAAAGCCCTGCCCTTCATCCCCCACCCGATTGGCGACCGGCACGCGCACGTTGTCGAACATCACTTGCGCGGTGGGCGACGCATTCCAGCCCAGTTTGCGCTCGGGCGCGCCAAACGACACACCGGGCATGTCGCGGTCGATCACCAGGCACGAAATGCCCTTTGGCCCCGGCTCGCCCGTGCGCACCATGGTGACATAGATGTCGTTGACCCCGCCGCCCGAAATGAACTGCTTGGTGCCCGACACGATGTAATCGTCGCCATCGCGACGCGCCGTGGTGCGCAGCGCCGCCGCGTCCGACCCGCTGCCCGGCTCGGTCAGGCAATAGCTGGCCATGATGTCCATGCCGACCAGGCGCGGCAGATACTGCGACTTGACGGCCGCGCCGCCAAACCGGTCTATCATCCACGATGCCATGTTGTGGATCGAGATGAACGCCGCCGTGGTCGGGCAACCATACGACAACGCCTCAAAAATCAGCGCGGATTCGAGCCGTCCCAGACCGATCCCGCCCGCTTCTTCGCTGACATAGATCGCCGCAAAGCCAAGCTCGGCCGCGGCACGGATCGTTTCGCGCGGGAATTCGTGGGCCTCGTCCCACCCGGCGGCAAACGGCGTGATGGCGTCGGCGGTAAACCGCCGCGCCATGTCCTGAATGGCGATCTGGTCTTCGGACAGGCTGAATGGCTGGGTCATGGGAAAAGCCTATGCTGCAACGGGGGCAAAGACAAAAGAGCGCTTTTGATGCGATGGCCTGCATACCAGCGCGGGCGACCGGAACACGCCCGGTCGCCCCACCACATCATGTTCGGCAAAGATCAACCCATCGTCGGAATGACAAAGGCGTTGCCGCCATCGACGGCGCCATCGGGCCAGCGCTGGGTAATGGTCTTGATCCGGGTCCAGAACTTGACCCCTTCGACGCCGTGCTGGTTGGTGTCGCCGAACGCCGAACGCTTCCACCCGCCAAAGCTGTGATAGGCGACCGGCACCGGCAGCGGGACGTTGATTCCGACCATCCCGACATTGACGCGCTTGGCAAATTCACGCGCGGCATGGCCGTTGCGGGTAAAGATCGCCACGCCGTTGCCATACTGGTGCTTGCTGGGCAGCGCCAACGCCTCTTCAAAGTTCTTGGCCCGCACGATCTGCAGCACCGGGCCAAAGATTTCGTTGTGATAGCTGTCCATCGTGTCGGTGACATGGTCGATCAGCGTCGGGCCGACGAAATAGCCGTCCTCATGGCCTTGCAACGAAAAGCCGCGGCCGTCGATGACCAGTTCGCCGCCCTCTTCTTCGGCACGCGCGATCCAGCTTTCGATCTTGGCCTTGTGCGCGGCGGTCACCACCGGGCCATATTGCGCATCGGGGTCGGTCGACGTGCCGACTTTGAGCGCGCGGATCGCCGGGATCAGCTTGGCGCGCAGGCGTTCGGCGGTGTCTTCGCCGACCGGCACAACCACCGGCAGCGCCATGCAGCGTTCACCGGCAGAGCCAAAGGCGGCGCCGGCCAGATCGTTGACCACCTGGTCGAGATCGGCGTCGGGCATGACGATGCCGTGGTTCTTGGCCCCGCCCATCGCCTGCACGCGCTTGCCGTTGGCCGCGCCGCGCTGATAGACATAATTGGCGATGTCGGACGAACCGACAAAGCTGATCGCGCCGATCGCCGGATGGTCGAGCACCGCATCGACCATTTCCTTGTCGCCGTGCAGGACCTGAAAGATGCCTTCGGGCAGCCCCGCTTCGAGGAACAGTTCGGCCAGCCGCACCGGCACCGACGGATCGCGTTCAGACGGCTTGCAGATGAACGCATTGCCGGTCGCCACCGCCACCGCGCCCATCCACAGCGGGATCATCGCCGGAAAATTGAACGGGGTGATGCCGACGCCGATGCCGATAGGCTGCCGCGTCGAATAGACATCGATGCCCGGCCCGGCGCCTTCGGTATATTCGCCTTTCTGGGTATGCGGGATGCCGCAGGCGAATTCGACCACTTCCAGCCCGCGCTGAATATCGCCGCGCGAGTCGGCGATGACTTTGCCGTGCTCGCTCGACAGCAGATGCGCCAATTCGGTCATATGCGCCTCGACCAGTTCCTTGAACCGGAACAGCACGCGCGCGCGGCGCTGCGGATTGGTCGCTGCCCACGCCGGCTGTGCCGCCTCGGCAGCGGCGACCGCGCGGTTCAGTGCGGCACTGCCGCCCAGCACGACTTCGGCCTGCACCGCGCCGGTGTTGGGGTCATAGACCGGCCCGCGACGCGACTGGTTGAGCCCGGCGGTGCCACCGGCGATGAAATGATCGATGATGCGCATGAAAACAGCGTCCTTTGTGGGCAAATGCAATCGTGAAATGCGCCTGCACCTGTGGATGATTGCATGCAACCCGGGAAAATGCGATCCATACCTGCAATTATGCAGGCACCCGACTGGAACGACTATCAGGCCTTTCTCGCCGTCGCGCGCGCCGGGCAACTGGCGCGCGCCGGCGCCACGCTGGGGGTCGACGCCACGACCATCGGTCGCCGCCTGCGCCGGCTGGAATCGCGGTTGGGCGCGACCCTGTTCGAACAGACCCGCGAAGGCCAGGTCATGACCGAAGCGGGCGAAGTGCTGCTGGCCGAAGTCGAAGCGATGGCCCAATCCGCCAGCCGCATCGCCGAACAGGCAAGCGGCGGGGGCGGCGCGACCGGATTGCTGCGCATCAGCCTGACCGAAGGGTTTGCCAACGTCATCGTCGCCCCGGCGCTGAAAGGATTTATCGAGGCGCACCCGCGCCTGACCGTCGATCTGGTCGCCACCTCGGGCCTGCTCAGCCCGTCAAAGCGCGAGGCCGATCTGGCCGTCACGCTGTCGCGCCCGCGCGCGGGGCCGGTGATAGCGGGCAAGCTGTCGGATTATGCGCTGGGGCTCTATGCCACGCGCGGCTATCTGGCGCAGGTCGGATCGCCCGCCGACGGCGCCGACCTGGCGCACGGACATCGGCTGGTCGGCTATGTCCCCGATCTGCTCTATGCGCCCGAACTGCGCTATCTGGCAGAATTCGAACCAGGCCTGGGGGCGGCGGTGCGATCGCCGTCGATCATGGCGCAGGCGCGGATGATCGCGTCCGGTGCCGGGATCGGCGTGCTGCCATGCTTTATGGGCGATGCCGACAGGATGCTGGTCCCGGTGCTGCCCGAACGGCGGATCATCCGCAGTTTCTGGCTGGTGACGCACAAGGACACCCACAGCCTGGCGCGGGTGCGCGCGTTCAAGGACTGGCTGAACGCTCTTGCGCTGCGCGAACGCCCGCGCCTGTTGCCGCGCTAGGCTTTTGGTCAGGCCTTTGCGACTGGCGCGTTTTCGCCCAGGTCTTCAAACCAAGCCTCAACCTCGCCCGACAGCTTGATCGTCAGCGGATTGCCCTTGCGGTCGAGCGTGCGGCCGGCCTGTACCCGCACCCAGCCTTCGGAAATGCAATATTCCTCGACATTGTTGCGCACCACGCCCTTGAAGCGGATGCCGATGCCGCGCTGCAGCTTTTCAGAATCGAAATGAGGGCTGCGCGGGTTGATCGCCAGGCGATCGGGCGGCAGTTCCGCAAGCGGGGCTGCGGTTTCGGGCGAGGTGGATTCGGGAGCGGTCATACCCGTGGCAAATATCTTGCCATCCCCACTTGTCAATCATGCCCCGCCACGATAGAGGCCCGCCCCTGTCCAGTCGGCATGTCCCCCGGACGGGCGCGTAGCTCAGCGGTAGAGCACACCCTTCACACGGGTGGGGTCGCAAGTTCAATCCTTGCCGCGCCCACCATAAATCTCTCTGAAACAACGAGATTTTTTGGCAACGGTCACAGCGACGATTTTTCTCGATGCAGCAAAATACGGCAAAAAACGCATCATTTCGCCTCGTCCCCGTACATATCCCGTACACGGCCAAGACTATTTACCTCTCTTTGGACGCAGTTTGAGATTGGTGCTTGCCTCGGCAATCTTGATACCGCGACGTTGCGCATCGTGAATCTTGATCGCTGTTTGTTCGGCATGGGTGTAGGTGCGCTTCATCAGACTGGTATCTGCCCAGCCTCCAAAATCACCCGCCGCCTTTTCGTCGATGCCTTGGCGGACATTCATTTCCTGGCCAAAGCCGTGCCGGCCCGCAGAATGGAACGGCAGTAGTTCAATGCCCGCCTCCTTGCATGCGCTGGCCCATCCCTTGCGCGGGCTTGACCTATCAGCGAATCCGAACACGCGAAGATTTTCCGCTTTGCGGTCATATCCACGTGGATAGAGACGCGGCAGCGCCGCAAGTTCCTCCACCAGTTCTTCCGGGATCGAGAGCCAACGGTCATCATGTCCTTTCGCCGCCGGAATACACACCTGACTCTCGTCAAGTTTGAGGTGCTTGTCCGGATGCATAGACACAGCCTGGCTGATGCGCGCGCCGGTCATAAACATGAACATTGCCAGAGCCGCATGTTGCCGCGGAGCATATTGCCGAAACCTGAGAAGCCATTCCCATGAACCTGGTTTGCGCTCACCCCGGCTCTTTTTGCCCCTCTTCAGATCCTGCGCGACCCTTTCCTCCTTTGAGTAACCTTTGATGCGGATCGCCCCACATTTCCCCAAGTCATGCGCATTGTTGATTACTGATCTAACTGGCGTGACCACCTGTCGGAGCCAAGTGTCTGTGGAAGCATCGGGGTAAAGCTCAGCCCCCAGATTACGAACCAACTTTGGCGTTATCTCGGCAACTGGGAGTTCGCCAAATTTCGGGACGATCGGCACCAGATACCCAGCATCCGCAGCACTGGCGCTATAGAGTAGGGTTGCTTCGGCAAAGGTAAAAGGCGCCGCTTGTGGCTTAACGCCGCCTAGCAAGTGGCGCCGGATCTGCTTTTCTTCCTCTTGGCGACACCACTCCCACGCACCCGACTCGTCAGATGCTCCAGTGCTGCTGCGATAGTATCCTGTGATGGGGATGGAGAGATATTCGACCCGTCCGCGGACCCACCACGTCGGGCCCCGGCGATACGGCGCGAGGGGCATATTTTTGCACTTTCAAGAATTTGGTCAATTTGGTTCGGCGTGATGAGCATCGAGCGGCCGATCTTGTGGCAAGCGCCAATACGATTGGCCTTTTCCCGCAAGGATCTTTCGGAGATAATCACGCCGCGTTGAGCGAGGAGCAGAACCCATTCATCGGGACTTCTCGCGCAGTCGAGGATCGATGATAGGATGACCATTTCCGGAAATCCTGCATCAGCCGCGATAAATCTCACCGCGACCAAGGTTGACCGTCAAGCTCGCTGGATTTTACGCCGTAATGCCGGCCTCCATGAGCTTGCTGGCGAGAAAATTAGGCGTAGCTTCCGAGCAGATCGGTCAGTCTGAATGCCCCGACGAGAGCGCGCAAAGTGAGCAATTGCATCGAACCCACCTATGTTGTAGTTTTGGGATGTTTCGGCTTTTAATTACACAAATGTTGGATTAACTCATGAATGTGAGCTTTGTCAAGTCTCCTTCGCTTGAGTATGCCCCTTGAGCATCGGCGGACGCCTCCTTGAGGTACGAAAGGCACGCGGATTGAACCAGACGGACGTCGCGCAGGAGATCGACATCTCCCACGGCGCGCTGGTAAATTATGAGAAAGGGATGCGGGAGCCGCCGGCTAGCGTGATCCTCGCGTTCGCGAGAACCTATAAGGTAAGCCCCGCGTGGCTGCTCACCGGCGAAGGCCGACCTGATCAGACCAGCCTCGATGAAACTTACGAAATGTCTATCGACACCGCATGGGACTACCTTGCCCGCGGCGGCGACCCGGTCGAAAAGGATTTGTTGGTCAAGCTGGGTGGCGCACTGTTCCAGTACTTGCTGGAGCATGGCAGCATCAGCGAGGCGATGTCAGAAAAACTGCTTTCGTTGAGTGCATGACATGACCGACAGACGCCCAGAAACCAAAGCCAATCTGCTCGCTACGCTTCAGGCCGTAAGCCCGCCGCTTGAAAAGCTGATGGCCGAACGTCTCGCTTTGCGAAGAGCAATGCAATCAGCCCAATCGGCCCTCGTCGATGCCGAGAGGCAGATCGATGACCTGCAGCAGGTTTTCGACGTTCGCATCCCCCGATACATCGCCACCGCCAAATCTGTTGCGCTTACAGCCACAGCGGCCAGTTTGATCAGCCTCTCCGTTTCGCTCTTCTCCGATCTCTTCGCGATCACCATCACCGCCCCCATCTTTGGCTCTCTTCTAATTCCCCTATGGCTGGTGAACCGCGCCGAAAGCCAATTCGGTCGCTGGCAACTACACCTTGATCGAACACCGACATTTGTCCGGCAGGACGTTTGACCAGCAGTGATCTCCTGCACCTGTGGGTCGGCAAGATACATTTGGTTCTTGCGATTTGACGTAAATCCGGCAATCTGAACCCGCGATCACCGAGCCGGGCCACACCGAAAGTGGGGCCTTGTGTCTACAAAACCAATAAAAGCAGCTCTGTTGGCTGCGTCGTTGATACCGGCAAAATCGGTAATCGCTCATGATGCGGTGGTACGAACGTTCTCGCCGCAAAGCAGCGTATCCAGCAGCTTCGTTCTCATGCCAGGCGTTCAACCGCCGCAGGGCCGCTTGGGCAGCCGGTATGATGACCTTACCGCTGATTTTACGGCCCTTGCGACTCCGAGCGATCGGCTGGAGCCTCGACGTGCAATCTTTCGCCCGTCGGTCACGGTGCCGACCGACTGCGTGGTCGATCCGTATCACCCCAGCCCTGCTTTAGCCAAGATAGCTGAGCGGCGGCGCGCCACATGGTATGCTGCTATGATCGGCGCCGCATGTGAAGCAGGCCTCCCTATCAATTTGTTCGACGCCATGATCATCGCCGAAAGCCAATACAATCCCGCGGCACTTAGTCCCAAGGGTGCGGCAGGTCTCGCGCAACTGATGCCGGAAAGTGCTCGTCATCTGGGTGTCGGCAACGTCTGGGATCCAAACGCCAATTTGCGCGGTGGGGCGCATCTTCTGCGCGCGCTGCTTGATGAATTCGGTCGTTTCGACCTGGCACTTGCTGCCTATAACGCTGGCGCCGTACGCGTCAGAGCCACTCGGCAAGTGCCGCGCATTCCCGAAACTATCCACTACGTCTCCAAGATACTGACAACGATGCGTGACCAGCTACTCAGCAGGCGAATAGAACTTCCTAAGGCCAGGGTTACGGCGCGACTGTCAAACCGGCGCTGATTCGCCGGATTTCTGCCGGTTGCGACAAGCGAAACTGGCCTCGATCTGCCAACGCTCATCGTCGTAGAAACCGCGAATTTGGAGCGATCTTCATCTTTGAATTCGCGATAAACTGATCGATATCGAGCGGGCGTGCGGCGTTGCTCGGGCGTGTGACCGGGCTCCGGCGTGTATGTCCAGGCCAAAAGCTAAAGGCGCCGGTGCACGCTCCCAACGCGCGCTTTCCAGTGCTCGGTCACTTTTTACCTGTAGCGCCTGAAAGAACTGACCGATTATAATCGAATTATAAAATTCAGTTCTAAATCAACAACGATCATCTTTTTCTTGCGGCTGCTTGAGTCGCAAAAAAATGGAGATGATCATGGAAAAGATCTTCGACACTTCTGCTGGTGAACTCATCGACCTCGGCTCTGCTTCGCAAGAGACCCGCGGATCGACCGTGGGCATCGAGGACACGAACGGCGGACGCCATGTCGGCGCCGGCCTGACCGACGACTGACAGGATGCGCGCGCTTCGGCGCGCGCATCTTTAACGCGACGCCCACCATGATCGGCCTCCACCATGACATCCATTTCTGCGTGACCGGCGGACGAGCAATCCTGCTCGATCTCAATCGCAACCGGTATTTTGCGCTTTCAGCCACGGCGAATGACGCGTTTATCACTGTGGTCGGCGAGCATGGAACCGGGACAATAAGCGCAGAGACGCTCACAATGATCATGAACGGGGCGGCACCTTGTGACGAGATGTTCGCGGCACATTCGAAGAGCATACCCGCTCCGACCTGCGACAGAGCGTCAGATCAGATCGCGTTGGCTGTCGCTCCCTGGCTAATCATGGTTGCATGGCTTGCTACGATCTTTGCCAAACTGGCGGTGCAGATTGTCCCTCTTCGTATACTGCTTGCAGTGTTCGATCGTCGTGCAGATACCGAAGGCGCGCCAACCAGCCACAAGGCGGCCGACCGGATCGGCGCGGCCTTTCGCAAAATTGGTCTGGTCGTATCAAATGACAACAATTGCCTGCCCCTGACCTTGGCATTCGTTTGGCTGTGCCGGCTATCCGGATATCGTCCGGCGTTGATCATTGGGGTACGTATCAATCCGTTCTCGGCGCACTGCTGGAGCCAGGATGGCGCAACCGTGCTGAACGACGCCTGCGACAGAGTGAAGCCCTATCAACCGATCTTGATCCTGTGACCGGCCATGATTGGGTCATAATAGCCGGACGTAATCCGACAGCGCTCGCCGAATTCGAGGCTTTATTCGCACACCGACCTGACTGGCAGCAAAAGCGGTTAACTGGCCCGGCCACGATTTTTACGAGACTTTGCTGTCCGTACGCCGCCCCGCCCGATGTCACCGATGCGGCAATTCTGGGCACCGCATTTCCCCATGGCGGACCTGACGCTCGAAGTGGCAACCTGCCGAACCTCGCGTGGCAAGAGCTACGACAAGGATCGATCGAGATATTTTTGCGGCTCTGTTGGGGCGGGTTCGTTGCCCTATCGGCGCGCAGTGAATATACGGAAATCATCCGGGACCCATCTGCCGCAATGCCCTGCTACTATGCGCAGGTGCCCGGCGCCCTGCTGATCGGTTCCAGTGTCCGGGTTCTCATCGAAGCGGGGCTCAAAAAGCCGGCAATCGGCATGAATCTACTCGCCCGAAGCCTCTTTCGTGCCGAATTGCCCTCGCAGGAGACTGCACTTGTCGGCGTGCAAGAATTGTTGCCCGGTGATTGCCTTCGGATCGATAACGGCAGCCTGAGCGTTCGCCAAGTGTGGTCCCCATGGGATCATACCGCCATCGACGAGACGATCGACTTTAACCACCACGCGGAACGACTGCAGCGTACGGTGGATCATTGCGTTGCAGCGTGGAGTTCGACGACCCACCAGTCTTTGGTGGGCGTTTCCGGTGGTCTGGATTCATCGATTGTCGCGGCTTGCCTGGCGCCAGCAGCGCCCAGCCCGATCTGCCTGACGGTTTCGACCGATGATGCCGATGGCGACGAGCGGAGACAGGCACACAAGATCTGCGATCATCTGAAACTCTCGTTGATCGAGGCTCGCTATGACCTGGCAGATATTCAGATCGACCGTCCAGCAAGACCTGACTTGCCAAGGCCGACAGGTCGGCTGATCGCCCAAGGGTACAATGCTGCTGTCTCACGGGTGGCCGATCGATTGGGCGCCGATGCGTTTTTCACCGGCAACGGCGGGGACAACGTCTTCGCCTTTTCACAATCCGCCGGTGCAATCGCCGACCGCCTGCTCCACTCAGGGCCTGGGCGAGACACGTGGCGAACCGCGCGCGACACTTGTCGCCTCACTGGGTGCAGCCTGAGCCAGGCATGGCATTCTGCGCTGCGCATCGCGACCAGTCCGCGCCGATACCGCTGGAAGCCCGATCGGGGATTTCTGCATCCTGACATCCTGCAAACGCTTGAGCGAGAACCACTCGGACATTCGTGGCTTGACGCCCCAAAGGGATCGCTTCCGGGCAAAGCCGCACATATCGCCGCTTTGCTGCGGATACAGCGACACCTGGACGGCACCGGGCAAATGGGTCAAATTCGCGTCATCAATCCGCTTATGTCGCAACCGATAATCGAAGCCTGCCTTTCCATTCCGGGCTGGATGTGGTGCCAAGGCGGTAAAAACCGCTCGGTTGCGCGTGAGGCCTTTCGCTCGAAAATGCCCCCAGCGATCACTGATCGCATATCAAAGGGTGGACCCAGTGGATTCGGGGCGCAGATTGTCGGCTCGTTCCACAACCGCATCGTCGAGAGATTGCTCGATGGTCACTTGGCGGAAGGCGGCATTATCGACCGCGTCGCCCTCGAACGACGCTTGACGGACGAAAGCCCGAATTGGGCTCTCGACCAAGTCCGCGTTCTCGAACTGCTCGAAGCCGAGGCGTGGATCGACCATTGGCGTTGATCCGCAATCACCGCTTGGAACGCTGCTCACGCAATAGCGTCCAGCGCGCCAATTCGTCCCTCGTCGCGTCGATCGGCTCATCACTTCCCAGCCAGAATTGAAACCAGGCGAGGCTCCTACGATAGACTGCCAATTTATGCGCCGGTTGCCATTTGACATGATCTTCACCCGGGAAGACATACATGTCGGCGGGCTGGTGATGATCTTGCAACGCGGTGATAGCCGTCAAACCGCTCATAAATTCGTCATCGGGGATTTGGATCAGCATCGGCACATTGAGGCGCGCAGCATTCTTTGCGATCGACACCTTATCCCATACAGGGTCGCTGTCGCTCATCACGCTTGGATAGCGATCAGCGAAGTGTTTCATGGATCCGGGGCCAACACTGATGGCCAGCGACGAATCCCAACAGCAGGAGCTGAACGCTGCTGCCGAAAACAAATGGCTGTTGATCAGCGCAAAATAGACACTGGACGCGCCGTCACTCAGGCCCGTGATACCCAGGCGGGCTGGATCAGCGATCCCACGATCGATGACCAGTCTGATTGCCGTCTCGATCGATGATTGGTTGCTGCGCCGGTCAGCAAAGTCCTTGTCAGCCTGGCGCTGGGCCTCGGCCAGGTTGGGCGCGCCGCTCCCGACAAATTGCGGTGCGTTCAGGCTTAGAACGGCAAACCCGTGAGCAGCGAAGAGCTGGATCGGGTATTCCTCACCCGTACCGCCAAGCAAAAAACCTCTCGATTCATACTGCACGACGATCAACGGGTAATGTCTCCCCGGTTCATACCCGACCGGCAGAATTAGATCGCCAAAGGCTTCAAGCCCTTGAGCATTGCGCCAATGCAGCCGCTCGACTTTGCCCAACGCAAGCGCGCGAAAATCGGGGTTCGGATCGTAGATCGCGGCGTCGCGACCCGACGGTAAGTCGATGCGATCGATGTATCGAGGGCGCAAGCTGCCGTCTCGTAAACAGATAATGGCGTTCTTGTCGGGCACACAGCCGGTGAGCACATCATTTGTCAGCAAGATCCGGCGTGGGGCGCCCTTCCCCGGTTCCCATTCGAAAATCGCGGTGGACTCCCGGTCCCATCCCTCGCGATGCATAAAGCTCAGGCGGCCATTTGCCGTCCACCAGAAGTCCGCAATATTGCCGGGACAGGCCGGCGTTGGGCATTTGATGACCTGACCGCCGGCGAGGCGCACCGAAAGCTTCAATTGCGGCGGATAGCGTTCGCCGTCGAGCGCGAGCCAGGCGCTATCACCGCCCAATGAAGTCGCTACGGCCATCGCTCCGGGCGGCACGGTGGTATCCGGATTGAACAGCGCAACCTCCGTGGCGCCCGCAGGCACAGCAACTGCCCCTGGGTCGTCAGCTTGAGCCCAGGCTGAGTACGACAGCGGCCCGGGGACAAATGGCCGGCTGCTGGTCATCGGCGAATACCGCTCGTCATAGTGAAAGCCACCAAGGCCTTCGGCCTCGATAGCTTTCAGACCTTCGCGCATTCCGGGCTGCGTCTTGTAAACCACCGTGCGATCATCGCCCGCGATCCGGAAATCGACCACGTCATCAGATCCATGCGTAACCGGACGGCTTCCCGATCCATCCGCCTGGGCACGCCACACTTGCACTATGCCATCGACTCGTTTGAGAAACAGGACCGCTTTCCCATCGGCCGTCCATCGCGGAAGCCGATCCATGATGACCCCGATCGGGAAACCGGCCTTCCCGCGAAAATCGTTGTCGCGCCACATGATCGGTTCACCACCGATATCGATTGGGATCGGCCTCTCACCTTGACGGAGCGGGAGGACGAATATGCCCAGGCAAAACCTGTTGCTGAAAGGATCGCCCCGCCGCATTTCGAAAGCGAGCTTGGTACCGTCGGGTGACAGTGCGATTGCTTTGGGATCTCCAGGTGTCAGGCCCGCGTAGATAGGACTTTCGAAATTTCCGCCAATGTCGCGCAACTGGACGAGGTCTTCCGCGCGCAACGCGCGCCTCTCCCCTTGCTCATCTGCAGGTTGCAACGCGCTGGCGCAGGCCGTTTTGCCCTCTGCACAATAGGCCGAGGGCGATAGGGCAAACGCCAGCAGCGTGCCGGCGATCGTGAGGTTGGTCCGCATCGTCAGAATGCCTTCGATACGGAAAAATTGATGACGCGGCCTGCGGCAGAATAGTTGGTCGAATCGTAGGGCGGGTCAGTTGGGATCGAATTTTGGATGATTGCGGGCTTGGCATTGAACAGGTTTTGCACCGACAGGCTGAGGGCCAGCCCCGAAGTCATCCCGCTCTTTGCCTTTGCCCGCCATTGCCCGATCACGTCGATCGTCTTGAAAGAGCCGACGTTCACCTCAGGCGTGTAGCGATTGTCGAGCGTTCCCCCGATATAATTGCCAAAGGTCGAGAGCGTGAACGCATTCTGCTGCCAGGTGGCGCCCACATGCCCGCGCCAGTGCGGCGGGTTGAAGATCGTCCCCGCCAGCTGGATCGACGGAAACCCTGGGACAAGCACTTCGTTGCTCAGGAGATAGCTTGCCGCGCTCTCCAGTTTCACGAAGTTGCCGTGGCCAAGGTCGATCTTGTACCGCGCAGCAAGATCCAGCCCACGGACATGCTGGCTTTCTGCGTTTTGCAGCGTCTCGTTGATGATGGCGCTCACGCCCGATGGATCGAATGCCGCTCCGGTCTGGTTGCTGAGGCCCTGCGGCGAAGTTGCTATAGCCGCGTTTACGACCGCCGCCGACGGCGACAGCGTGACATATTTGGCATAGACTGGGTCGCTGAAGGCCGCGAGCACGTCGGCGAATGGCGAAACGACCCGATCGCGATAATGGATGTCAAACCAAGTCGCCTCGAACTCAAGACCGGGAACGCTTGGTGGAGCGATCGTGATCCCAATATTCCAGGTGACAGCTTTTTCCGGTTTGAGATTGGGATTGCCGCCCGCCAGAAGGAGAACCGGCAGAGCCGAAGGCGCACTTGGAAAGTAGAAGGACGGTATCAGATCCGCTTCTGCTACCTGGTATTGCTCATAGAGCGTTTGCGTCTTGAAAGATTTGCCCCAGCCGCCACGAATGGTGACCGCCGGGACCGGCCGGTAAACTGCGGCGATCTTTGGCGTCAGCAATTGGGCATTGCCTGGATAGTCCTCGTAACGCGCGGCGACATCAAGTTGCAACAGGTCGACCAGCGGCACGAGATTGGCTGGACCGACAAATGGGAGTGATACCTCGCCATAACCGAACCAAACGCCGCGCCCGCTGGTGAGATCGGTCGTGACGGCGCTAACCCCGCCACTGGCCTGCGTGACGAAGACATCAAGCCCGACATGGCGATAGCCAGCGCCCACGGCGAGTTTGGCATCGCCGCCCGGCAAGTGAAACAATGCGCCTTCCGCACCGATCTCACCGGTCGCCAGGCTGTTGTCGTAATTGAGCTGCGCCTGCAGCGACTGCGCTCCATCCAGATATTGCTCGGACTGAATGTGGTTGTCGCTACGGCCATAGACACCCGTCGCCGAAATCGACCACGACGGACCGACATCCCAGCGCAATGTTCCCGACACGTTTGCAGATTGAACATGTGGTCGGGACACCAGGCCGTTCGTTGTCACATTGGTCGTAGTGAGGAACGGTGCCGACAACTCCGTCACGCGATGGTTGTATTGCGCGTCGAACTCGAAGGTCAGATTGCTCGCGAGTTCCTGATGCCCCGCGGCGATCAGGCTGTACTGGCTTTGCCATGGGACCAAAGTCGTCGAAGGATCGATGCTGGTGGTGTAGCTGCGCTGCCCAGCGTTGATCGCTGTCACATCATAATAGGTGCCGGCAATCATGATGCCGCCGCCGTTCCACCGGCTGCCCGTCATCAGATCGTACTGCTGCTGTGTATCGCCCCCCTCCGTCGCAGCGCCGACACGGGCCGAGGCCAGCACACCTTTGTAGTCGCGGCGCAGGATCACGTTGGCGACGCCGCCGACCGCATCCGAGCCGTAGAGCGCCGAGGCCCCATCGGGAACGATCTCGATCCGATCGATCGCGGCAAGCGGGATCTGGGCGATGTCCACGCCTTGCGCTACCGTGTCGTAGGCGAGCCGGTGGCCATTGAGCAAAGTCAGGGTCGCGGCTGGTCCCAGACCGCGCAGATTGAGCGCAGAACCCGAGCTGCTGTTTTCATTACCTGTTCCCTGGTCGCCGCCGCCGCCGACACCAGGGTTTTGCCCCCCGTTGAAGTTTTCTGGGATCGAGCGAATGAAATCGCCCAGATCGTGATATCCCTGTTCTTCAATGTCGGTCCGGCTGACCTTGTGCACCGGGCTCGATGGCACCGCGCCCTGGATGTGCGTCCCGGTCACGACGATCCCAGGATTCTCGTCATCTGCTGGGGCGTCCGCAGCCTGCGATCGCCCCAGGATGACAACTGCGCCATTGGCAAAGCGCGCCTTGAGGCCAGATCCTTTGAGCAGTTGCTCGATCGCCTGACGCGCGGAGAGCGATCCTTGCAAGTGTGGAGCGGCAACAGCATTGACGTCCTGGGCTGAAGCATAAAGCTCGAGCCCGGCGCGCGTTGCAACCGCACGCAGCGCATCGCCCAGGTTCTGCGCTGGCAGATCGAAGGCGTATACAGTCTCGGTCCCTGCCCTGGCTGACGCTGGGCACAGACCAAGTGCTGCCCCTGCCAGCAGCACTGCAATCATCGAAGTTGATTTCCCCATGGTGTTTCCCCCCTTGTTGCAAGCCGGCTCCAGACAGAGTTCGGCTGATGGGAAACATCGACGCAGGAATTCGGCGGACCTTAGTGGGCCACGAAAATAATCAGTCTTGGCTGAGATGAAATCCGTCGGGGCGCCGGGAGACGCGCAGATCGAAGACTTCGGCAATGCGTGCAACGAACGCGTCGGTGTCGGTCAGCCTGAAACGCCCGGACGCATTCAAGGTGCTCGCACCCGGACTATCAAGAACGATCGGCGTAGCCGCATAGCGATTCGCCTGCTCGACCAGAACTGGCAACGGGACCGTGCGATATTCGGCCCAGCCCGACGGCCATGCGTTACCGTTGATCTGCCAGCGACGCTCTGGCACCGACATCTCCGCGAAATCGGAAACACGATAGCACAAGCTGCGGCCCGCAGTGATCCTACGGCTAGGTACAAAATACACTGCCGAACGTAACATCGGTTTTACATCGGCTTGCCCGCTGATCTGCCGGACCAAAATACGCTGGTCATCATAGCCGACATCGAATGTCGCGCCCGTGGTGGAGACCGAGCCTGCCCCTGCTGCGACAACGAATGGCCTTTGTTCGGGCGCAACCCTGAAGCGTGCTTTTCCGCGCTGCAGCTCAACATTGCGGGCCGAGTCGCTGATCGCGACGGAGAGCCTGCTGTCGGTATCGAGCGTTGCCAGAGTACCATCTGCGAGGCGGAATGTGCGGATTTCGCCGCGCTTGGTCGCAAGAGACGAAACTTGCGCAGTCGCCGTCACCATCTTCTTGTCATCGCCGAAACGAAGCGGATGGACCATCAAGACCAGCGCAATCGAGGCAGCGGCTGCAAGCGCACCACCACCGATCAGCCAGCGCGCGGCGAGCCGGGCGCTGGTTTTCGCAACGCTATAGCGTGGGGATTGCTTAAGAAGCGCGGAAGCCTCGAAATGTCGGCTGGCCCATTCATATGCGGAATGATGCGCCGGCGAAACTGCGAGCCATTGCCTGAATGCCTCGTTGTAGGCCGCCTTATCGGGCCCGCGCATACGCACGAACCATTCGACGGCTTCATCCTCGGCGTCCCGGAATGGCTCCTGCGCCCCATCGTTCCCCTCAGTCACTGTCCGGCGTCCACCGCTCGGGCAATCTGCGCAAGCGCCTTCATCATGTGATATTCCACCGTGGCTACGCTGATGCCGATCCGTTCATGAATCTCGCGATAGCTTAGCTCATCGACGCGATGCATTATGAAAACACGCCGGGTCTTATCAGGCAGTGCGTCAACGGCGGATTCATATAACCGCATCAGGTCTCGCGCGGCGATCTGATGCTCCTGCTCCGGCGCGTCAGGAGCGTGCTGCTGCTCATCGAGCGGCAAGATGATGACATTGTCGCTGCCTTGCCGACGGCGGGAGTGATCGATGAGCATGTTACGCGCGACCCGCCGCAAGAACGCCGCGGGATTGATCAGCCGTCCAACCTGCGTGCTTCCTGCCGCACGGACAAAAACCTCCTGGAGCATGTCAGGGGCCGCATCGTATCCGGCACGTCTGCCAAGATAGCGCAGTAGTGAAGGCCCCTCGTTCCGAAACGCGTGATCGAGGACGGCGGTCGTTTTGGCTCTGACTTCGCAGTTGTCCACAAGTCGGTCATCGCGGCCACCCTGCCCCGCAAGGATACCGAGCGAGTTTGCGTCCGTCGTAACTGGGCCGAATGGTCTTGAGGACACGAACCAACACAAGCAGGCAAGGCCGATCGCGCCGGAAATTGCGGCGTAGTCGGCTCCCAGTGCTGTGCCGTCGTTCAGCCGTTCAAACGAACGACGTTATCCGATCCGGCCGCCCGTCCCAATGGACCAGCGTTCATGATGCCTGGCGGAACAAGTCCACATCGCGATGGCCAGAGATAACGCGGTGCATCGCAAGCATGCCGTCGTCGAATCGCAATGGCAAGTGCAGTAAGAAATTCAGGCGGCTTCGCCCTCGGCCTTCGCCTGCAACTCCGATATGCGCTCAGCGCAGATCGTGTGTACTGCTCGACCAAGTTGCCCAATGCATCCGCTCAGCCAGGTAAGTTCGTCCGCGCTGATCCGGTAATGTTTGGAATAGCGTGCCTTTACATAGGCTTCCTTGAGCTTTTCAAAGCGCGCTTGATCGAGCCGTTTCTCACGAGGCCAAGCGTCGACGAGGCGTCGATCCAGCCGTTCGGCTTGGGTGCGTAGAAATCCGATATTGTGCACATGTGGTGTGTAAAACGTGCAGACCAGTAGCACGCAATGATAGAGAGTTTCTGTCGTCTGATGATAAAGGAACGCCGCATCCTTTGAGTAGCCCTTGTCTTTCGCAATGTTGGCTAACTCAAGTTTGCGCTGGCCGCCAGGCAACCATTCTTCAAGGTACTCTTGAGCCATTGCTAGTGCCTGCTTCGGCGTTTTGGGCTTGGGCTCATGCAATTCGTCATCGACAGCCTCGTACAAAGCTATGCCATCGCGCCGCACATCCATGAAAAAATATCGACCATGAGCGAGCCCATCGTTCACCTCTTGAAGCGTGTGAACGATGAAGTTGACTGGCGTATTCAGCGTTTTGGTAATTGCGAGTTCGCGATTGAGCCGGTCCTCGAGCTTCAGCCAATAATCGACCCGTTCGGTCAACCGCTTGTCATTCACGATGATCAGCAGATCGAAGTCCGACTTATAGCCCTTCGCCGTATGTGGCTCATCCACCCAGCCGCCTCGCGCATAACTGCCATAGAGAACGACCTTCTCGATCCGCCCGCGCTTTTTCCAAGCATGCGTGGCCAACGCCAACGCATCCTCGAACTCCTCGAAGATGATCGCCAAAACCCGCTCAAGCTCACGGCGCTTGTGCGCAGGCAGATGCTCTAATTCACGACGCATGAGAACACCCTAGCAACATTTTAGAGCTTGTGAACAGGTTTGCCGCCTTATTCATCTTTCGACACTGCGTCTGTGCAGCCTGCGATGCCGATCGTGAAAAATGGCCCGTTCCTTTCCTATTTAAGGGCACGTGTGGCGCAAACCGTGGGCCCGGCATATTGGGACTATCGCTCTGCGGACAGACTTCTTCGAGCTCACGATCATCCATGCGGCTTTGCGCGGCCAAGACTTGACTATTACAGGCAGGCCGCTTCTCCGGCGCGTCGCAGTCCTGATGCATGGGCAGCCGACTCGCAGATCGGCTCGCCTTAACACCGATCCGAGGTAGGATGCCTGCAGCTAGGCAATTTATTAGTCTTTAATGTTGGACCAGCTTTGCTGACCCCCAAAAGTATTTTTGCTCGCTTGCTGCCCATTCCACCCCGACATTCAATGGGCCGCTTTAGACAACGGCCGCCGAAAGACTGGCTTGTCGCTTTTCGGCGCAGTTTCGAGACTTCGCAGATCGCGGAAGTATGATAGCTGTCGATAAGCTCTATTATGCAAGAAATATGGCGGCCTTCATAGCTTGAGCAACTAATGCAATATGCAATCTGGCGGCAATGTAGATAGAAATTTCTCAATCACTCCATTTTCTGCCTGCGCACATTTAAGGTCGTGTTTGAACCGACTAACTTGTGAAGCTTCCTCATAATACTCGGTCGCGATTAATTGACCTGCAGAAACGTCGCTGGGGTGATGGGCCCCGCAGGTGACCCGATTGTCGCCGTATCGTATACCTCGAGCAAGAATTTGCTGACGGCGCGCGGGAAAGACCTCGGCGAGGATAAGCGCAGCAGCATATCCGTTAGCGGCATGTCCTGACGGGTATGATCGCTTGGGATCGAGCGGGAATTTGGGATCGTCATAGCAAAGTCTAATCGTGCTATCTTCAGCGTATGGGCGTGGCCGCTCGGCGACCTTCTTGTAATAATCGGAATACCTTCCAACCTCGGGCAGCGCCTGTCCAAGCAGAAACATGAGGAATGGCCTTTTGGACGGAACCAAGGGTGTTAG
>Ga0116227_10006653_pt1 | contig 23241 bp, 18 predicted proteins | sample S1TSphgellanicum_FD_89693 | JGI IMG/M metagenome (GOLD analysis project Ga0116227, IMG submission 89693) | Host-associated microbial communities from peat moss isolated from Minnesota, USA - S1T2_Fb - Sphagnum magellanicum MG | ecosystem: Host-associated > Plants > Peat moss > Unclassified...
AACCATAGCTTGGTCAAATGTTGCAATTGAGCAATCGTTGTGGGTAATGATTCAATGGACTTACAACGAGATAAGTCCAACATTGATAATGAAAAGAGGTTGTATGAACCCCCAAAAAGGTGAGATTCATAATTTAGAAGTTTTGAAACTCCCACTTGGAGGTTTCCAAAAAAAATGGCCATTTTGATGTAACCCCACATGAGCCCACCTCATAATGAACTATACAAAATATTATAAGGAAGAAAACACTCACAAGGCCATGGTGAACCTTATGAATCCATGATTTATCCATGCACCATTTCAACTTTAGACAAACAAGTAATGTTTCTTCTTTGTTTAATGTGTAATTTGAAATGTTCTTGAACTCAACTTAGGAGCTTATCTTGGTTTTATTTTGAAGCTCCCCCATAATCCACTTGTCTTGGTGTGCAAAGGGAAAGAACATGTCCAATCACTACTACAATTCATGGTTTTTCAAATGGTTTCAAGTTTATTAACAAGTCCTTTTTTATTAATGGACATGTACATTTTTTTTACAAGCCCATGGCTTAAATGACATGTGTATTTTTTATTGGTAAACTTGATTAAAGTGACTTATTTGATTATATGTCAAATTGAACATTTAGTCAAGTTGGACAAAAAAATGACTACCTTGGTTAAAATGACCAATGGCTTTTAGTCAAATTGAACAAAGCAAAATGACATCATTAGTCAAGATGGACAATGGTGTTTTAGTTAAATGGGACATCCTATGCTACCTAATTGGTCAAAATAACTATTAATTATTAGTAGTAGGCCTACCAATGTATACCAATTTACCTACCTACCCACCTACCATTTTACAAACCTACATGCCTACCTACCATCCTACATACCTACCTACCTCCTACTTCCCACATATCATTTGAAATCCCTACCTACCTCCTATGGACTACAAGTTACCTACTTACCTACCTTTCTACCTACCAAGCATTATGCAACCTACCTATTAACTACCTAACTTTCTTATTTATCTACATAGTTATTGATGTGAAATAAACAAGTCAAACAAAATATTTGACAAATGTTGTCAACATTGGAAGGTGTAGTCCATTGGTAAGGATTTGGTTTATCATTAAGGAGGTGAAGGGTTCAATTCCTAACATTTGTAGCCTATATCCATGTTTAAAAGTTAAGGTAGGTAGCTAAGTTAAATTAGATTAAGTTTAAAATGTTAAATAGACTAGGTTATGTTAGCTAGGCTACCACCTACCTACTTGCCTTTTTATGACCTATTTACATACCTACCTAAACCTACCTACACAATTTTTTTGGGGGGTAATAATCCAAAAAAAAATTGGGTAGAAATTAGATTAATCAAATGGTCCATTATTAGTAGTCAAAATGACCATTCAAATAGTCCAAAACTTTTGCTATTAAAAAAATATCACTTAATCACATAAGACAACTCCAAATCAATTTGTCTAGATTGACAATATGATCTTTTTGATGCTTGTCAAATGAGGTCCTTGTTGGCTAGATTCTCAAGTCAAAATAACTTGTTCAATAATAGTGAATGCTTTCAATTTTAAACCATTGCATTCTATTAGAAATTTCACCAAGTGATGCCTTGTCACCAACCTTTTAAGGTGCATCACCAATCATGTCAAAAGAGTTGAATGTAAGTCAATTTTAAAATACAAGTTCTAACTTTAAATGGTTAATTTTAAAAATCCCCACACAATTGAACTTATGCACAAATTTTGATGTATTCACACATGCACACATGCAAAAATTGAACAAAATGAAAATTATTATAACATTTTATATCATTCCAAAATAGTGTTATACACTACTTTTTAATTTCAAAATGAATGAATGTATTGTAATATAATAAATATACATAAACATAATATGCAAGAAATTTTGCAATCTCCTTTTTGAAGCATGGATTGTTACAAAATACAAATGACAATAAGATAAAGAGGAAATAAATTCCAACAAATAGAAAGTAGAATTTTTTTCTGATGCTAAGATTAAGAATATAATGATCCTTATATTTCAAATTAATAAATAGATATTTGATTGAATATTTTGTGTTTAAAATATCCCCAGACCAAAGAAAAAATTGAATATAAAATCTTTTTGAATGAGTTTCTATTCAATGGATTATTTTTTAAAAAAGATTTTTATTTTCTTACAATTAGATTTTCATAAGTTCAATAGGAGGCATGGATGATTTTTAGTCGTATTTCCATTCATTTCAATGTTACTTGCATGTTTTTATCCATGACAATTGAAACATGGTAAAATAAATAGAAGAAATAAAAATTGTAATAAATTCAAACTTTTTATAAATGGAAATATAAGATCATGGGCACTTGCATTGAGTTTATGGTAAGTTCAATAATTTTTTTGAAAAAAATGGGTATTTTAATTAATATTTTTTTCTTTCAAGGCTCAAACATGTAGATGTAAATTTGTATATATGGATTTTTTGTTTACTTTTAAGAGATAAAAGGTTTTCAAATTTTGTATTCAACCTACCATAAAGTCAATGGAGGTGCCCACGACTTTAAAAATAGAAAAGAAATTCAATATTACAACTATTTCCAACTCAATTTGTATAATGTTCACATATCTTGCAAGTAGATGCATTTTTTAAAAAATTATTCAAATGCATATATTAAATAAATGATTTTTCAATACCATTGTCATAAATTCAAAGGATGTATTCATATCAATCATTAAAAGTAATATTATTAATTTCAACATACCAAAGTTTATTTATGGCTATTGTCAGTTTTTTGACAAGGTAAAAATTGCTTGTACAAATTATCTTGCTTTGATCCTTACACAAATAAAAGTGAAACACATATTTTTGTGTTGACTTTACCATGCTTCCACCCATTCATCTATGGAGAGGATAAGTTTTCTAGAAAATTATTACATACCATAATATTATTGGCCTAACATTAATGAATCATAACATTTCTTAAACCTAGACGAAAGGGGTGGATGATCCATCCACTTTTCCTTCAAGTATTTAAGGAGTTAAGGTTGAAACTTTTAATTCCTTCTCATACTTTCATGTTACTATCCTACTTTTAGGCCTTGTAATGTTTTTTTTATGTGAAGAACATTTGAGATGATGAACCCACGTATTGTTCTGATTCCAAAAGAATTTACAAAGCAAGGCTTATGTGTGTTTGGTGATCCCCATAGGGCAAGGTCTTTAGGTGGATGTAATGAATGTGCCTTCAAATGTAGTTGACATAAAGACCAAACTTTTGGTGCATGAACTATCATAACTTAAGACATGCAAGTTTCACCTTTTTGTTATTTGTGTTGTGTGAGATTTAGTGAATTTAATCGACCTTTGTGTTAGAATGGGCATATTTTAAAATTAACCCTTGTGGGTCAAACCCATCCTATGCTATAGGTACAAGATCTTGAGCTCAATTTTTTTCCTTAACAATAATTTGATTTCATGGTCTACTTCTTAACATGAAAGCTATTAAAAACCCATTTGTGAATAAAATAATTTCTTGGGATGTTGTTTTCCATGTGTAACTTGACCCCACTTCCCCAACCAAGTTACACAAGGGAAGAAAAAAAATTGTAGATAAAGGGAAGTGAGATGTTTTCCACACAAGTGAAGAATTTGGTACACTTTGCTAGTGAAAGTAGATTTGTATTTCTCATATCCCACTTGCTTTTAGGGGAGAAAAATAAGATGATCCAAGATCTTGAATGAGAAGGAAAATTGAGGCCATGTTTTCCTAAGGGAAATTGACTACATGTATTTGGGGAAAACATCCAAGGAAAATTGTAATGTCTTAAAATTTTTAGAAGGCCACACAGTGGATGAATATGTCACATCATTTCTTTAGATTTTCATTCATTGTAGAAGTTTTTCAACTTTACATTCATTGTGTTTTTTACATTTATTCCACAACTTTTTCTAACATTTCATCCATTTTTAGTTTTCCTTTAGTTTTCCATGTATTTTGCAACTTTAATTCCTCAACTTTCCTCCTTAGTTTTCATCCATCATGTAATTCTTCTTCCATTGTGTAATTTTTCCCCCTAAGGTTTCATCCATCATGTAATTCTTCTTCCATTGTGTAATTTTTCCCCCTAAGGTTTCATCCATCATTCAAAATTTCTTCCATTGTGCATGACCTCTGAAGCCAAGTTCCCCAACTTATGATACAACATGCAACCTTAATTCAAAAGTTTTATAATAGTTGAATTAATTATGAATGACATTTAAAAACTTAAGAATGATATTACACCTTTTCAAGGAAAAGATGTTTTCCCCCAACTAGACAATACATTGCTAAGTGACACCTTCCCCAATTAACAAGTGGTTGTGTTGGCTAGCTAATGAATGGTTGGGGAACACTTATATCTAGTTGGGAAAGGAAGGTTTTCCTTGGGCAACTTGGGCTAACCTGGTGGGCCAACTATTCCCTTGACTAACTAGGGAACTAACAACCATTCCCCATTGAAGTTGTTTACAAACAACCATGTTTTTGCCCAAATAAAAGCCATTTGAGAACAAGATGGCTATAAAAATATTTGAAACCTAGATGTTCCACATATTAAAGAAATTTTCAATCATCGTGTCACAATCTTTTATTCAAAATAATAATAATAATATTGATCATACTTAAAATAATATTCATAATTTAAACGTTAAATCAAATAACTTTAAAGAATGATTTCCTATTCGGCATCAATGGTAATGGTGGGTATATTTACTTTTGTGCAGGGGATTGAACTACATTTAATTTGTTACTCTTGTTTATTGCTTGACTCAACATGGTCTAGTGACAAATTGAACTCAAAACAAACTTGTAAGGTGATAATGTGTCCATAAAAAAATTTACCAACTTTTCTAGCATAGCCTTTGTAGCTCATCTTAAATGGCATAACATGTGCCATGCAAGGTGGCCCTCATACATAGACACTTTACACATGTACAATGGTGAAACGTAAGGTGCTTCCATATGTTTTATGCATGTAGGGAGGCTTTTTTTTTTTGCATGCATAATAACCTTGAAAGGGGGGCCCCATTGTACAATGGGAGGGATCCACCCCCCCTTTGAAAACATTATTGCACTTTGTTTATTACACTAGTTAATGCCCTAGTAGTAAGGCATTACACCTTGGACCTCAAGCTTCACCCTTAGTTCACAAGGTGTAACACCTTGCTACCAAGGCATTACCTACCACATAAGGCACCTGCATATGGAGGCATATGGAGGTGTTTCATTCTCTACACTATATAATATGAATATTAGTCTAACAAGACACATTACACCCTAGACCATGGGCTCTATCCTTAATTCATAGGGACATAAATTTGTTCTACTTTAGGGCATTAATCTACACTAATCAATTTGGGTTCTTGCTTTGTTGTTTACCTTCATCATTGCAACAACATGATACTACCCACTAGGGCCACACATAACCTCATATTTTAGTAGTTTACAATGATAATGTTCTTCAAATTTGGCCACCAAACCCTCATAGCATCATACCATTATTTTTTTTAAAATTTTTTTTTCAATCAATTGTTTAATCTAATCTTCAATGCAGTGATATGTTTTTCAATTTTGTATATGTTGTGTCATTGGCTAGCATCCCAAGAGAGATTTAACATTAAATGGTGACAAGTTTTTAAAATCTAAGTAGATAGTAAAATAAGTAGTTAAAAAATGTTACAAAATTCAAATCAAGTCCAAATGTGGTGGACATTTTTCATTTCATTTTTTGAAATTTAGCAAAAACTTTCAGAATATTCCTTTTACATTATTTATTTTTGCATTTTGACACAATTTCACATGAAGAAACATTGCCTACATGGCAACATGAAAAGAAAATGGTCATCACTATTTGATACCAAAAAAAAGGGCAAGTGGTATTGGAGTAGTTTTCCACTTGGTATTAGGTTTACTAAGGTAAGGGCTTTGGAATAAAAAATAAATAAATTATGAGAAACTCACATGTCAACATGAATTGTGTGGTGGGATCAATTGGTCACCTCTTTTCTTTCTTTTCTAAAATGCTATTCATAGTCTAATGTGATGATGAATCATCTTCCCTTCATAACTTAGTGTAAAAGCAACTCCACCAACACACCGCAAAGCGGTCAATTGGATGATGCACTAGAAAATCTTACTAGTTCCATTCCAAAAAAAATGAGTTTTGGCTAGCATATTTACATAGGATGTAGAGGCTAGCAAAAGCCATTTGATTAATGACTAATTGATTGATTCATCCCCATTGTACAAGGTACCACCTATTATTAATTGGCTCGAATGGTTAATTGGTCCATATGTTGAATTATTACTAGCCTCTCATCACAATATTAGTTTGATATTTATGGGTGATTCTTGGGAAGATTTTAATAATTAATCTTGGATGGAAAACTATTTTGTTAGGCTTAAAGACTCATTATGAGTGGACCTACTCATCAATGTAAGGATGGGAATTGGCATCTTTTCCCGTTGTTTTGAACATTTTTTTAATTAAAAGAATCCCATGACAAGTATGTGTATATTGACTATTATCTCATATGAATTGTATTGTTTGAGTAGTTGAAAAATGGTAAAATTTTATTTATCTATTTCATCTAGGTACATGGAAATATTTCACAATTGGGTATGACCATAAATTCATAGTAATGGAATACCTATTTTGAATCCATATTTATTTAATTAATCTATATTAACCCTAGATGATATTTTGGACTTATGTTGGAACTGAACATCAAAGTTTATTTGTTGTCTTGTTTATTAAAATTATGAATGTAATGCTTTTGTTCAAAGGGTAAAGTTCCAAAATCACCCTGCTCCCCCTCTCTCTTCTTTTGTTTTTTTCTTTTATGTTCCCATATGGTTTTCAATAGCTCATCATTCTTTATGCCATATCTCAAAATTTGAAGTGAAAGATGGCAAAATAGATAAGCTTAAAAAAGGTAGTTATAAAATTAGTTTAATATATATTAGTAAACCCTTGTGATCTTGGCCCAAATGCAATCATGCTCAAGGATCTAAAGATACAAATTTTCAAAAAACCTCTTCAAGTTTTTAAAATACATGGCTTTTCAAAAAATCCAAAGGTGAAAAATAATATTTTGTAAGTTTTGTTTGAAAGTGCAAATAAAATAATCAATGGGAAATTCCTTACACATTGTCATGTGATGTGAAAACGATAAAAAAAAAGTTTATTGGTTGAAAAAAAAAATATAATTCTTAATTAATTTTCAATGACAAGTTTAAAAAAAAGTTCAATCACTTTTGTTCAGTTAGTTCAAAAATTATGAACCAACCACCATGCACATTGCCTTGTTGAGGGCTTTTTGGTAATGCCAAAATTATAGTAAGGGACTTCCACAATTTGGGAGGGTTAAGGTGTGATCACAAACAAAACAAAACAAAAAACTATATTAATATATAAACATGGACATGAAAGGCACATGCTAATTTGCCTTTGTATATCCATGGCGGTGGGTAGCAAAAGGAGGGAGGTAGTTAGGCTTGGAAAAGATAGGTTCATATTGAACATACAAACAAATATCACTCTTTCATTATATAGATTGAAGAAGTTTTTTTTCTAGAACATTATTTCAATCCCAATTTTGGTTGTCAAATATGTTGATGTTGATAACAAGAGGTTTTTTTAAGGGTCATAGTAGAGTTCAATTTACTTGCCTAATATACCCTATTATCACTAATTACAAACCCTAATCATGATTCATCATTATAATACAAAAGAGAAAAAAAAATGAAAGAAAAACACTAGTTTGTCCATTTTTTGTGATCAATTCAATGAATTGATTAATCTATTCAATAAACATATTATTAAGTAAATGTATGATGATATTACAATTTATTGTTTTTCAATTATAATCTACACCCAAAATGAAGGATTTCAAATTCACATTCATTTCATCCATTTCTTCTAACTGATTACTCAAATGATCAAGCTAACCCAACATCAAATATTTAGTAAATTATGTGATTATTTTACAATTGATTATTCTTTAGACTTCAATTTTTAATCTACACCTAAACATGCTTTTGTTTTTTTCAAATTCATTAGGTAGGTCCACTGGCAAGGATCTCAACATTAATTAACATAAAAAGCAATTGTCTTAAGTGGGCTATAACATTTTTACAAAAGTATCGCTAAAAGTGGCTACCTGAGAAGTGCCTAGGTTGGGATGTGGTAATTTAATTGTTTATAATTTTTTTAATGGTGAAAATCATCATTAAAAACCACAAAATTTTCTTGTTTCTTCTCATTTTTTGAAAAAAATCATGAAGTTGTGAAATTTGGTCACAAAAAAATTTGTTGCATTTGAATGAAACATTTTTGAATTCACAACAAAGAAGCTTAATATTTAGTAGTGACTCTATAATTTAGGAGGGTTAGGGTGTGCTCACAAACAAACAAAACAAACACCTATCTTAAAATGTATAGATTTTCTTTATACATTGAAAAAAAATAGGAAAGAGATCTTAAGTGGAGATCATCCCTAATGATGTGAACGAATGATTTGTGATCCATAACCATTCTTCGTTAGAATCTTAACACTTTGATTGAATGCTAAATTGTGAGTTAAAACCCCTAACCTTCAACTTTTTTTTTCATTAATTAATGATCTATTAGTTAGCATAAGATACCACACCACCTTGAGCTCTCATTAGCCCAATGATTTTCTAACCCTTGGCTATTCGGAGGAAGATTTCATTTCCACTCCCTATGTGGATGAAAAGACTGCATCCCAATTCTATCACAAGGGATGGGAATAAGATTTCATATCCACTCCCTATGTGGATGAAAAGAGTGCATCTCAATTCTATCACAAGGGGATGGGAATAACCTTGACACTCATTCAACTATTCATAGTAACCTTTGTGCTCTCACTAAGTTACCTAGTCCTAGTCCATTTGAGGAGGTTGTTAAACAAGTAAAGAGAGAGAGAGAGAGAGAGAGAGAGAGAGAGCGCAATTCTCCCATGTAACAATATGATCATGTCAATATTACCTCCAAACCCCATCATACCATACCTTCTATTTTGTTGAAGTTGTTGAGAATTGAACTCCCAACTTGTGACAAATTATTTGTTATGTCAACCATTGGGTTACTATTGCAAAACAAAAAACCTCAGTTGTTCTTTGCTTACTTGTTTCTCAATTGTTGAAAATTTGGAAAATCAAAAATTTTCTTGTTTTTAGAAAATAAGTAAAAAAATATTTGGCAAAGAAGTCCCCAAACATTAGTTGTAGGTATAATAATCAATTTTACTATTAAGCTAATGAGAAAAAAATAAATTTGGTACCAATTAATTATGCTGGGCATATGATTAGAAATTGAAAGAGAGAGAGAAAAAAAAGGAGATTTTTTCTGTGTTTTTAAAAAAAAAATTGGGGAAGAATTGGCCTCTTAAGGTTTTGGGAAATATAATGTTTTAAAAATTCACAGGTAAATTTTAATAAAAAAGGAATTAAGGGAAAAAAAGAAACAAAAAAACTTTGAGGGAACGGGGAACGGGGAACCTCGGGGACGTGGGAACGTGTGGAGAGCGAGAGCGAGAGAGAGAGAGAGAGCACGCGAGGACGGGGAGACCAGAGACGAGACTGTTGTGGTGTGTGTGTGCGCGCATCTTCGCTCGCTTGGCTGTGCCGTCTCGCGATCTCTCTCGTCGACATTTGTGCCTGCTGAGCTTCATTGCGGTGCTGCCGTGACGCGTCTCTTGATCGGGATCTGTTCTGATTTGCAAATCTCTGCTTTTACGGCTTCGGAAACACGCGTGTGTGCTTCCTGTACTGGTCTGTCTTGCGTTCCCTTTCCCCCCTTCCCCTACACTGTTTTGTCTTCCATACCCTAGGGTAGTTGTTGTTGTTGTTGCTGCTGCTCCTACTGCCGCATTCGCAAGCTCTTTGACTTCACAGATCTCTGCCCCTACTTGCTTGCTTGCTGTGGCTGCTTTTGCTGGAATCAGGAGACTTGTAGACTGACATTTTTCTTCTGTGTGGAAGAAGAAGGGAGAAAGACTTTGGAGCCGTTTTTTTTTTCCTGGAAGAGTGCTGTGCGAGGGATTGGTCCTGCTAGCGTTAGTTATTCCTCCGCGTTTCGGAAGCTTTTTTTTGGTTGTTGTTCGCAATGGCTACACCTGATGCCGAACCGGTTGTTGAGGAAGTGGTAGTTGCCTCCGAGGCAGTGGAAGAAGCGAAGCCGGAGGATGAGGAGGAGGAGGAAGAGGAGGAAGAGGCTGAGAAAGCTCCCAAGGAGAAGAAGGTGAAAGGTCTAAAGGAGAAGAAGCCTAAGAAGCCCAAGGCTACCAAGGCTGCCAAAGCTGCCAAACTCCCCACTACACATCCGTCTTACCTCCTGGTAATTCTCTTTCTCTCTCTCCCTCCTCTAATTCTGTTGCTTTCTTTTACAACTGCACATACACAGCACATGTGCAACACATGTACAACTCCATAGCCTGTCAAGTTTTCATTCAAATGCTTTTCCCCTTTCTCAAGCTGAATGAGCACATCCACAAAGCCCTTCCAACACTCCACATCTTTGTGAAGAAAATGTGTGTGGAGTTTGGATTTCTACTAGCTACTTTTTGTTTTTCTTTATAGCATCAGGTTTATTAGATTTATAGCATTGGAGGCATGATGATGATGAATGATGATAGTTTTTGACTGTCCCCCTGCCCACTGAGCAGGATTTTGGCTTCAAGAGGTAAATATTTTCTTTCACAAGAAGCTGATGTTGGTTCATTATTGTATCATTAGCACTGTTTTGCCATCTGTTTTGTGATGTGAATCTTGATACTAGCTACATATGGTTTATCTTCTTCACAGCTTTTGACTGACATGGATGTGAAGCTCCATTTGTATATTGATCAATCCTTTAGCATTGGAAAATACAGCTTTGTATTTGATCCATGTTGGAAATCAGTTGTCCTCCTTGACTGCTTTTTTTCCTTTCTCTTTTGGTTTGAGGCATTGTGCTTGGTTTGCATGCTGAAAACAGTCTGTCTGTTGTTACAATCAATGACTTTTTCCTTTTGCACCTTTTGCCTTTCTTCTGTACTCTATAGGACTGCTTTCATTCATGTGTTGGTACAAAATTGTGAATATTGTGCAGCTGAACTGGTGTCGACTGGATCTTATACTCGTAGTTTGTCTGTGACCCGTATTTCATGTTGTTTAAGGCCTGGCAAGATGTGTACTGCATGCATTGCATGCTAGGTGATATCCTTGATTGTTGGCAACCCCCAACAATGGAAATGACTTTTGTTGAAGAGTGAGTGGTTATGGTTCTGTTTGCTGCTCCTCAGATGGTGAAGGAGGCAATTGGAAGCTTGAAGGAGAGGACGGGGTCAAGCCAGTATGCAATTGCCAAGTATCTTGAGGACACATATAAGACTGGCTTACCCCCGAATTTTAAGAAGACTTTGTCCATCCAACTACGCAACTTGACAAAGCAGGGTAAGGTGTACAAGGTGAAGAACTCGTTTAAGCTGTCTGATGAACTCAAGAAGCCAACTAAGGCCCCCAAACCTCCTGTGGCATCAGTCAAAGAGGTGAAGGAGGTGAAGGAGACCAAAGCTCCCAAGCCTACTAAAGTGGTGAAGAAATCTTCAGGAGGCCGTGTGAAAAAGACACCTACTGGAGCATCAGTGCCCAAGTCTCTCAAGCCAACTGCAGCTGCTAAGACAGCTAAAGCTCCCAAATCACTGAAGGCCTCAAAACCAGAGATAAAGCCAGCTAATGCTACTAAGCCTGCTCTAAAGCGCAAGGCACCTGCTGCAACAACCAAGAAAGTTGAAGAGAAGCCTGCTACACCTGCAAGAAAGCCCACTGCTTCTCCTGCAAGAAAACCTGCTGCAGTGAGAAAGACTACTCCAAAGAAAGTGGTAAGCCCAAAGAAGTCACAAAAGTCAGTGAAAGCAGCAAAACCCAAGACTGTGAAAGCTGCAAAAGGTGCGAAGCCTGGTAAAACAAGTAAGACAGCTGTGTCTCCAGCCAAAAAAGCCAAGAAGTAAGTTTATTACCAAGCCCTTTCTTCAAGTGTGGAAAATACAAAATGGTGTTTATCGACAGCTCCACCACCACCACCTACTCCAGTGAAGAACCTTCAGTATCCTTGGATGTAAAATGCAGAGTTGCTGCTGCCTTTGTGGCTTCCTCCAGTAGTCTCAGATGTATTTCTGAGACCCAAATTGGGCATTTGCTCAATTTGGTTGTTTAGAAATTGTCTTAATGTGCTTGTCCATAGGTGTTTGGGAGGAGATGGCAAAAGGTGTTGTTCCTAGAGGGATTGTTTCTTTTTCCTTTCTTTTCTTTTCTTTTCCAGATCCAGTCTGCAGACTACAATTTTTTGACTACTTGTATATTACTTTGTTCTTTTAATTTCTCAATTTCCAACCAGGAGATTGCGAGAATTATGCCACATGCTATACAATCTAAATGGTGAATTTCTCAAATTGTCTTTTGAGCTTTGCTTGAATGTTTTCAGCAGGCTTTTGCAATTGCTAATGGGTTTCTAGGAGTAGTGGGTAGTACAATAACAGCTCCAGATCACTAACACTTCACATGATGTCATTTTGAAGCTTCTTGTTTTTCTAGCATTGTTTTCTTGGACCAGAGCTTGATTATTGTATTGTGCAGAAAATTTGTTGCATGGACGGTACATACACCTCAACTTTGAGATACTCTTGACTCTGGACAACACTTGTCTTTCTTGGACCATTCACTATTGGTAAGCAAAAGCACGCACACACCACCTCTTCTTATGTTTGTATAATTGAAAGAAAACAAGCTTGATATGTGATGAAATTGGCATTTGTTGCAAGACAAGTGCCTAACTGAAAAGTGTTTCCTCAAATTTCTTTCGACTGTACCATAATAATAATAAATGTTGCAACTATTCTTGTTTGGTTGAGGGGTGTGATGCAAGGGTTAAGAATCATTTCTTTTTCTTTCAACAAAGATTTCAGGTCTAGATCTTTTTTGCAATAGTCACCACCTTCCCTTCCCTTGGGCAGTTATTTGTGGAACCTATTTGGGGAACTTCAAAACTATGTGGGAAGAAGTTCCCTCTCATGATGCTTTTGCTTTTTTTGCAACTTGGCCCCATTTCCTCAATCAAGTTGCATTGGGGAGAATAAAAAGTTGGACCAAGTTTTTCTAGAAGAGAAAATGAGACAATGCCTTCTTAGTGACCTTGGTTACACTCTCACAACAACCTTGGTTACACTCCCGCAAGGAAAACATTCAAGGAAGTTGCAAGGCTTCAGAATTTTAGAAGGTTGCATATTTGATGAATGTGTCATTTTGTTTTTTCATTCATCATGTAGTTTTTCATTCATTATGCAATGTTCCTCCAATGTTTCAAATCTATTGTGCAAACTTACCCAAAAAAATTACGCATTTCGCATAATTTGATTGTTAGTGAAAATTGTAAATTTAGAAAGGGGACCCAACTTCTTGAGGAAGAGATCAACAAGTGATCAATGTGTTGTGTAGCCACAAAATGGTTGTGTTGCTCAAAGCATTGCCATTCCCTTGATAACATATCCCATTTCTTGAGGTTTGTTGATAACACAACCATTTCCCTAGGAATTCTTGCGCAACACATTTGCCCTTGGGAAAAATCATACCTTGACACAAAATGACCATTTTTCAAGGACCATACCCCAAAGCAAAACGACCAATTGATAACACAACCATTTCCCAAGGCAACGATTGAACACCATTTTGCAAGACATGTCCAAAGGAGTCAACACACAAATTTGCTTGACTCACATTCAATCCCAACCCAAAGGACATTATGATTAATCAAACAAGAGGAAAGAACGAAAACACTTTCAACCTAAGTCACATCAAGTGAGTTAGCTAATGTTAGTCATAGTTCATTACAAAACTTTGCAAAAATCCTTGAAAGAAGTTCATATTATAGAATCAATTACAAAATGAAAATGTGTGATAACGTCTATAAACTCAACTAGAAAATGTCATCTAAAAATAGAAAGGGTATAATTCCAAATCCCATCAACCTTTGATAGTCAATTTTCAAAGGTTTGGTTTTTTTTCAATCAAAATTTTTGCTAATCCATACAAGCATTTCCAATATTTCAAGGAAAAATATGAACACACATAAACATGGACATAGAAAGGGTACGAGTTTTTTGAAAGAAGTTTGTGTCAATGAAATGGATAAGAATATCAACATTGACAACCATTCCAAGGACAAAAACATGAACATAGAAAGGTTATAAGCTTTTCATATGAAGTTTGTGGCAATGAAAAGGAAAAGAATATCAACATACACAATTATTCTAAGGATACCAAAGGAACCCTAAATTGGGTAGTTGGAAAGGTATATACTTTAATACATTAAAAATATTAGTGAATTAGTGATGATGTTTCTCGTGAAATTGATTCCCAAAACAATGCATCATGGTGAAAGATTTGATTAATAGACATACTTCACCTAATTTTGAAACATTGAAGTGTGTGACTAAGATAAAGTGGACAAAAATGTTACATTTATAGGCTGCTTGTTATGTTTATGAAAAGTAGCAACAAAATCCAACATAAAATTATTATATATTCAATTTTTTTATTTAAGTGATCAAAGATAAATATATTTTTTCATTCTTGTGCATTAATTTTCAAATTTTGCATTGTAGAATTAAGTTGAAAATAGGTTTTTCTAAATGCAAGTAATTGTTGAAATCTAATTTTTGCAATGTAGCATTTGTTTAAAGCATTTGTCAAGTATATTTTAACATGGAAAAAAAAATTATTAAAAAAAAATTCCCTACTTTCAATAAACAATCATGTTTATATCTTAACTTAGTACACACTTATTTCTTCTTTTTTTTAATGAAAGAATATTATTAAAATCATATTGATTAGTTCGTTTCAAATTTTAATATTTTTAAATGTTTATTATTATAATTTTTCAAATTATATATTCAACATATAATAAATTTAATGGATAGAAAAATGAAGAATGAATATATTTTGAATTGACTTTTTTGTATTTATGTCAACACCTGTTTCATTTTTAAATTTGCCTTTAGTTTGTCAACTTTTTTTGGGGGTATATTTTACCATGTTGTCACCTTAAATTTTAGATCTTACACAAGGATTTTCAAATCAAGCTTGATGGAAAAAAATAAACTAATGAACAAGCATTGGTAATTAAATATTAAAAAATTAATTTTGCAAGTTTGTAAAATATTGCAAACAACATATTAAAGTCATTGACTTGTATAAATTGACATATTCAAATAGCAAAAATTTGTAGTGCCAATAATTGGCCTCATTCATAGTTACAATTTCAAAAAAAGTTATAAGGACTCTAGGATTTTTTTCAACTAGTTTTAATGAATATCCCACTTACGTGGGACAAATTTAAGTGGGAAACAATGAATAGTCCAAGTTAGGATGATATGCATTGGACCTGATGATTTTGCACAAGCATACATTATTGTGCATCGATATTTTGGTTTACAAACAAAAAATCAGAAAATGCCAAAATAAGTTTCTATGGAGTTTCCTACATTTGTGACCTATGCTTGTAGTTAGAAATTCTAAGCCTAATCAAGCCTAAAAATTACCTAAATGGTTAAAAAAGATAGTCCCTTCCCTTGCAATTGTTGGTTCATAATTTCAAACCTTTGAAATTTTGATACAATTTAATATTTCATCAAGTTCACTCAATGAACATGTAATTGCATTTAGAAAGAAACAAGATTTTATCCTACAAAAAAATTTGAAATCAATTGCATGATTTCATTGATTTGTTTTGATCCCTTTTTTAAAAAAATGTTAAAACACTTGCTATAATATTTTTAATGATTCTTGAAAGCACATTCATATTATATCAGTTTTATTTTGAAATATTTTTATTAATTTAACATGACATAATTTTATCTATGACATACAACAATCCAATACAATAATGATGATGTAAAGAAAAAAAAACCCGAGTTATTATTTCAAGTTTCTAAAAGATTAGACGTGAACCCTCATTGTGAATAGACCCATTGTGGATATCCCAAGAGCTCAAAAACTAGAAAAACTAGGGAAGGTCAAGAAATTAGAAAAACTAGGAAAGATCAAGCAAAAACTTTGATGGAGTTGAAATTAGTTGACAACTAAGAATCATCACTAATTTATGGACAAGTGCTACTATCAAGTGTGTAATACCTCTCTTAAATTGCAAACAAAATTTTCAAATAAATTTCTTGTAAATTAGCACAGGTACATTAAATCAAATTTAGATTAATGGCACTTCCAAAATCCATAAGGGTTGATGTTATTGAACATCGCCCAAATAAGTTTACACAAACAAAAACTTGGATGTTTTTCTTTGAAAAGCTAAAACTCATTTTCTAGATACTTTCAAAGACTATAAAGAGACTAGATTTAAGTTCACCTCCACATTCAAAAGAGTAAGGGGCGCAAAACTTGTAGAGTCCATAACATGGAATTGTAGTTAGCATGAACGACAATACATCACCCATTGGTGCCCCAAAATGATCACACAATGCCTATTAGTGCTGCACATATGCTTTTTAAAAAAGTCATTATTCCACCAAATGCAAGCATCATGGATCACTTTACAAGTCTAACTTAATTACTAGAATGTCGTGATGGAGGAAAAAGCTCAAGATTAATCCAAGGTTATATACTAGTGTCTTAAAATTTTATATAAATTAAATATAATTCATACTTTTTGTTTAGAATCTTCCAGTGATTAACAATACAATGTTCCTAATAGTGCCCAAAATCTCTACTGAACACATATTTTAAATAAATTGGTGAATATGCCACACCATACCTTAATGTTTTGTCCAAGTGCCCATTATGTTGGGTGCATCACTTAGCTTGCCCTAATGGGCTCACTAGGTGCCTTACCCCCAACATAATGGGCAAGGATTTGACTATTCCATAGTAATGGGCACCATAAAAAAGCTCACCTACTGACCGTAAAACCCTAAACCTGACATAATCGACATAATGGGGAAATTAAGGGCTTGACCATTCCATAGTGTGGATGAGCTAAGTGACACACCCAAAACATAATGTATAGTGGGCAAGGAGGCTAGACCATTCCATAGTACGGAATCTATCAATTCAACACAAATCAACATACAAAGAGAGGAAACAAACAACAACAACAACTTTATAAGTAGACCATCTTTTCCAAAGCTGGTGGAACAGGGAAGCCATCAGATGTACTAGAGTTCCACTTTGGGTGGGCTCAGTTCCACTTTGGGCGTGGTTGGTACCACTTTGGGCATGATCTGTTCCACTATGGGCGAGGTCAGTTCCACTTCTAGAACAAATGGATTTCAACAACACTAGCAAGCTGGTGCAATGTCATGATGCACAGTACTAGTACTGGTACTAGATCAGATCCAGGTCCAGATAAGGGAGTAAGCCAGATCCGGTTGCTGCAAGAGGAGACCAGAATTATCCACTTTCCAGTTACACTTCATACAGTTCCCTAGTGGGGAATCGTCGATAGTTCCAGGTAGATTCGGATTGCCCCACATCCGGAACGTACCCGTCTTCTTGATCTCCGGGATGTCGGGCTCGTACTGCAGCATGCAATCCAAGTAGAGAGTGATCTGCGACTCGAAATTTGTTGTGTATTGTTGTGAAGGTTTGGCGACGAAGGGAGGCATATTGGCACTGTCTGTGTAGCAGGCGATCATGAGATTGTTGGAAAATTCGTTGGTAAGAGACATCATCGCAGCTGTTGCTTCCACATGACTTATACCGCTATAATTACCGCTTTCTCCAGCCAACAACCATGTTAATATTGTTGACAATATGACCATATTCATGGGTAGACGACGTATCTCGACCATGGTAGTACGTCTGTAACCGCCCATGAGGATCAGCTGCTGCTAGGCTGCTAGCGCTGCTGCTGCGAGATTCGTCGCTTCATGCAGCAGATCAATGATTAGAGTGCTGTAACTTATCAGTTTCCTGATTAACCCATGAAGCTGCTGCATTTACACAGCAATTAGCAGCGGACTTATAAGCTGCGCGCTTGTCGTCCAAGTTCTAATCAATATATTGTATACAACACTAACTGATCATCCTCAAGCTGCTGCTGCTGCTGCTGCTGCTCCAGCAATCTGATACACTATATGATCATAAGTACTTACTTTACTAGAGATAGTAGAGAGAGTTGCAAACTAAAAAAGCTTCGGAATCAGACCTGAATTGGTCGAAGCTGCTGCTGCTGCTGCTGCTGCAAGCGAAGTCGACCTCCTTCTTCTTATTATGATCAGAGCGCTCCGGCTTGACCAAAGCGATCTGCACCCAAGTTGGTTGAAAACTGTAATTATTCCTGCAAATCAAGTTCCGGCAGCGTTGCGCCACTAGAGATCACTGCAACAAAACCTACAGCAGCGGCGGAGAAGAAGCTCGCGGACACGAGAGAGAGAGACAGAGAGAGACAGAGACAGAGACAGAGAGAGGGAGGAGACGCTGCAGGAGCTTCCTGTCTTGCTACTGGTACTGGAACTGGAACCCCTGTTGCTCTCGCGGCCTGGTGTATTTTATAACCAGTTCCACTCGCGACTTCCGAGACCAGTCCAACCGGTTCTCGCTCGACGCTTCCGAGACTAGTCCCTGTACCTAGTAGCAAACTAGCTAGTTCATCTACTGGACTAGATGAACCAGTTGAGTTCTGTTTGGATGAATGTGATGTGAATGAATTGCAGATGATGATCTGATCTGATCTGATCTAATCTAATCTAATCCAAATTAAATTAAATTAAATTAAATTAAATTTCTTAATCCCCAGTTATAAATATATTATAATTATATAAACCCAGGAAGATAATATTATAATTGCACAAAAGTAAAAGTGTGTGATCTATAAGACAATGAGAGGATGGGAGGCTTGATCACTTGAGATTAACTTGGGTCCAAGGGAGGTCCACTTGACAACCCAAGTTGGACCTATTAGACTAAAGGTTAAATCTTAAACTTCATAATGTCAATGGATTTTAAATCAACAAAGGAAAAAACAAGTTATGGAAGAAAGCATATTTTCAACATATTGTTAATCTCATATGTCATATAATAGAATTTCTTTTTCAAATTTGTACATATTAATTTGGTACATATAACCATTTTTTTCAATTGAAATTTGTACATATTAATAGTTTGGTATAGGTATCACGAATTTTTTTTTGAATTTATATGTAAATTTAGTCAGTCAGTCTTTTGAGTGTGACTATGGATCAAATGTGTTTAGAATCTTATTAAGAAATGGTCAATGAGAGAAGAAGAAGAAGAATTGGAAGGTACCCAAGAAGCTTTACCCTCTTGTTTGAATCAACCCCAATGGAGAGTGGATAATCAGTTAGTTAGTCTCCAAAGGTTGAAGTACAATACTTGGTATGGCAAAAGGTGAAAGCAACATTAGAGGAAGGAACAAGGTAGAACATACCTTTTAATCTTCTTCCCAAATATCTCAATCATGGGTGATGGGGGGAGAGGGAGTATCAAAACACTTTTTGCATGTTAAAAAATGCCTAGCGCAAATTGAGATGTTGTAAGTTGTAACATGTCTTTTAGCATGTTTTTGTCTAAGGATGATTTGGGATGCAGGAGCACTTTTAGCTTTTTTTTTTTTTTTTTGGGGGTCTAAGGATGAATTGGGATGTTGCACTCTTGAGGAGCACTTAAGTGATGCATACGATGAGCACACAATGTAATAACACCAAACATATTATCCTATTGGGAAGAGGAAGAGGTGAAAACAAAAATCAAAGCAAGTTTCATAACAATTGGTAAGATGAGACAAATTAACTTGGAATGTACACGTAAGGTTTGTTTGTTAGTTCGAAAAGATGAAACTTAAATTTTTTGTGGTGATTACAACACGTTATTAATTTTAGTGATGATGATTCATCAAAACTTCAGGTTCCAAATTATATGGGAATTCCAAAGTGGAATATGTTTAACCAATTCCCAATTTAAAAAGATTCATGGAAACTTAGGTGTCTTTTTAGATTTGTTTTTCTCCAAAAAAAAATTCAACAACATAATTAAAAGTAAAATTTCAATACCTTTTGCAAAACTTTGCACCCCATTTGTATTCAATTGAATTTGAATCCAATTCAATGTGTTGCATTTAAGTTTAAAATTTCAATTCAATTCAAGTTGCAAGCAATGTCATTCAATACTTTCATTTGAATGCAAGTTAATTTTCACAAAAGCAATTCATTTTTTTTCATTAGTTGATCATGGAACCCAAGTTTTTAAATATGTAGATTGGAGAAGCTAGCCTATGCCACCCACACAAGGAGGTGACTTACATTTATGTAAGAATGATTTGATTAAAATATCAAAATAAGTTTTTAAAGAAAATTACTTTGGAAATAGCCATTTCAATATATTTATAAATTAAAAAAATGTCATGTTACAAATAAGGGAAACTAATGACATTTGAAGCCCATTTTTAATGAAAAAAACATGTAGCTTTGAACACAAACATACTCAATAAATCAACAAGTGATGTCCTTGAATCCACCCATTAAGGATGTTGTAGCTTGTAACCCAATTGGGAAATTAAAGTGGTTCAACACCTTGCAATAGGGTTTTTGACAAATCATTTAAGTGATTTTGAAGGATATCAAAAGGACTGTTGTTTTAACTAAGACTCCACTATTTGAATGGAACTAAATGTGCCTTTTGGCATGAAGAAGGCAATGGTACAAATCACATGAAACATGGAACAAATGTTTCATATTTCTAAAAACATTTGTGGATGATGTCAATGTGCATAATAGTACATGATGCCAACAAGACTTGGAACATTTGACATGTGTAGTAATAAGGTTGAAAGAAATTAATTTCAATTTAAACTCTAACAAATTGGTCATTTTGGAAGGAAAGTTATTTTCTTTTTTAGTCACATGATAAGCAAGGAAGGAGTTTATCAAAGCCTTAAAAAAATCAAAATTTTCATTGAGTTTCCAATTCCATGATTTTGTGTTCAACGTGAAAATGTTCTTGAATCCAATTAGATATTTGTATGTAAAAACATATGTTCAAATGGTAATTTGGGCATTTGTGTTCACTTCAAAGAAAGAAATGTTAAGTGTCTTGATGTTTTGAATTTTTTTCAAAATATACACACCCATTGTTGGTTAATTTGTAGGTCTAGTTATTGTCACATGCACAAACATTACATAACCAAAGAATTTTTCATCATGTACAAGAACTAAAAAAACCTATAACAAAAACATGCTTAAACTTAAGTTCAATTGCACACAAATGATCACCTAAAACAAAGATTGAAAATCATTTTTCCAAAAAAATAAAGTTTTATTTAAAACATTGAAAAGTTAAAATTGTGAAACAAATAGAACAAGATTAAACCATAAGGTCATATTGTTGAACTAACTTAAAATAATTGTGAGGTTATTTTTATTTAAATTCATTTAGAAATTTAACTTAAGGAAGCTTTTGTGTCCCACCATCCAAGGAACTTTTTTGAACATCTTCCTAATACCTACTATGTCTTGAAAATTCTGCCCTTGCCATTAGTCTAAGCCAAAAATCATGATGAATAATTTTGGAAAGAGAAATTGCATGCAACTAGTGGGAAGCTCTACATGTGCTCAAGGTGCCCCAATTTTTTTCCTTTTGGGTTGGGGTGGGGGATGGGAGTTTTTCTCTCAATTTCCCTTTTCCCAATGTGTTCTCATCAAATTCCCAATGAATTTTCATCAAGTTCCCTATTTGTTCCTTAATAGGTTCTCAATAACACCTCTTTTTATCCCCTATGTTTTGGCAAATGTTATATTAATGAGTAGACAACCACCACACTTCTACTTTGGACTATTGCATATGTCTAGCCTAAAGGTCATTTTAGACAAAGGTCCAAAGACCAAAAGCCCAGGGACCAATTTGAAGCAAATTGAACTTTGAAGAATCACATTAAAAAAACATTTTTTCCTAAGGTACAATGAGTGTGTTGAAAGGCTTGGGGTCCAATTCAAGGGGTCCAATATAAAAAATGTTTGCTTGACATGTGGGAGGATTAGGTTAACATTTGGCCTTTTCTCTCTTCTTCTTCATGGTTTTTAAAATTTTCTATTCCACTTTCATTGTGTGCACTTGGGAAAGGCTGAAAAAATTTCCTTAATCTTTCCAAACCTTCCCTATTTGGAAAAATAAAATTTGAGGTCAAGATGGGCATATTAGTTCTTGTAGTTACATGCATTTAACAAGGTGAATAAAAAAGTTGAAATGCATAAAGACCTACATTTGGCACACCCTTTTCATGCAACATTCCAACATCTTCCACATCACAAGTGGAAAACTCCTTAAAAATTCCCTCCATACCACATACATTCAACAAGAGGCAAATGAAAAAAGATGAAATGGACAAGGAGAAATTATAGGGGCTAGTTAGGGTTTACTTTAATCCTATTGTGAAAATTCATTGAAATAATAATATTTTACTACTACAATATGTTGACCCCAAAGGGTTGCAGATTGGCCTTTCAACTTGTTAAGTGTCCTTTTTCAACCTTGGCACCAATATAGGGTCAAAAAGTGATAAATGTAGAAAAAAATCTTTCAACCTTGACTTTTAATACCTTAAGGTTGATTTCAATGATTCCATTACCATGAATGTTTAATTTGAGGTGAATTTTGACCTTGCCTCCTTCTATAAAATGAGCCTAACTATCCCTATCATTGACATTTTCATTATATTAACACTACATGTTGTGAAATAAGAATCCACATCTTGTAATGATTTTTTCAATTAAAATGGTTGTTACACCACCTTCATATATCTATATATATCCAATTGTTAGTGGTGGGTATGATAAACTTGATGTTTTATTATGGACATAAATGCACATGCACATAGGCAATGTTGTACATTTAAAGACACAAATGCCACAATCAAAAGTAACATTAGTTAGGAAAGTGGAAGAACTCCAATCTTCAATGAATGCAAATTATTTTTAAGCTGTTAAAAAACAAGAGGGTGAAAGATGGACCATGTTGCATAGGTATGTATCAATGGTGGCCAATTCTTAGGTTTTAAAAGGAACCATTAAATTCAAGTTTAATCACTTTCATAGAAGTGGAGGATTTTTGGTTCAAAATGTATTTAATTTTTTCAAAAATCAAAACTTGTAGGTTCTGAGGTTAGGTCGAACAAAAAAACCGGGGG